>Ga0209629_10001560_pt1 | contig 14695 bp, 7 predicted proteins | sample TergutCu122P5_FD_187286 | JGI IMG/M metagenome (GOLD analysis project Ga0209629, IMG submission 187286) | Cubitermes ugandensis P5 segment gut microbial communities from Kakamega Forest, Kenya - Cu122 P5 (SPAdes) (version 2) | ecosystem: Host-associated > Arthropoda: Insects > Digestive system >...
GCCCGTACCGGCAACGCCCGTACCGGCAACGCCCGTACCGGCAACGCCCGTACCGGCAACGCCCGTACCGGCAACGCCCGTACCGGCAACGCCCGTACCAGCAACGCTCGTACAAACGCCCGCCCCAACGGTTTGTTTTGCGTTGTAAATTTCCTGCAACAAGCCCATCGGAAACGCCCCCGAACCGATAGCGGGGTCGCAGATTTTAACATCATCCAGGGCGTTGTTAATTTGTTCAAAACGTAACACGTTTTTAAAACGTGTTACGTTTTGGGCGTTTCCGTTCAACAAATCACGATAAATTGTTTCGTGTTCCGCCCCGCAAGCAGTTTTCAAATATTCTACCAGCGATTCTTTGCACATATAATGCACAATTTCTTTTGGGGTGTAAAATGCGCCCTTGTTTTTGTTGTCTTCGAGCATATTTTCAAAAATATGTCCGAGCATTTCGGGGTCAACTGCTACTGTTTGGTCGTGCGGGTCGTCTTCGTAAATTGTAAAATTGTATTGGTCAAAGAAATCAAAGAGTTCGGAAAACAGTTTTGGGGGGAAGTTAATCAACACATCTTTTTGCAGGAGATTGCGGCTTTCGCCGCAATGACGGTCTGGTATTTGCAGGAGATTGCGGCTTTCGCCGCAATGACGGTCTGCTTCAAAATCATTTTCAAAAAGTCCGCCGTTGAGGAACGGAATTTTTACATTTTCGCCGTTTGGCATTTCAAAAATATCATTATCGCGCTGTTTGTTCAGCGTTTCAAAAAAGAGTTTAGATAACCATTGCGAATAGAAAATATCACTTTTGTTTGTTGCCTTAAAAAGATTTGACATAAAATTTTTGTCGCCGTCAGTATAATTTTCATCAGTTGCTCCGAGCCAACCCTTTTTCTGCAAAAAATAGAGAAAAACAATTCTACCGAGCAGTTTTTTGCAGAAATCACGAATTTCCTTATATTCATTATCTGACTTGAAAAATGTTTTATAACTCTGATTATTAAGCAAATAATCGCAGAATTTTTCATAATGAGATTTGTAATTTTGAAAAAACTCTTTTGACAATACCTCAACCGAAAATGCCTCAAGAATTGCGTCAACCGATTTTTCAAAGTTATTTTGCAGTATCATAAACCTTTCGACGATTGTGTGGCATTGATGCTGCGCACCACAGAGGTAAGTATAGCGTTTTGCGGTGGAAGTGTCGGAGAGGCGGCTCTCTTTTTTGACAAATGAAATTCTCCATTCGTCTTTTTCGGTAGAGTTTTCGTAATGAAAAATCATCAACGCACCCGTATAAACATCTAATAATGAGCGCACTACCTGTTGAATTCCAACTCTGCTCTGCGCAATTTTTGCGCTGTCGTCGAGTGTAATATCAAACACTTCAACTGCCTGCACGCCGAGTTCAAAAGTTCCTTTTCGCAAAATCTTTTGCACGTTTGCCCGCTCGGCAGCAGGACATTTTTCGGGGTTGCTTTGCAAAATGTCTTCATTGTGCGGTGTGAAATTTTCCGCACCAAGCGCAGGAATTAAAATCTCGCCGATAACGGTCTCAATTCCGGGAAATTTGTTTTGAAAAAGATGTTTCATATTAATTAATGTTTAATGATTAATGATTAATGATTGATAATGTAATTTGCGGTTCCGGTTTTTTTGTTTTTTTGTATTGACTTTTTAATGCCGATAATTCTCTGTTAATCAATTCATTGAACTCAGTTTCGCAAACATCAAACAAAGCGTTTTCCTCCATTGTCCTGTTTAGTGCTATCATCTTGTTAATCAACGACATATTGCCATTTCGTGCCATTGTGTTTGCAATGTTTAAAAGTTGTCTGCTTTCGGTGTCCGTTGCTTTTTTCGACAATTCATTTATAATTCCAATTGCGGTAGTTCTCTTTTTATTGCCTGCATTTGCGGTAAATATTCTGTCAAAAAACGCTATAAATTCGTTTATTGCGCGTTTATAAGCGTTTTCAATATTTTCCGGAAGTGTTTCGGCGGGTGTTTCCATCGTACATTGCAGGTTGTTGAGCATTTCCAAAGTAGAAATATTTTTGGCATTTTCTTGGCAAACAGCGAAATAGAGTTTTTGTTCGCCGTTTTCTACAACACAAAATGTTTCTGCTTTTTCTGCTTTTTTTGCGGCGGAAACTGGCAAAGGCATTTTTATAATTCGTTGATATTCAGTAGAATAATTATTTTTAAATTTTCGTAATTCATCAATATACTTTTGATACAACGATTCGTCTCCGTCAATCATTTTTTGAAATTCTACGGGGTTTTTTCCAAAATTGAAAACCTCTTCTTGGTCGCTGAAAATTTTGCTGTCTTCTCCAAAAAGTGCGTGAAACGCCTGCAATTTTGCGTGCGCTTTTTCTACAAGTTTAATTTCCCGATTACTTTGGTCTGTGGGCATAAAGTTGAAAACGTGAATTTTATCTTCTTTGGAGCCGATGCGGTTCACTCGCCCAATGCGCTGCATAAGGCGCGTAGAGTTCCAAGGCGTGTCGTAGTTCAAAATCACATTCGAACGATGAAGATTTACCCCTTCTGCCAAGACCTCCGTTGTGATAAGTATGTCAAAATCATTGAGTTGTATATCTGCATTAGCATCAAAATTTTGCTTGATAATTTCCTGTTTTTCTGTTCTGTTTGCCGCTGTAATTGCCAAAACTCTGTGCGTGCCGTCACCTTCGATTTCTCGTTTCAACTCATTTACCGTGTCAATGGCTTCTGTAAAAATCACAAGTTTTTGATGGTCGTACTTGTGCGGGTTGTTAATTTCTGAGTTAAACAATTCATTATCAAGTGATTTAATAAATATACGAAGTTTTGGGTCGTAAGTGGTTTTGTCCCAACGAATACAAAGTTCATCAATAATTTTTTTATCTTTTTTAAGATTTTCAATATAAATTATTGAAAAATCATTACGGCGAAATTCGCGGTTGTTACCGCCTTTTCGGACAATTTTTTCACGAATGGCATTATAACATTCTGCTTTTGAACGGTTGTTTTTTGCGGTGTTAAGTTCCTCATTTACATCAATATCGGGGCAAACAAATACGCAATCGTCTTCTAACATTTCGAGCATATTTTGGGTGTATCTCTGCAAATTGTGCAACGATGACTTAAAGGCAGCGAAACTGCTTTCCAAACGCTTCACGAGCAAAATTTGCATTATTTTAGCCAACTGCGCCGATGTTTTTTCGGGCGTGAGGTTGCGTTTTGTATAAAGTTTTTTATGTTCTTCATTTACAAGAAATTCAATGGCACGATAACGAAAATATTTCAACCCTTCCTTTTCGTTTTCAGGCACAATTATTTCCATCGTTTCAAAAAAAAGTTTTTCCAACTGCTTGTCCATCTGATATTTAAGCGATTTTGGCGGTTGTACTTCGGGGAAACGCAAATTTTCGGAATCTGCTGTGTAATACTTCTTAACATCGGTTCGAGTTCTGCGTACAAGCAGCGAATCAAGCACTTTTGAACGAATTTCGCTCATCAAAAGGTTCATATTTTTATTATCTTGTTTGTGTTTTAATTCCTGAAAACGCTGTTCTTTATCTACAAAAAACGAATTGAGCCGCCCTCCTTCAACATCAAGCGTTGTGTTTTGGTGTTCGCGTTGAAAAAGGAAAATCTGATTTTTCAAATCACTCGGCGAATTGTTTTGTGGCGTTGCCGAAAGCAGTGCTACATAAGGCGTTGGGTAGATGTCGCCGATAAATTTATCAAGCATTTGATACGCCTGTGTGTCGCTGTTGCGAAATTTATGGCTCTCGTCAATAAGAATAAAACCATATTTTTCTTTGTCAAAATCTTGGTCAAAGTCATTTACTTCGATATTTTCATCAACATCTAAAGTATCATCTTCGTCATTTTCAATCAAATGTCCTATACTTCCGGTTGTAATAAATGTAATAAAATTAGAAATTTTGTCGGTGCTGTTTTTATCAAACAAATTAATGGTTTCCTGCCACGCCTTTTTTATTGCAGGCGGGGTGATAATCAACACTTTACCACTGCGACCGTCTGTAATATTTTCGGTCAAAAACTTTTTGATAACCATTATACCAACAATGGTTTTTCCTAACCCTACAACATCGGCAAGAATAAACCCTCCGTGCGTTTTCATTATCTTATATGCCTGATTAACAGCATCAAACTGGTACTGCAACTTCTGAATTTCGGACGGTAAAAATTTTTCAAGCGATGCAATATTGTCATTATCAACCACATCACCCCAAAGTTCGTGTAAAAACCTGATATAGACCTCGTAGGGCGTAATTGGTTTTAAAACTTCTGTTCCAATCGGGGATTGTTTCAAAATTTCTTCTGTAAATGTAAAATTCCATTTTTCGGAAGTTTCCCATCGCTCGTCAAACCAACTGTTATGCCCTTTTCGGGTAGTTTTTTCTTTTCCCCAATTAACAATATAAGACGAAGTTTCCAAAAAATTCAATTCGTCGTTGCCTGTCGAACTTATTCCGTTTTTAGTAAAATTGGAACTGCCGATTATTCCAATTGCATAATCGTCAGGGTTTTCAGAGTTAAAAATATAACACTTTGAATGAAGAAATTTTGCGTCTCCCTCGCTGTTTTCGCGGAAAATGCGAATTTCAAATTTTGGATTTTCTATTTTGCAATATTCCAGCAGCAAGCCCACAACACGCTGAAATACAGACAAAAGCGGCAGTGCAAAAATATCTTTTTTGATACTGTCATCCGGAAATTTTTCGACAAGTTGCTTGCTTCTAATAACAGGGTCTGTTCCAATGAGCAGTTTAAAAGTTGTATTTTCTCTTTGTAGAAAATTTTGTAACTCATTGTAAATAAGCGACATCGCAGGTAAATCCCAATAGCCCGTAGCGATTTTAACTTCTGTAATTTCGTGGTCGGCTAAGCATTTTTGCAGAGTGTTAACCATCGAAAGTTCCTTGCAGGAATTGTCAATTAGAGTGTTGTTCATATTAAAAAGGTATTTTCCGGTTGGTTTGAAAAAATTTTTAAGATATATTATTCCTTATTTTATTAAAAATCACGCAAAAATACTGTTTTTTAATTGATTTACAATAAAATTTAAAAAGTTATAATTTGTAATATAAAACTGAAAAAAAGATATGCAACTGTAAAATAAACTTTTTCATTTGTTAAAAAGATTTTTTTTACATTTCAAAATTTTTCACTAACTTTGCAGCACAAAAAATTATTATTTTGAAAAGAATTTTGGCAATTGATTACGGATTGAAACGGATTGGATTGGCTGTGAGCGACCCGTCGCAAACCATTGCAGGCGGACTTGCAACGGTTTCGCCGAGTGAAATTTTCAAGTTTTTGGAACAATATGCAGCGCAAAATGTGATTGAAAAATTTGTAGTCGGTATGCCCAAACAAATGAACGGCGAAGATTCTCAGACAGTTCCGCAGATTCGTAAATTTGCCGAAAATTTGCAAAAACATTTTCCAAAAACGGAAATTGAGTTTTTTGATGAACGTTTTACTTCCGTTTTGGCACAAAGGGCAATGATTGAAGGCGGTTTGCGCCAAAAAGCGCGACGAAACAAAGCTCTTGTTGATAAAATCAGTGCTACGATAATTTTGGAAGAATATTTGGAAAATAAAAATAATTGGAAATTTGAAGATAGAAGATAGAAGATAGAAGATAGAAGATAGAAGATAGAAGATAGAAGATAGAAGTTTGAAATTAAAAATAATTGGTAATTGAAAATTGATTTATTGAAAATTAAAAATGGTTTTACCTATATATACTTATGGAAATTCGGTTTTGCGAAAAAGAAGCGAGCCGATTAATAAGAGTTTTACCAATGTTAAAGAATTGGTTGATAATATGTTCGAAACGATGCACAATGCCGGTGGCGTTGGGCTTGCCGCCCCGCAAATCGGACAAAATATCTGCGTTCTTGTGATTGATTTTGCAAAAGTTGAGGATAAAAAAGACCCTGAAATTTCAAAATTTAAAATTTCGATGATTAATCCTCAAATGCTTCAAATGAGCGACGACACTTTGTCGGAAGAAGAGGGCTGCCTGAGCGTTCCGGGAATTAACGAAAATGTGCCGCGCTCAAAACATATTAAAATCAAATATTTGGATGCGGATTTTAACGAACATATTGAAGAATTTTCCGATTATCGCGCTCGCGCAATTCAACACGAATACGACCATTTGGAAGGCAAAATATTTACCGACAAAGTGTCGCCATTGCGCCGCCAACTGATTAAAAGCAAACTGAACAATATTATTAAAGGAAAAGCAAACTGTAAATATAAAACGATTAAATAATTTATAATTGTCAGAAAAAGCACTGTAATAGTTTATGTTTCAAAATTTCAGGTCTCAAAATTTCAAAATTTAGAAAAAAACATATAAATTTGCATTTTGAATTATACAAAAAATATGCAGATAGAAAGGCAATTACAAGGCACTTTAAACACCATTTTTACAGAGGTAATTAAAGAAAAAGGGCTGGAAAAACGTATTCAGCCCTACCCTGCTATTGAGGAAAATCGGGCAGATATTACACTGAAAAATAAAAATGGAAAGCCGATTTTGTTTGTGGAATTGAAAGACCCAAGAGCAAAAGACGGAAGAAAAGTTTTTGACAGTGATGTTATTTTACGCGAATTTGCACGTGCTCAACACAATAATATTGCATATTTTGGTAACTGTAATTTTCTCGATTGTGCTTTTTATGATGTAAAAGATATTAACCAAAAAGTCAGTATTATTGGTGGTTTTTTATCTAAAAGCGATATTGAACGGTTGAGTGTTAATTTTTCTCCGTCAAAAGATATAGAAAATAAATTGCGCAAAATTACAGAGTTTTATTTGGAACGTGCCATTGAAATTCTTGACCGAAAACCGATTAAATTTGCACCTCTCGATGAGTTATTTATAATAAAAATTCGCACCTTGATTGAGTTATATGCTGTTCCAATAAGTGAAAAAATTTGGGAACGTTATAATTCAGATAAAAACTTTAAAAAAGAGATAAGTACTTATACAGCAAGCCAATTATGGAACACACCACAATTTTTTTATGAAATTGAAAATCTTACTCATATAAGTTTGTTGATGTTGATTTCAAAATTGATTTTTTATAAATCATACGTTGATAATCAATTATATACCGAACTAAACCCAATGGATCTTTATGAAGATTTTAAAACGGCAGAGGAAATTGAAAATTGGGTTTGGAATTATTTTGAAGAATTTAAAGTTATAACAGATAATTTTGAATTATTGATTGGTGAGCGTTCTGAAATTATTTTTAAAATGCCTTTTGTCAGCGATGCTATTATTGAATTGATAAAAGAAGTGTTGAAAACAGAAAAAACTTACAATTTCAGCAAAATACCATTTGATGTTATAGGTCGAATTTTTGAAGAGTTAATAAGAGAAGATGAGCGGCATAAATTAGGACAATATTTTACACCTCCCGATGTTATTGATTTGATAAATGTTTTTGCAATAAAAAATGCAAACGATACAGTTTTTGACCCATCTTGCGGTTCAGGTACTTTTTTAGTGCGTGCTTATGAACATAAAAAGAAAATGTGCCTTGAAAACGGAATGCAGCCCGTACATAAAAAATTATTGAATGAAATTTACGGAAACGATTTGTCAAATTACCCTGCATATTTAAGTATGTTAAATTTGGCTATCAGAAATACAAATTTCCCAAGTTATCCACGAATTACAAACAAGGACTTTTTCTCTATTGCCGAATTTTCAAAATTAGAAATTCATAGTTCTGACGGCGAAAAAGAGCGAAAAGCATTACCAAAATTTGATGTAATTATCGGAAATCCGCCATACACACGGCAAGAAGATATTGGCACAATGCTCGGTACAGTTGGCAAAGACAAAATTAATACATTAATAAAAACCGAATGTGGTTTTACTCCTTCACAGCGCACAGGTATTTACGCATATTTTTTCTATCACGCTAATGTTTTTTTGCGCGAAGGCGGTTATTTGGCGTATATTTGTCAAAACTCGTGGCTTGATACCGACTATGGTGCTGATTTACAAAAATTTATGTTAAATAATTTTGAAATTGTTGCAATAATTGACAGCGAAGTTGAGCGTTTTTTCCCGACCGCATCAGTTAATACAACTATTATTATTTTAAAAAAACAAAGAGAAGAAGAAAAACGCAACAATAATAGTGTAAAATTTGTCTATTTACAAAAGCCGCTTTCAGAAGTTGTTAAGCAATACAAAGGTTATTATACATTGCACAATACAATATTAGATACAGACGAAAATATAGAAAATGATTATATAAAAATAAATTGCGTTGAGCAAAAAATGCTTTATGAACACGTAAAATGGGGACAATTTTTACGCGCTCCAAAAGTGTATTTTAATATTTTAGAAAAAGGGAAAGAAAAATTTAAACCATTAGAAAAAATAGCAGATAATGTTGTTCGTGGTTATATGACAGGTTGTAACGATTTCTTTATTTTAGAAGATATTACTTATACAGAAAATGCTGATTATTTGAAAGTTACATTAAATAATTCTAAATATAAATACACAAATTTTGAAGAAATAAAATCAGATAATTTGAGTTTGGTGCGCAATGGCTTTAATGAATTATGGTTGATAGAAAATGATTTTCTATTTCCAATGCTTACAAGTCCAAAAGATGTAAATCGCTATGAAGTTTCGACAAAAGATTTGCCTTTCAAAATGCTTTTTATAATTGATAAAGATAGAAAAGAGATAAAAAAAATGTTCCCAAAAGCCAATGATTATATTAGTCACGGCGAACATTTGAAATTAAATCAAATAAAATCGCTCTCTGCACGAAAAAAATGGTGGTTTATAAAAGCAAAAGAATTTCCTGATTTGTCTTTTAACTATATTATTAATGAAGTTGGACGCACATTCAAAGTTAAGGCATATACAACTAACAATTTTCATAATATTTTTTCAAAAAAAAGGACAAAAACAATTTGGTATTTTATGAATTCAACAATTAGTTGGTTGAATCAACAAATAATAATGCGTACAAATCTTGGCGATGGTGCTGGTGAAATTCAGAGATACGAACTTGCCGATATGCTTGTGCCTGATATTGATTTGGAAAAATATAATTTTGATTTGGGAGAAACGCGAAATTTCCGCGAAGAATTGGGAACTTTGGAAAACTTAGACACAGTAAATCCAAACCGTTTGGAACTTGACGGCGCAATACTTGAAAAAATCGGTTTTACAGACAAAAAAGAGCGCAAACAGGTTTTGTTGGACTTGTATCGTGCAACTTACAACCTGATTGACAAGCGTTTAAGAAAATCGCAAAGTTTAAAAACCACAAAAACAGAACGAAACCGCGTACCATTCGAGGCATATATGAAGCAACTCAACGAACTGCTTATTGACAACAAAGCAGAGGCGAAAGCAACCTTAACTTTTGCCAAAGAGTTGAACACTGTAATCAGTGAAATTACTCTTGATAAACGCCTGCAAAAACGACTTTTCGATACATACTGGCAAACAAAATTCAACAAAAATTTCAACGAAAAAGAGGTAGCAAATACAAATCAGGGGAAAATTGATTTTTAACAATAATCTTAAAATATATTTAATAAAATGAAAAAAGTTTATATTATTGCCGCAAAAAGGACGGCTATAGGAAAATTTCTTGGCACAACAACAGGCATTTCGGCTGTGAATCTTGCTGCTACAGTTATTAAAAACATTCTCGAAGAAACAAAAATCAATCCTGCATTGATTGACGAGGTGCTTGTAGGCGGTGTGCTTGTGGCAGGGCAAGGGCAGGGTGTGGCTCGTCAGGCGGCGATTGCCGGCGGTGTGCCGATAGAAGTTCCCGCTTGCGGCGTGCAAATGGTGTGCGGCAGCGGAATGAAAACCATTCTCAACGGTTTTAACAGCATTCGTGCAGGCGAGGCGGAACTGATTCTTGCCGGTGGCACCGAATCAATGTCCGAAGCGGTTTATCTTTTGCCTTCAACCGTGCGCAATGGCGTGAAAATGAACGACTTTAAAGTTATTGACCACATGGTTTATGACGGACTGACCGATGCTTTTTCCAATCTTCACATGGGAATTACTGCGGAAAATATCGCTGAACGCTATGAAATTTCGCGCGAAGAGCAGGATGTTTTTTCCTTTAATTCTCAACAAAAGGCAATCGCGGCTATCGACAGCGGCAAATTCAAAGACGAAATTGTTCCTTTGACCATTGAAACAAAGAAAGAAACAATTATTTTCGATACAGACGAGTTTCCAAATCGTACTACAAGTTTGGAAAAACTTGCCAAACTGCGCCCCGCATTCAAAAAAGACGGCACAGTTACCGCCGGTAACACATCGGGAATAAATGATGGCGCAAGTTTTGTGCTTTTGGCATCGGAAGAAATGGTTAAAAAATTGAATATCAAACCATTGGTAGAAATTATTTCCACAGGGCAAGGTGGGGTAGAGCCGCAAGTTATGGGCTTGGGACCGGTTCCGGCAATAGCGCAGGCACTCAAAAAAGCCGACATGAAACTTAATGAAATTGAACTTTTGGAACTTAACGAAGCATTTGCAGCACAGGCACTTGGCGTTGCGCGTGAATTAGTTAAAAACCACAATGTTACCCCCGAATGGCTTGCCGAGCGTACAAACGTAAATGGCGGAGCAATCGCTTTGGGGCATCCGATAGGCGCATCGGGTAACCGTATTGTCGTTTCTTTAATTTATGAAATGCTGCATTCCAACAAAAATACAGGGCTTGCCGCACTTTGTATCGGCGGTGGAATGGGAACGGCGGTAATTTTGAAAAGATAATATGAAATTAGTTAAATAAATAAAAAATAGTACTTATGAAATATACTGCTGTAATTGTTGAAGACGAAGAGTTACCGCGTCTGACACTACAAGAAAAAATAAGAATCTATCATCCTGATATTCAAATTATTGGGACATACGATAATTGTGATTCTGCATTGGACGGAATCCTGAAACATAAACCGGATTTAATGTTTTTAGATATTCAGTTGCCCGAAAAAAATTCGCTGTGGCTAATTGAAACGCTGAAAACTATGACTTCGGTAGAACTACCCTACATAATTTTTACCACTGCTAACACAGAACCCGAATTTCTGTTAAAAGCCGTAAAACTCTCGGCAATTGATTATTTGTTAAAACCCGTTGCCCTTGATGAACTTGCGGCAGCAATTCAAAAAGTTAAAAATGCGATAAATGAAGTGCCTAAAAGTAAAACAGTGGACAAAACATTTTCCTTTAAGACCTTGAATTCAGTATTGCTGGTAAAAGAAACCGATATCGTATATTGCGAGGCGGACGGAAATTATTGTCAATTACTTTTATCAAACAATCATAAAGATGCTGTTTTCGAGCGATTTGGCGATGTGGCAGACAAAATTTGTTCCGAAAGCATCATCCGTGCCGGACGAAGCCATCTTATTAATACTCACTATATTTCAAAAATTGATACTAAAAAACAACTATGTTATTTTAAAATCTCTTCTCCTTCAACAATCACTTTGCGCGTATCAGATCAGGGAATGAAGGATATCATGGCTGTATTATAATTACATCGTCGGCGCGCCGAGATAACTTGGTTTCAGTCCGCCGAAACCAAGCATAATTTTTTCAAAAACAATGCCGTTGTCGAGCGCGCGAATTTTCAAACTGTGCTGTCCGGCGGTTTCTACTTTCATTTTCGTAACCGATTTAATTATTCGTTGCGCCTGCCAGTCGCCAAGTTCGCCGCGATATTTTTCATTAAAATTAACAATAATTTCCTGCCCGCCGTCAATCGAAAGCGCAAAACGCAAACCTTTATTTGCATTGAAATTCAGCGTAGGCGCAAGCAAAACGTGAATATTTACATCGCCAACTGTCTGATTTTCAAATTTATAAATTAAAGAAATATCGTCATTCGGCTTAATTTCAACGTTTTGCGGATAAGTCATTATGCCCGATTTCGTTTTTCCAAAATCAGGAATAATTGTCCATTTTATTTGTGCATTTTCATTTTTCTGCGAAAAATTTTCCGCCTCAAACGAAATCACGCCGTCTTTTTCTGCTAATATTTGTCTTGCCTCTTGTGTCTTGATACTTGTGTCTAAATAAGTTACAGCGGGCATTTTGCGCTGGTCGGGCTGCTGCCAGTTGTCGTACCCGATTCGGATTTGCGACATCATAAAATTCCATTTTCCACCCGCAATTTCGTGGTGATAATGGTCGGAAAGAAGCGAGTCGCGGTCGTAACATTCTTTAACTTTATCTGCCCAAAAATTTGCTTCCACATTATTTTCAGCCGCCAATTTTCGATTTTTTGCTTGCGCAAAATACATTTCATAAAGGTTGCAAATGCCATTTACGGGAAATAAAACCAACTGGTCGAAAGCATCTCTGTATTCGGCTGGCAGCAGGTTGTAGAGCCGCATTGCGCGTAAATTCAAATCTTTGTAATCGGCAACAACGCGCTCAAATTCGTTGTAATTGTCTAAACTGTAAGTATTTGCATCTAACATTTCGGGCGTAACGCGGTAAGCATATTTATTTTGCAAATTCAAAATTGCAGCCGCTTCTTTGGCATATTTTTCGCCAAATTGCTGCGCGCACCATTTTTCCGTATAATTCATTAAGTTATTGACATTGAATTGATTAGGATTCCACGCCATATCCATAAAAAATGAAATCGGAAATTCCATCGGCTTGAGGTCGCCCACGTTCACAATCCAAAGTTTGCTCACGCCGTATTGATAGGTCAAATTCATTTGTTCCCAAACGCGCTGTATCTGGCTAACATTCAGCCATTTATAATTTCGCGGACCGCCCACATAATCGAAATGATAATAAATTCCGTAGCCGCCGCTACGTTTCGGCGCATCGAGCGCGGGCAATTTGCGCACATTTCCCCAATTATCGTCGCAAAGCAGCAGCGTAACATCGTCAGGAACGCGCATTCCCTTGTCGTAATAATCCTGCACTTCCTTGTACAAAGCCCAAAGTTGCGGGGTTTTTTCGGCAGGTTTTTTTGTAACATCTTGAATAATAGACCGTTGAACCGAAATAATATTTTCCAAAAGTGAAATATTTGTACTTTCGCTCATTGGTTCGTCGCCGTCGCCGCGCATACCGACCGTAATGATTTTGTCCCAATTTTTCATACGTTCCATTCCCGCGCGCCAAAATTGCTGCAATTTTTCAGAATTTGTCTGATAATTCCACGCGCCGGAACCGTATCGCCGCCATTCGTCGTGGGCGCGTCCCATCGGTTCGTGATGCGAAGTGCCAATTACAACGCCCATTTGGTTTGCCAAAATGCCGTTTTGCGCGTCGTCATCGTAGAACGCGTTGCCCCACATCGCGGGCCACAAAAAATTTCCTTTTAATCTTAAAATTAATTCAAAAACTTTTTCATAAAAATTATGATTAAAACCGCCGAAAGTGGCGTGTGCCCAGCCCGACAGCGCAGGCGCCTCGTCGTTGAGAAAAATTCCGCGATATTCGACCGTTGGTTCGCCGTCTGTATATTTTCCGCGTTTTACAAAAAGGTTATCTTGCTGAATCACAGGCACATCAGCCCACCAATACCAGGGCGAAACGCCGATTTGCGCCGAAAGTTCGTAAATTCCGTAAATCGTGCCGCGGCGGTCGCTGCCCGCAATTACCAACGCCTGCTTAATGCTATTTGTCGGATTATCAATTACTTGGATAATGTATTTTTCGCGTTTGCCCGCAAGTTCCGATTTGTCGACTTTTTTGTTTTTAATTAAATTGTCAATAATTTCCGACTGACCTAAAGTTCCGATAATCACGGCATTAGGAAGAAAACCTTGAGGCAAAAATCCCGTAACGCGCCGAAAATCTTCCATTAGCGAATTTGCCGCTCGGCGCACACCCGCTTCCGTATCGCTTAGAACAACACTCGCCGTCATTTTATTAACCACAAGCGGAAAATCATTCCCCGAATTTGTCTCAAAAACAAACTTAGGCGCAGCAAAAATTTGATTTGATATAAAAATCAATGACAGAACAGTAAAAATGGTATTTTTCATTATTATATTTAAAAAAAATAATTAAAAAAAATGAGATTAATCTTTTTCAATACAAAAAAATAGAAAATATATATTTCAAATTGCAAATTTACTACAATTTATTAATTCTGCAAAAATTTTTCAATCTTTTTATACACAATAAAAGAAATTATACTATTTTTGCGGCAAAAAATATTTTTTTAACATTTAAATTTATTTAAAAAATCATATATAAAATATGAATATAGCAGTAGTTGGAACGGGTTATGTTGGTTTGGTAACGGGCACGTGCTTTGCCGAAATGGGCGTAAATGTTACCTGCATTGATATTGATGTAGATAAAATTAACAAATTGAAAAGTGGCATTGTGCCGATTTACGAACCGGGACTTGATGAAATGATTCGTAAAAACGTTGAAAGCGGGCGTTTGCATTTTTCAAATTCTTTGGCAGAATGTTTGGAAAGCGTTGAAGTTGTGTTCAGTGCGGTTGGTACGCCGCCCGACGAAGACGGCAGTGCTGATTTGCAGTACGTGCTTGCCGTTTCGCGTGAAATAGGACAACTGATGACAAAACATATTCTTGTTGTTACCAAAAGCACGGTTCCTGTGGGAACGGCGAAAAAAGTTAAAGCCGAAATTGCGGCTCAACTTGAA
>Ga0209629_10001561_pt1 | contig 14691 bp, 12 predicted proteins | sample TergutCu122P5_FD_187286 | JGI IMG/M metagenome (GOLD analysis project Ga0209629, IMG submission 187286) | Cubitermes ugandensis P5 segment gut microbial communities from Kakamega Forest, Kenya - Cu122 P5 (SPAdes) (version 2) | ecosystem: Host-associated > Arthropoda: Insects > Digestive system...
ATCCAGTCCTCACAACCCCCTCCCACTTCCTGAAGATCCATCTTAATATTATCCTCCCATCTGCGTCTGGGCCTCCCCAATGGTCTCTTTCCCTCAGGTTTCCCCACCAGAACCCTGTGCACCCCTCCCCCACATGCGCCACATTGTGCAGGTGGTAAAATCGAGAAGAATGAGATGGGTGGGGCATGTGGCACATATGGGGGAGGGGAGAGGGGTGCACAGGGTTCTGGTGGGGAAACCTGAGGGAGAGAGACCACTGGGGAGACCCAGACGCAGATGTGAGGATAATATTAAGATGGATCTTCAGGAAGTGGGAGGGGTTGTGAGGACTGGATGGAGTTGGCTCAGGATAGGGACAGGTGGCAGGCACTTGTTTGTACGGTGATGAACCTCTGGGTTCCAAAATGCGGGGAATTTCTTGACTACCTGCAGAACCAGTTAGCTTCTCAAGAAGGACTCTGCTCCATGCAGTAAGCAAGTAATTTATGCCTTTATGAGTTACACCCACTTTTTCAGGAACATAACTGGGGCAGAGAACAAGGACTGGGTGTACTGTGATACTGTCAAGGAAAGGAACCACATATACGGCAGGGAACTGGTACTTCAGCTTATGTCATGGGTAAGTTTTACGACACTTTAGGTATGTGTTTACATTAGGCTGCTTGAGATCTGTGATTAGGCATCACATCAAACCTCTAGTTACACAAAGTTTTCTGTACATACCCGCCTCATGATAGCAATTGATTCCAGTGACAGGAATCGAGGGTACCGAACTTCATCATTCACAATTGAGTCAAAAACTTCTTCTTCATCATCACCAGGAAAAGGAGACTGGAAAGAAGTAAAAGAAATTTCACAATTTTAATTCTTTAACCCCTTACTGCTGCTAATGAAAATACAGCAAAATTCCTTAATCCGGGAGGTGAAACTCCAGAAATCCTGACAATTCAGCAGCTGAGAAAAACTGCCCCATGTCTGTAAGTTGTAAGTCCTCTAAATGGCCTACAACAGCATCTCTACATTGACTGTTGTTGTACCTACTGAGCCTACTACAACAACTGCATCTTTGAAGACCCCTGATCAACAGTCTTCTGGTCTGTCAGCATTCCTTATAGAAAATGTACAAGGGGACCCTGCAGCCACTAAACCAACAGCTGAAGGATATATCCAAATGGAATATCCTCATTAGCCATACAGCCCTGGAGTAATAAAACATTACCTGTAAGAACTTAGGGCAGTGGAGATACTGTTTCATAATCCAGAATACTTGATTATCCAGCACCTGGACAATAAATGTGGGAAGTATGGCTATAAATTCATTTATGCATGTAAGTAAAACGCGACTTTCACTCCTAACTTTTCACAAAACTCAAAATCAGGCAACTACAATTTGTGGACATCTCTTACTCCAAATTTTATCCAGGCTGGATGAAAAATGTAGAAAAATGGGCAAATTTCATACAAACCCCTATGTAAAGAATGCCTTTCACTGCACTTATATTGATCATGTACACTGACAGCCTATTTCTGTGCACACACGTTTCCAAGGTTTGGACATGATGGCATAAAGTCATCCAGTTGTGACACAGCTGTATGAAGCCTAACATCTATCAAGAAAAATGTGAACATCTTTGTGAACCTGTTATTTTGCTTACAAGCAATGACAAGATATCAGATGCATGGGACAATGTAATCACATTCCTTATAACAGTGTCAATAAATCAGTGACACATTTCTGCAGCGTGGGAGTTGAGAAAAGCTTTGTATAACATAAATGGAGAAGTACCCTAAATGTGGTGTGAGGCAAATCAAACAGAAAATTCTGACACATTCTCCTTTATCAGACTTTATCCACCATCCAATATCAAGTAAGAAGCCAGTTCTGCCTCTGTTTTAAGGTGTTGTAACAAGGCAATCAGGTGGGTCCCTTAATCTAACCACTTCTCAGTCACTAAGCCCAGTACACTGTTGTTCCACTTGTATTTAAAAATGCAGGAGCAACTTGGAAAATGGTAACCTATTCAGACTATGTAATGGAACATGTGACTATTTGAGAAGGTATACTGTATGCAGTATTTGTGAGACATGAGGGGGACAAAAATGCATGTTGGAAGAGTGACTTATGCTTTGTTTTCTATCACTCCATAAATTTTAAACAAAACATTCCCAAAACCAGTTTCAATGGAACTAATGCATTATGGCATTTAAAACATAAAAACAACTTATGCTGCATCAAGTTCTTGGAATTTAAACCACTGTACTTTAAGGGTTAATATTTACCACTTTTAAGAATTTCAAATACTAATGGTGCCTGGTCCACCCATTTTAACATCAAGTACCTCAAGTTATTTTGACCAGTTTTTCTTGAATGTCACACTGTGTAGCCCTGCAGGTTGATACAAACATGCCATCTCCACTATCCAGGCTGCAGTGATTATGATAGTGTAGTGACCTTCACGGTTTTTGGAAATTCCAAAGCGAAGGCCACTGTTAACATATAGCGCCTCAGGAATTCGTTTAGTCGGCAGTTGCGACAAACGACTGAAGGTTGCTGCGGTGTGTTAAACGTAAAGAATTGCTGATCCTGCATGCACTCGCCTTGACCAGTATTACGTGATATCCACTTGGGATAGAGCAGGAAGCCTTGTGAGCTTCAGGGTCGAAGCATGCAGTGTCAGCAAAAACATAATGTAATACGCCCTTGTAAACCCCTATATAATGTCCGGAAAGGTAGCACTAAGCATGAATTATCAATCATCACAGAGAGAGGAACCAGAATTAGATCATATACGACGGTCAACGCCAGTCATCGAGTTTAGAGACATTTGGCTATCAAAGAGCTGGAACGACGTTTCGGTGCAACCTACTCCGCTACTAGGATGCTGAAACTTCTTCTGCTGACAGCAGGTAAGAACTCCGGCTGAGTGTCTAAACGAGTAAATAACTTCCGGACATTATTAAGGGCATGCAAGACAATTCAACTTGTACCTCTTGTAATTATTGTAGATAGGACTGATATAATATAACCTGTATATACTGTACGCAGTCTATCTCTACGACGACTGTCCCGGAAATTCAAGTTCCATACCCCTCATCCCCAGGCCAAACCGTTCGCGACCAAGTTACCATAAACCCCGACTGGCACCACTGCATTAGAGACCCCAGCCAGGTAGTACAGAACAGGTTTTAGAAGCCAGGGTCTTGTAGCACCCAAGGGCAGAACATTTGCTGGCAGCAGCAGGGATTGTATACCCAATTAGTTGGAATATAACCCCCTCTGCTTCCCCAGCTGGTGGCAGCACTACCCCATCCCAAGCTCTACGAATGCTAGGATTTACCATTGGGACTTAGATCGTGATTTCTCTCAGGAGGACGTCCCTAGGTCACTACAGATTCGTAGACAGCTGTGGGATTGCATTACAAATAAGTGGCAGCCATTACCGATAACCGGCTGGCCACTACAGATTGGTGGCAGGGATAGCACCCTGAACACTACAATAGGCATACAGCTAGTGACAATAACAGTGCTTCTCTGCTTATAAGATTTGAGGTTCTAACAACATTCATATGTAGATTACATACAGTCTCCTTGCATATAACATTGTACAGTCTGGTTGACTGCTGCCAAAGTTATGGAGAAATCTATGTGCAAAACTACACAGCCTCATATCACGGTAGACCGTAATGTTCGTTTCTTTTGTTCCTTAGAAACTCAGGCAAACCACCCATATAACACCACATATCAAAATGGTCATAATTACTGCTTCCCCTCATTCTTCACGTCTTACAATTCCTCCCTCCTGCTCCTCACCATCATTACTACTGCCACTGCCACCACTACTACTATCATCACAAAATACCAGACACAACATAATTTCAGAAGCTGCAACAATTACCTCTCCAACAAGCATCTCAAAGATCAGAACTCCAAGGCCCCACCAATCCACAGCACGTGTGTATGATGTTTCAGTCAACACTTCCGGTGCCAAAAACTCAGGTGTGCCACAGAATGTACCAGTTCGATCACCATAGCCCATGCCTTCCTTGCATAGACCAAAGTCAGCAATCTTCACATAACCCTCGGTGTCCAGGAGCAGATTATCTAGTTTCAAATCCCTGTAAGAAAAAAGTGCAGTGAGAGTACAGTATTATGGTAGGTCATAATATTCCCCAAAATCATTATAAATCATCATAACAAATACCTACATGTATCATTTTTGCCTGGGAACAGGGAACTTTAAATGCCTCATTATCATGTGCCTGGTGGCCACATGTAAACTCAGTGGTTCAGTAATGATACTCCTACTGCAAAAATGTAACATCCAGCCAATGCCATGTTATTTTACACAGTGTGCTGTCAACAGGCCGTGCATGTGACATATTCATTTATCCATTCTCTAACTTGTACATTACTTAATTTTATATACATCCCACATATTTATTTAGAAATGTGGAAATACATGCAGCTATGTGACATAAGCTATTCCAGTAGCTGGGATAGTGTAGTCAGTGACTAGGCTACAAGGCAGATGACAAACACGTCACAGTTTGAATCCTGACAAGGGCAAGAGATTTATTATCAGAAACATCCACATTGGCCCTGTAACCCACCTAGCCTCATGCTCAGTGGGTACTGCAGATAAAGCAGCCAGGGTGTACAGATGGCCACTCACCTCCATCCAGTACCAATATTAAGAAAATGCAGAGATATACCCCCACTCCCCCATATCCCTTCACATCATACACATGTACTTTTATCTCAATGTTATGTTGGTGTTGTTATGTATATAAACAAAGATGTCTCTATGCTTAAGTAAACAGCACAGCATGAAGACATGTGGAATGGAGGCATAACTCCATGCAATCTTAACCTTGGCACCAGATGGTGGTAACAGATCAGCTTTGTGTTCTGACTGTTTACCTCACTGTCATAAGAGGAAAGAGCTTCTAGTACCCAATGGATATGGGTGGTTGGTTGGTTTCACCCTGTAGCAGGACACACAGGCCCAGAGGGGGAGTAGAGGTATAGCTCTACGCTTTCATGACCTCGGTACTAAATGGGGGTGGGTGGATGGGTGGTCAACGTCATGCCCTGGCCGCCTTTACCCCCGGGAAAGAGCCGGTACCCATTGTAACCCAATGGACATGGGGCTGGGTAAACCCCAGGGCCAGCCTGGGCTTTAAGTGCTCACCGATAAATAATCCTGCTCTCATGCAGATACTGCAGCCCAAGAACAACACAGGCAGCATAAAACACAGCTCGTGGCTCTGTAAAAACATCTGCATGAATGTGCATCATCAGATCACCACCAGCAGCATACTCCATCACAAAGCACACGTGTGCCTGCAAACAGAACAGACTAGACATAAACATACACTTCTTTTCTCTGCCATTCATGACATGCCACATTTATGTATATACAGGTCACATTTTTATTCAAAACTTCAGTTAAGAGTACATGGATGCAACTATACACACATCAGTCCATTCTAAAACTTCAGTCACTTGTTTGTGATATAGTGGACTGTCTCATGCAGCAGCAAACTGCGTAACATAATGTTCTGAGTCAAAGAAGATGGTACGGCCCAGATGACTTGGCAGGGGAAGCTGACAGCTGATATATAGTATCCAATGCAGTAACCATAACTGGCATCCTGTAACACACTTTGTACAAGTGTATAAAAAATTGGCCAGAATGAATGATGCCCAGATTACAAACTGACAGGAGATAATTATTTGAGCATTTAAAACCCAATCATAAGTTTAGTCAGGGAAAGAATAAACACATTATCCTGCAGTATTGGCCTGGAAGCCACCGTCTCTCTGCGTATTTTCCCACTGTCCCGCACTCTCATTACCTTTTAAAGACCTGCATCTGCATATGAAAATGCACATAGGAAAAACACCCCTAGAAATTCATTTCATATATTTTGGCAACAAGTAAATTTACTGCATGTTTAAGACATGCTGCATGATCTCTACTTTATTTTCCAGAAAATATTGTGTATTTCATAATTTTATCTTTCTCTCTTCAAATGATACTAAAACATGCAATAAAATTTAAATACCCGACTCAGATGACTAAAGATTAACTGTCACTTGTCCTGCACCAATCATTGTTCTTGGTTGGAGGGGGAGGGGGGGGTCAACAAATTATGTGAAGTGGGTGAGTAAGCAGCTAATTTAAACCCATACCAGCCATTTTCATTCTTCCCTGAGCAAGAATAGAACTAACCTCTGTCTGGAAACAAGCAAACAGGTTTACTAGGAAGGGATGCCGCATGGTGTTTGCAACTTCAAAGATCCGTTTCTCTGAAAGCAGTGACTCCACTTCATCCCGGGCGATAATGTCACCTTTCTTCAATGCCTTGATAGCGAAGTACTCACCAGTATTCCGATACTGTGCCAAGATCACCTACAGCATCATGTTACACATTACACCACTGTAACTAACACTACATATTTAGTCTTTAGGGATGTGGAACTAGGAAAGTTAAGATAGGTAGGTTCCAGTGATTCAGAATATGCTGCCTCCATTTTCAACACAGATCAGTAAGTGAGAGTGGTACAGATATAAGGGGGGAAAAACCTGGGACAGGTGCTGTGAGAAAGCCAGAAGGAACCAAGGCACTAGGTGGATTTATTAAGAAATAATAATTTAAAAAAATAAAAAAAGGGTAACAGATGGTGGAGGACAGAATTTAAGAAGTGTGGGAGAAACAAAGGTTAAAAAGGGAACATAATTACAATAAAATAAAATAGGACACATATAAAACAGAACGGGAAAGAGCTATATGGAAGATGCACTGAAAAGCAACAGAGGCAGAGGAAGAGAAGGGTGTATTTCAGGCTACACATCTGAATCACAGCACATACCTTTGTGGCTTCTTATGTTTACTGTGAAAGGTGGTTTTTCTAAGAGTATGTTTTCTGCAGAATATAAACATGGCAGCATTACGAATACTTTCATTCAGTTTGCAATTTGACAGCAATACCTACCGAATGAACCCCTGAAGCCAGGATGGTAAACCATTTCATTGAAGCAGGTAATAAACATCCCACAATTATATGTGAAAAACTGCTTGTAAGTTGATCATGGCAATGGTGTGAAATGGTGTGGTTATACTGCAAAAATTTGAAAGGTAAAGATCTCCCTGTCCAACCATGAAGGCAGAAGCTTAGTTCCACACCTTCATAGGCTTGGCACCAGACGGAGATGAGCAGTCAACTTCATGCCCTGGCCACATTACCCCCAGGAAAGAACTCTGGTACCCATTCAATAGAATGGGTGGGCCCCAGAACTGTTCTGGACATTCTGGAGAAAGGAAAATCTTATCCCTGCCAGGATTTGATGGCCAGATCATCCAGCCAGCAGCCTAGACACTATCCCAACTAGATTATCCCAGCTCCACAAGTGCATACACACATATGCATGCACACTGTACACAAGTAATAAGTTCTTCGCCCCCAAAAATGACAATATAAGAACAACAAAAATCTGTAACATATCTACATAAATGTCAGGAATAAAGCGCTCTTATTTGACCTACTGACCATCTACAAATGGGCTCAGCACAATAAACAGTGAGTTATATGACTTGTAACTGTTGGTACGAACTTTCATTGCCTGAATATGAAATTAGCACCTCAAGATCTACAGTACTGTGAATCTGCGATACAGCAAAGTGGGCTTTAACTGCCTGTTAATGTTAATACAACGGAAGTGCCAATTAATGTTCCTCAGTTCAAGGTGTTCACTCATTATGTTCAAGTTCAATAACCTAAGAGTTATACCTCCTCAAGATCTTCAAGTCCGCTGCTAAAGAAATCTTAGAGCTGCCGCTTATTAGAATAATGTTAATCTGTTATATTTTAATGGATTATAGCAACAAATATGAGAAACAATATAAACACAAACTATAGATGCCCAACAACTCTATTTTAATATGCAATACTGCACTACACTTTTGAAGTAATGTTATGCATTAACTCTTGAGCAAAACTGCTCCACAGAGCTGTTTTTACCTTCAGACTTCCTGACCAATATAAATTTAATACCATTACATACTTTTGAGCTACTTTTAAAATATACAATTTCTTATAGTTTTAAACTATTTTTATGTACACCTTGTAAGTAATACAGGATCCCATAGTACATATGCACTGACTGTACCTCGTATCTCTGAATGGTGGCCTGAAGATGGTCTAATAAGACTGAAACATGTCACAATAATATACTAATATTTATTCAATGTTGGTGTGTTTTGACAGTAACTTTAACATTTTGTTTTACTTTTAGAATTCAAACACAACAGGATGTCCTCGATTAAAATAACTTCAAACTTCAACTCATCACAATATTGAGCTGGACACATTTACCTTGCCAAAGTGTCCTCGTCCCAGTACACTAAGTAAACGGAAGTTGTCCATAGACATGCCGGAGAACTGAGAGTGTCGTCGTGACTCGTACGCGCTGTCTCGGTACTCCAGTCGTCCAGATGGTCGTCGTAATGCATCTGGCTGGTCATAAACCACCTGCCAGGCATAGTTACTTAGTTTATACTGTTTAATTTAAAACACCCTAATAAAGAGTATGTTATACCTGACTCAACACAAAACATACATGAAAGAAAAAAAAACCTGCTGAAACATTCCTGAACGTTGTAAACAGAAGCATCAATCCTGCTGTCCATGTTTTAAGATACAACATATATTCTGCTACAAAGCTGATAATGACATTTCGAATGTTCACTGTCAGTTGCTAAGCACATCCCACAAGTACTTGCAGACAGTACGATGCCATGACTGTATACTCATATCCACAATCAGTTTTCTACGTCAGTAGTTCTGGATAATGACTGCACTCCATTTTATATGCAACATTTAGCAGAATGGCAAGTACATGGTCCCCAGCTGCAGCTGAAGAACACCTACACTGAAAATCAACTGTTCTACTGCAACAAAATATGATTTTGAAAAAATTTCTCATTCTACATACCTCATGACAATAGAATACAATAAAAAGGGCAATATGCAGCCCATCTCCTGCACTGTAATAAAAGTGAACACCAGAACCAAAGGAAATAATTTACCTAGATACACCAATTATAATACAAAAACCCAAACTAAGGTTTTAGAAAGAAACACTGATTCCAATACTGCAAGAAGCAGGACAGGTAGGGAAAGGAAATAAAAACAGCAGATCTATCCCCATTCTCCACATGCTGATTGAAAGTTTAGGCAATACTTTTATATGTGCTCTTCTAAATGCAGCAGTGAAATCTGGGGACTACCTGAACTTTTTTTCCATACTAGTGTAATTACCCTTGTAGTACCAGAATTAAAAAATTCCTTAGTACAAAAACAATCTGGGGTTCAAACCTGGCGAGGGACAGATTGTATATACTGTTTAGACCAGCCCCCAAGGTCCATCCAGCCTCCTATATAAGGGATATAAGTCTCCTTCCCAGGAGTAAAGCAGCTGGGGCATAGTGGTGACTGCCCAACCCTCCTAGCACCAATGTTAAAGAAAGGGTAGAGCTATACCTCCATCTCCACCCCTGTGCCTACATGGCATGTTAGAGGGTGCACTTTACCTTTTACCTGTACCTTTTAATAACAAACAATATACTGAAACATACCAGTTGAAATGTGGTTGGTAACCCCATAGTTCCAATACATTAAAAGTCCCTATTCCAGCAAGATCAAGGGTTAACAGCTACTGGGCTTTGTTTTCTCTACAAGAACTATATATTCCATACTTGCAACAAAGTGAATAAATTTGTATGTGAATTGCATTGCTGTGTTCAACTGAATGTCAACCACAGTATACTGATTAGTGTGAAAAGGAGCTTCTGAATTCAGTGACCCAGTACTGAATCTTTAGTAACTTTGAGCACAAAGTTTCTCAGTGCTGGGATAGCAGTAAGAAATCAGTTTTTAGCCTATCTTCATGTGTAAATTTTAAGGGAGACTGGTTCCTTCCCACAAGTTAATGCAGAATGTGTGATCATGGCTTGGGCAAAACAGTGTTTTGGATGAAATGCAGTGAAGCCCACTTACAAGTGCCTGTAGAATTTCCACCACCAGAGGTATGGAGGATTTTGAATAACTATCACTTTTATCTGCAACATGCCCAAACAACAAGAAACCTTTCAGCATAAGATTGTGCCAGCCATGCAAAATGTTATGAATGTTTGCAACAACAGGCACAAATTCTAATACTCTGTTCATCAATGAAAATAGTCACACATGATGGTATTAACACAAGGAATTTTTGCTCTTTGGTGCAACAAAATCCACATAGAGGCATAATAAGTAGCTTTCAATAAAGATTTCTTCAAAAGTAAGGTGTGAAATACTATGGAACCAACTACCTGGAATGCCTACACATTTTGGAAAGACGTTGAAATCAAAATGCGATGAGTAATTTGACAGCCACTGTACGTAAACAAATGAAATGTAAACACACACTGTACTCCTACAGCACAGCATGGAAATGTTATGAAACCAGCCACATTAAAAGACTACAAGGAACACAGGGTATGCGGCCAACCTCACCACAAGAAGAAAACTTGCTTCTAGAATTAAAGGAAGAATCTGTACTTCCATGTGCTAGAACTTCCTCTTCTGAAAAGTTTTATCCTTTTAACTTTTCACAGTGAAAATTTACCTTAAAACTAGTGTTGGTCAAAGATCTAAAACATGAAGGGGAAAGATGCCTTTACTTCAGACCACCAAAGAGACAATAGAAATTCCTTCCACCACATCAACCAACTGACTACACCTGACATTCTGCACAGGAAGAACATGTATTATGTGCATCCAACAACAAAGAACGATTCCATGTTCCAGTGTCCACAGTACAGTGTGATTCATTAGAGTGATCATACACTATCAGTTACACCAGAGCTGTGGGAAAATCCATTTTGCAGTCATGCTCTGTTCCCACCATTTCATTGCAGTGAGGAACAACCAGTCCCTGACAAACAGTATTTCAGTCTCTCCTGCAGTGTTTCTTCGTTAGTGGTCTGCTGCTGAGAGCTAATGCGGACCACAGATGCATCAGCATCAACAGTTATATTCCTCATGTTGGCAATCATAGGGAATATCTACATAGGTTGATGATTATACCACATTTAGGGACACTTGTTTAATTATACGAATAACCACAAGGCTTACGGAAAAAGTGTATTCAGAAGAACATGTTTTATTTTTTGTAGAACTCTGATTTCAAACATTCTTGCCACAAATATTGACTGATAACTTTGCTATCCGTGAAGAAACAAGCAGTGTCTTCATATAAGTGTCCATTATTCCACTCAAATTTTAACCAAAATTGAAACACAGGATGTTTTAGTTAAACTCATGAATCTCAAATATTTTGAGAACCTGTTTAACTGTTATAAGAGTTGTTTCATGCATGCACAAAAAGAGTGGGCTTAGCAAGTGGCCTGTACAGATTTGAGTGCACCTACAAATAGACCCAGAACCTTAGTAATTTATATATAATCAAACCCAAAAATGACATCCATCTGAATATGTGGCACACAGTAATAACATTTTGAAGTGGAAAATTTATAAATAAAATTAATCTGTACAAGTGATCTGAACTTTCTGGCCCAGTGCTAAGTGCCTAACTCTGTGCAGGGGATAGAATTCAACAGTTCAGCAGATGATTGTCAAGAAACTTGTTTTCATTTTCACAACCCGCTTCCCTAAGAAACATTCATACAGGGTACACTCTACAGTCTGAAATTACAACTGATTACAAAATCAAATTATATCACCTCTGTTTAGTAGAAGACCCAAACAGCTCAGAGTATGCACATGCATATGCAAATGCATACACATACACACATAAAGGTAAAAAGGTAAAGCAGTCCCATTACAGGCCTGGAGTGGCCCAGAGGGTTCCAGGAAGTTAAGGTTCCCAGATTTCATGACAACGGCACAGGATGGTGGTAAGGTTGTCAGTCTTACGCACCAGCCGCCTTTACCCCCAGGAAATATACCTGGTACTCGTTTCTGTTAGAGGATGAGTCAACCCCACGGCCATAGTGTGACCAGAAGGATAATGTCACTGAAAAATTCCAATGGCACCATTGGGAATTGAACCCATGACCTGCCGGTTTGTAGCGTAGTGCGTACACATACACAAATGAACCACCACACTGCTAAATATTTAGGTCTAACCCATTACATTTTGACACTATTTTACCTTACAAGACAGGGATTTCATATACATAAAGTCCCTTTGCCCTGCAAACTACAAACTAAAAAAATGTACTGAATTCTCTTCACGTTTCTTAAATCCACTGGATGTGCACAGCATTGCACAAAAAGATAGTGTCTTCTTATTTCTTGATGCCATTCTTATGTTCAAACAAGAAAAGAAATTTTAAGCATATCTCATGTCATCAATGCATCTTACTGTATGAGTATCACGGAGACCTGATACTTGTGACATGGTTCTATTTTGACTTTCCTACAGTAAGGAGTGGAAACTTCTCAGAACCAACACATCAGCATACACCTGAATGGTGAGTCTTTCCTTGTTTTCTTTACTGTCTTTGCAACTTTCTTCTCTAAGTGTGTAAATTTTTTCAGGAAGTATATTCAAAAATAAGGCACACTCAGTGGCATTCAAGATGTCTTTCAATGCAAACTCAGACATAAGATAAAGAAGAAATGTGTCCTCCTAAGCCCCTGCTGCCTCTTGATTACACTGCTGGACTCCCCATGCACTTTTTTGTGAACTCTACCAGAATATTTCGTGAATCTAGCCATCCAGCCATTGGACAGCTTTTATTCAGCAATTAATTTCTAAGTAAAAGTTTTCTGCCTTACATTCTAAAACTGGAATGTCACATGGTGGATAAAAAACCATTTTAGCCAGAGTTAATTCACACATACTGATTCTACCTTCTCACATTTTGCTGTTTCTATCCTTTTCCAACTTTCCTGCCTGCTTACAGACTGTTTGAGTATTCTTTGATATCAGCAATTTACAGCTGACACACAAATACCAAGTTCTTCATTTCCTTCTGTGCGAGAACATCTACAGTAGCAAGCACTGTGTTTACAAGTCCAGCTTCTCTTAGATTCCAAGCAGCTTACACTGTATGCCAGTTTTTGATGTAGTAGCCATGCTAATCACATGTTAAAATGAAATTAATAAAACACTTGCACAGTCCCAATGCACTTCCTAACCTATGTTTCTTGGCCCTGCAGACCACCTACATACCATGAGTTTGTCTTTCACATTTTAATTTTTGTTAAAATGCAGTAACAAGATGTTGACTTTTGGACATGCAGAGAATTATATTATTCTGATTATCTGTTACAAGCCTTCGAACAATAATTATAATTATAAATGGTCTCAAACAATAACAGGCTTGCACATATTCAGGCTTCTGAAGCAGTGCAGTTGAGACGTCCATTCTTCTGGGATAATGCATTCTGCCCAGCACTTCAAGATCCTGGAGTCACCTCATCTTCAAGGGTCAATGGGTCCATTGGCTAATGAAGATGAGTGCAGTGTCAAAAACAGGCTTCACAAACATGGTCCATGTGCTCCCCAATACAACAGTCAGCACACATTACTGTTTCTTCACACATGCCAAATCCTGTACAATGCACATGTGGGAACAACCTTGGAGACTGGTCTTTAGAAGCTGAGAGCATAATTTTGTCCACTGTATGTTTGGAACAAACTGAATAGCAACAATGTGGAACTGCTGAAGACAATGATAAAAAAAAAGTACTACAGGGGTCGGTCAACAATACATTACACAGCAAACTTTTTCCTACTTTTGAGGCACAAAATCATTTAAGTGGAAGACACATAAAAGGGGCAGAGAATACATTAATCATATGGATAATTTTGGTACTAAATTACACTAATGTCTAATGCATTACTACAACCTAAATAGTGTTTCCCCAAATGTGTTTCACTGTATCAGTTCTCTGGCATACCTGACAACATTAAATTTCAAACTGGTTAAGACAGGCATTTCATGAAAATGAGGAAAATCTGCACAGTAAATCCTTACATCCCTTGGAAACATCTTTAAGACTTCATATTAGTAGACACTGTGACAAAAACAGGAAAGATGAGAGAAATATACTTTTCAGCATGGACACAGGAACCATGAATACTGAAAGTCAAAATATTCCACTGTTCACATGCAGGTACTGAGGAAGTAGGGACAATTAATCATAAGACCAGAAATGGAATGTCAATGTTCAAGTCAAGACAATGCAGACAGCAATACATAAAGAATACAGATCTTAAGCTGTTGGCCAAGCAGAGAACAATAGGAAATGCCCTTGGCAGGGTGCAGGACAGAAGCACAAGCACCATAGTTTCTTGGAGAATGAAAAGGGAGGGTCATGTACCTCTTCCTCTGGAAACTGGACCACAGGTTGGGGTGAGGGTGAGCGTTCCTCCGGAGTGCTTGTCGATGACCGAGCAGTGGGTGGTGGTGGTAGTGGTGGTGGTGGTGGTGGTGGTGGTGGTGGTGGTGGTGGAGGGCCCAGGTCAGGTGAACCACGTTCCTCTGCATGAAGGAAGTCAAACTCCCGCAGTGCACTCTGCAGCTAGAAAATACCATGGGAGGACTTGAGGGTCACATAGCTCTACAACAATTCCATCAACAGAACACTGCTGTGTGGCATGAAGATCTTCA
>Ga0209629_10001562_pt1 | contig 14682 bp, 4 predicted proteins | sample TergutCu122P5_FD_187286 | JGI IMG/M metagenome (GOLD analysis project Ga0209629, IMG submission 187286) | Cubitermes ugandensis P5 segment gut microbial communities from Kakamega Forest, Kenya - Cu122 P5 (SPAdes) (version 2) | ecosystem: Host-associated > Arthropoda: Insects > Digestive system >...
TGGAGTGCCTCTCCCTCTGTTGACATGCTCCCCTTCGGCGTGACCATCCCGGCTACTGTACCGCAGGGGTCGGAAATCCCGGAGGGACTTATGAATAACCCTGTATTTATATCCTATAAGTTGGAATAAATTCTTGGCTGTATATTAGGAACTAACATTTTCTGACTTCCGATATGCACCACGAATACAACAATGAAAAATGGAGTGAGTAAAGTGACAAGAATTTAAAATTTAGAATAACTAGTGTTCAACGGATATGTGACAGTACTGAGGTACATTTGGGTTCCTTCAATAGGCGTTTCTATTAATCCTTTAATTCGTCCCAAAGTTAATTTTCATGCCCATTTATACATTTAAAGTAAAACAAATATTAATTTACTATCCAAACAAATACAACACTTGAACACTGTACGTTCATTTATTTACTTTTGTACACCATGTTTCAGCCGTTCTATTCGGCCATCATCATGCAGAAGCACAAGTACATAATCGGAAACGTGGCAATATTTTTTTTTCACTAAGTAACGTCACATTACTCTTCTGCTGCTTACGTGTCTTAAAATGTGTTACAAATTGTTCATTCTGTGAATTTATTCTTGTTCTATACACGGAAGTTTGTTGCGTACCTGAGTGAAAGTTGTCCGATGTCGCCTTCTCGCGGGAGTGGGGCATGACGCGGTTGTGGGTGTGTGACCCGCGTGCTGGGGAGCGCTAGGGGGTGAAGGTCCCCCGCTACCAAGCAGCGACTGTGGTTCTGGTTTCAACTTCTTGAACGCTCCCTCTGCACCTGTTATAGCACACAGAACTATTAGGAGCATTAGGAAGGAACCACACGTGTACATTAGCGAGGGGTTCAAGGGACCAGATCAAAGACTACTTGTAATGAGAAGCAACTGAAACCAGCAGGATGCTTGCCGGGCGGCAAAGATGGCCTGGAAATTGTTTGATTCTGTAACAGATCTTGTCTTAAGACGCGACCTCACAATGTTATTTAAGGCACTGATTAATTGAAAAAAAAAATAACATTGGAACAAAAATTTTAAATTTATGTCGTTCTAGGATGCTGCAGCATTGTGTCACATCTTTGAAGACTGCCACCCATATGTGTCATACATAACTCCAATTCTTACGTCACATAGAATACATTCCTTGCCAGTGACAAAGATCACCGGTTAATGTTGTACATGAAAATAATTGCTGTTTACGACGAGAATTGTAAGAAACACAAAATGAAGAGTTTCTGAAAGTTATATCAGCTGGAAACTATAGTCAGTTACAAATGAAATTGAATAATCACTGGGAACTGCTGTTAAATTAATTACTATTATTTACAACACCATTATCAACAGGACAGCAAAGTAAGATTTCACAGGAAAAGTCTCAATTTGAAGTAACATTATTAAGGTATTTCACTACACGCTCCTTTTACTTGGTTATGAATATTTAATGTTTAAAAACTGTCTGCACTGCTAGCTCTTAGTGATTATCGGAAGCTTTCACTCTTTTGGGACGTGGTGCTGTTTCGTTGGGTGACTGGTTCACGTCGTTTTGAAGGAAGATAGAGCCGTTTAAACATCGTGAACTAGTCACCGAAGGACCCAGTGTCACATCCCAAAAGACTTGAATTCTTTTAAGCACACCGCAGTGAGTAACCGAAATATCGATCGCTTTGATAACATGCTTGTGCTTTTTCCACATGAGTGACGTACAAAAGTATTCAACTGCGGCTTTCTGTGCCATCACAAGGAGGACTAGATACAAAGCTAAGCTGCGAAAACACTTTCGAAAACGGTTTTATTTTAGACGTTACTCCCTGTCGAGGTAAAAACAAAATAAAATACAGATGAAAACTAATTTGGATGCAAAAACACAAAGGAAAATATATGTTATGAATGTGACATTACAGTAAATGAGGCAATAGAAGAGACATCTCTACTCTCATCTTCAGGTAACCGGGTAGTACACTACTAGGATAGGACAGAGAGTACTACAATGAGGATAATGATAGAGGACAGTTGCTGAAGCAAGGGCTTGTATTTGAGCATCCACTGAGTAATTAGAGAAATATCTGGGGAGGGATTCTAAATTATGCATAGAAGTTGATGGTTGAGGAATTCGTACTGGGATGTAAATGGCGCACTAACTGGAGCTTATTATTTGTTTGAAGAGGAAGGCCAGGAGCAGTTGCTCTCACTGCGTTATCTTACAGTATTTTTACGATAAGAAGCAGGTTACTTCTCCGCGGAAATATTAAAGCATATGGAACTATCATTGTGCCTGTTTTTTATTGTATGAAACTCCGTCTTTCACATTATGTGATGAGCATAACACGAGCGTGTTCAAGAATAGGGTGCTGAGGAAAATGATGGACCTAAGAAGACAGTATCAGGAGGATGAATAAAATATAGAAAGAAGTTGTATGATTGGTGTTCCGCAAAATATATTACTGGTTTCATGATATCATGGAACAGGGCATGTTGCCCTCTTAAAGCAGAAAAAATAAAAGATTTGTTGGAGAAACCTGAGGGAAACGGGACCTAGAAAGATCTAGACGTAGAAGGAAGGGTAATATTATGTCAGGGTCTGGATAAACAGCACAGGAGGGCTTGGACTTGATATATTGGCTCAGGATAAGGGAAAGGCTGGTTTTTTGAGTGCGGTAATAAAAGCTATGGATTCCGTAGAATGCAGGGTTTTCTTAACTAGCTGACAAGCTGTCAACTCCTTAAAAAGTACTCTACTACATGGAATTAGTTCATTCGTTGGTGTTCTACCACGGACATGGTGGCGACATTTACATCGCTAGAGGCAGGCAGCACCTACTTTGTCTTATGTTTGTCAAGACAGATTGAAACGCTTTTCTCTATCACATGCTTGTCTGACTTACGACAGGTCAATAGCCATTTCCAAAGCGAGTTCTCCAGACAGTGACTGCTAGTGTTTCCTCTGTCAACTTCCAGTACCTTTTCCTTTCCTTAAGGCCATCTAGTGGAATGTGTTTAATACGGAGTTTCTTTTTATGGGGGAACTGGCCATTCAATTGAAAATGTTGAATGACAGCACATAATGTGACATTATATAATATTCCTTAGAATAAGTCAGTCACAAAAAAAAATGTGATGCAGTTGCCGCCCTGTAACTTCGTATTTGTATAAAGGAATTATGGACTGAGGAGAATGGCAATAAAACGGGCTGTTTCGTCCCTTTCCTTAGAGTAGCTAAAAAAATCTTGCATTTTTATTATTTCATTTAACAATACTTTCTCAACTGCTCCCATCGAAAGGGGAAATGACGGAAAAAATTAATTTAAAAGAATGTGAAATAAATCAATCTGTGCCTGTTTTGAGAAACAACCCAGAATCAGCTTGCAGGACCTGAGAAAACCCTGAAAATATTTCACTTAACTAGCGTCCCAGAAAATATTTCACTCAACTAGCGTGATTTCTTGGGGCGAAAATCGAAACCGATAATTTCAGAATTCGAAGCAAAAATTCAAATCGTCCAACACCGACTCTCCGTCTACTACGTCACACAGTACTGTGTGTATCAGGTAAGCGTAAGCCCCGCAAAGTATTCTAGATATGTGTCATCCAATTTTTATCGACTTTCCTAACCTCTTCTCATGCGAATTCTGAGCGCGAAGTATAGAATGAAATTAAGGTCAACAAAGGGCGAGGCTGACTGAAACCAGACTAGATTTGGTGCTGTCGCCTAAGAACATAAGCCAGAGCTGAAGAATCCGGTCAGTGCACAAAAGACGGTGAACAGGGACGTAACCGCAGAGCGAACTCCATATCATTGGACAAAGGTTCTGTTTTCTCACCCAAAACTATCGGGTGTAGGTCTACACACACTTTATTTCGGCTGAATGAACTCGTGGGGCTGGGCTGGCTATTCTTTTTGAGGGCACGCGCCCAAATTGCCTACAAAAGTCGCGTGCACATGGGAAGTTTGAAGAGCAAAATATGGTTCTTGAGTCTTCCATAAACTATTATTTAATTATTTCATTATTATTACAAATATTATAATTATATCTTTAATGCATAATATAATTATTGTATTTCTAAGAAAGGTCTTCTTGAGGAATGTGATAAGGAAGAAAATTTGGAAATAACTGGAGCTGCTACTTGTTTGAATATAAAATTGTAAACCCTTTTGTCCATTGTCACGTATTCTCTCAGTCACCTCTAGGCTGGCGCCCCAACGATAAATATGCAGTCACCACTTCGCACCGCTCCCGATTTCTGTAAAAATGTTTCACTCCCAGTATTATTTGGTAGCAACGGTAATTTATGTAGCCTGTACGTAATCAGATATGTGTACATATGCACATATTCTTCCCAATATAGAGACGCTGGTCGGGTAAAAAAATAAAAAAATGCGACATCATTGAATGCCGCATGCCAAGAAAATCTTTCCGCGTGCCATTGTGAGCACGCGTCTCATAAATTCGCCAGCCCTGTCCTAGGACGATGACAGCTGTAACTTGGGAACTGCCAACAGTATAGGGTCCCCTCACGTCTTTTTCAACTTTCTTCACTTATTCTAGCACAATATCTGGATAAATATAACCATCCATCCATTGTTACTCTTTATTAGCCCTATCACTTTGCTGTTAACATAAGTCTATTTATTTTTAATTACATTTATCAACTATTGACTAATCCATAATCTATCGAATGTAATTACCAGCTGAATATGTGTTCTCTTTTTTTATAGGAACCATCCCGTTGTGTTGTAGTACTAACTAAAATATCGTTCAGTCAAAACACAATAATATATTCAGTAATGTAAAGTTGCTACAAGTTTCGGTTACAAGTAACCATCATCAGGCGGACATTTCAGGTAACCATGTCCATGTACAGAAATGTCTGCCTGATGATGGTTACTTGTAACCGAAACATGTAGCAACTTTACATTATTGAATAAGTTATTGTGTTTTGACTGAACGACATTTTAGTTATGTGTTCTCTTGGTTGTGACGCTATGCATTATAGTAAATTTATATCACAGTACATGGCGTCACATCCAAGAAGACAATCTCTATAGGCACTTCAAATCTTATATGAGAGTTAAGAGAATGCACAGAAGATACATTTAATAACGCTGTGTTGATGTCATATTGTATAACACTGGTTGCGAAGACAATATATTGCACAGCGCCGATTGTGACAACGATATAAGAAAATATTCTTTGTCAAGACGGCAGGGCCGCTGAGACCGTGTCCGTGCCCCGGTGAAAACATTTTTTGGGGCCCCCAGTAAGGGCTGCAAGACTGTCAGTTGCAAAGTGGCTTGAGCTTGGTCTTCAATGGTTAATTTTTAGTAGAATAAAAAAGTAATGATAACACCGATATAGTTAAAAAAAACACACACATGCAACATGGTCGGATCGTGGTTCCCATTCCGGACCGGAGGCCCCTGGTAATTTATACCGGCTTCCCCCCTCGCCCTCGTCGGCGCTGCAAGACGGTCTTGAATGATAGGCTACATGCATATTTACACCAACATGCGTAGTGTCACTTTGACGGATGTGGCTACACTTGAATTTGTCACCTCCAAATTTGACATCTGTAACACGAGTGCCTTGCCTTATGTCGCGTTTGTATTTTGCTACACAGACAGCTGGATAGCGTATTTGTAAAGAACCCGTCAAGTGGCTCTTCCAAAGATGGCGCTCCAACATTGTGCTTAGCAGTTTAACGTAATTTTGATTTATACATGAAGTTCGGCTCTTATATGTATTTATTGTTCCTTTTAATTTTTATAAAAGATATTTGATCACGGCCTGACGCGCTTCAAGGAGCGACACTTGAAACCTGCCTCCACTTCACGGAGAGCTGAACCCTTTGCTGGCACATCTGCTAGTGACAATCACCGGAGAGCTCTCGAACGTTTGCTTGAACGATAGAACAGCTGGGCCTTTTCATCTGCAATATTTTGAATCTCGAATAAAACTTAATGCAATAGATGACGAAGATAATATTTCATACTTATTTTTATAGCCTATATTGCCAATAATTTTAATTCTCTTTGCATGAAGAATCTTTTTCATGCTCATAAATAAGGTAACTAACACGCTAATCACTCTAATAGCTGTACAGCTAGCAAATGAATTCCCTGCATGTTATGGAACACGAAGTTTTGTCATCATATTCATTCTCACACATATATATTGCACGATGCACGTTTCTGAAAATGCAACGTTTATTATCATATTTACAAGCCCGCACTGTTCCCCATTCTGAGCCCAATGGATCCAGCCCCGCTCTCCAGTACTCTATTTATAGTGTTTACTTAACGACGCTTTCAGTGGCTAAGATAAATCCGGTGATAAACTGCTGAGTACGGAACATTGGTGGAATGATACAGACAGAACCAAAGTACTCAGACAATTCTGTCCCAGTGCGACTTTGTCTACCATAAATACCACATGTCTAACATACATACCACAAGGTCTGACCCCAAATTGTCCCCTGCCTCAAAACACAGCGTCAGAGAATTAACGCCTCAGCCATCAGCCACGGCGAGATCCTGCTAATGCTATTAATTTCAAATTAGTTTAAATATCAACATCTCATGTATCCATCTATCTTCCAAGCGAAATCTTTCCATCAGATTTAACTACCAGGATTTTCTACACAGTTCCTTTATCCCCATATCTGGACCATCCAATCGTCCTTCTGTTGATAACTCTAACAACGTTCTGTGATGTTTACAATTACGGAACTCCTCATAATGCAGGTTCTCCATCCTCTTATTCGTATTTCGTGGCATAAGCTTAGAAATATATCCGTTTCTTTGGGTGGAGTCACACAGATGAAAGAAACCATTTGGTAAAACAATGCTCAGAGAGGTGAAGTAGGTCAGTGCACTTCTTGGATTTGTGTGGAGCAAATTGTCTCGTAGACCTAATGCTGAATTTTAAAATGTACTGCTGTAGTACTGCCTGCACACTGAGTTACCCCCACCACACTACTCCTTTCTCCTTGCATTCTGCTCTCACGCAGATTAAAGATCCAAATGTTTCCTTCGACACTCTGTTCTCAAACATTTCAAATTTGAGTTCTTCCTTCTGCGTATGAAGCCAGGTTTTTAGGTAAAAGTGAAATAAATACACTTTACTCCTTATTGTCTTCGGTAGAATTCGGAAGATAACGCAATATAAATCATTGAACGACTGTTAGCAAGTGTACTCCGAATGTAATTAAAAAATTAGTTTTCGGTTTCTTTCTATAGTCCCGAAATATCTGAATATTCTTAGGGTTTCTAAGTCTTTATTAATTGTGCTTTTCATTGTGACTCTTTCTGCATTCTAGCGACGAGACATTATCGCGCAAGGTGGTTCTCCCCCTTTGGTACTAAACCATTTTTTACCAATTTAATTTGGCCACCGAAAACATACGCACTGGAAATAATTTTTTGGGACACCAATATAATTCTTGTGTGAAGCTAAAAAAACTAGACCACAAAATAAAGATTAACAGTAAATTCATCCTAAATAAGAATATGAGATCAAATATCTTAAGGAAAATAGAAAGCATTAGGATCTTAAAAGAGCAAGCGCTAGATCGCACTCTGTGGATATGACGCTTGGTACAGTCTTTCGCAAGATTGATCACGCAATAACTGTGGTGAATACGCGTATTATTTAATTTCACATATTTAGGAACAAGATTTCAAATTCAAGAAACACTAAGCTCCTACTTTATTTCAACACCTCCTGAAGAGCGACGACAGATAATACATTTGTGCATCGGCTTCAACACTTCGTAAATAACAAGGGAATTCAACATATTTAACCATCCACCCAAAACAAGAAATTATAACGAACACGGACAAAGACCAACCAGCACAAACAAGACCAACAATGTGACGTTTCATGGACTTCACGCTGCACGTTCTTCTACCATAATTCTAAATATATTTTAAATATTTTAATTTTTATCACAACAAAATTGACACAGCAAAATATATTGCTTTGAGTGTAAATTGAGATCTCGGCTATTAATAACTTATAATGCAATTGCATGCATTGCTTTTATTAATTTTATATTGTTGGCCTGAAGATTACCATATTAGGTCGGGAAATGTTGCCAGCAAAACTATATGACTTAAACTATTTGTGTTTGAAGGTAATTAATTCCTTGATTGAAGTTCATACTTGCAATTTTAAATGCAAGGCGTGCTTTTTATTTCTAATTTACAGATTTTTCTTTTTATTGACTTCACGTTAGAAATTCTGAAATCTGCCGCCGCTTTAACAAGTAGCTTGTCTGTGTATTTCGCTTCATTGTTGCATAAATCGATAATTTATTTTCGTATAAATATGTATTGGCGAAGGTTATCAGCTGCAAAGTTTAATCTGAATATTCTTGGCATAAATCGTTGCACAGGACAGTTAGAAAAATTTTATATATTTGTACAAATTGGCTACCTGAAGTAATACCAATGAGATCTACAGCAGAAAACCGTAGAGATATTTCCTTTGCAATTAATTAATTTTGAATTTTACACTCAATGCCGATCACATGGAAATTATAATCTCTGGAAAACTGGAAGAACATTTCAATATCAAAATGTAAAAAAATATTAATTTATAAAAATAGAACATTTCATATAGGTAAAACATAATATTAGAAAAGGGACACGAAAAAGAATATTCCATGAAAGTTTTAAAATATAGAAAATGGTACAAATTTATCATATCAGAAAATGTAAAAATATTGTAAATAAAATAAAAATAGAAAATAATAATTCAATATCCTTTGTATTATTAGTATCTGGCAAGAAGGCCTTAAGACCAGTTACGGAGAGAGCATATGAACATAAAAGAAAATGCACCCAAATAATAAGCCAAACACTGTAATGAGGAAAAACCATATCACTTAACAGACAGCATGGATTATATTATGATTGTTAAATTAAAAATTTAAAATTAATAATTTATTCAGGAATGTATTGTCAGTTGAAATCAATTCAGTTCCACGTCATGCAGGTTTCGTAGCGCAAGGCCAATTACTTACCTGCAAACAAATACATGAATTCACAAACATGCGGGTTAAACACAATTACACGACAAACAGACAAAAATAAGTATAATAATAATAATAATCATAATCATAATTAGTTCAATTATTTATTATTTCAGTGCTGGAAAAACAGTCATAAGGAAAATTACAGCGACAGCGCAGAAACATAAGAAAAATACGCAGGTAACAAACAACAAAAGGAAACACATATCAAGAGGTAACAAAAATGAATCAGTTTGGTTTATATTTTAATAACCACAAACATAAACACGTGGAAAATAATAATACAAACGCAACAAATTTTACTATCTATAATTAGCATAACTGATTTAAGAAGTCGTTAAGCAAAACATACTTTCTGCTTAATATATGAACATTCCTCCTGATGGAATTATCCGCTGATGCGCATCTAGCGGAAGGACGGTTGCGACGTTTGATGTCAACATTAAACAAAGTAAATAAATATTTCGATTTGGCACACGAAGGCCTTTATTCCCATAGGAGTAGCTGAAAATTTTGAACCGCTTTAGACCTAAGTGAAAAAGGCGCGTCTAGGTCACGCCTCCGAGCACTGGAAGTATTACATTTAAAGTAATTTAGGGCACTGACGTAGTTGTATTATAAATGACTGAAAAAACGACAGTGACAACGATATGAGAAAGGACCCTGTATGCGCTCACGCTTACAGGCCATCGGTAGAAGTAATGTAATACGATGAGGCATATTCTAACTTAGGTCTAAGTAATCTGCAATATAACATATGAAGGCTGTTTAGAGAGGAAAAGGAAAATGTTACCGTTTAAACTACACACAACAGCCTATTTTCTGGGAAAATATGTGATCCATGTAATGGTCAAAATGCGGTTTGGAGTCAGTAAGCACTCCCAGATATTTCATTATTATTTTTTTTACTTAAATGGAATATTCCCCTTGTTCTATCGCATTTACGATACAAGGCCTTGAGAAAGACTAAAATAATAACTACAGATTATAACAAACATACCTTACATTCAAATAAAGTAAAAACGAAAACCAACCTGAAGATGAAATTTAGACATTGTAGAACAAAAAGAAGTCACAGATTTGAAGTTATATTCTTTAGCGTTAAAATTTTAAATGTACTGAAGTAAAATGTTTGTAGGTTCGAGGATTTTGTGCGATATACATAAAAATCGCAACAGTGTAGTATAGTTCTGATAATGACTAGTGGTGTAGTTATTCCCACTCCAAGAATAAGGCACTAGTATACTATTAGAGCAGTAACTAATTGTTGGCCATCTATTCACAAAAATAAATCTCGTATTCAAAATACAGTTATGTACTCATTCCAATATGACCATAGTTTGGAAATAAGAGTATTTGAACCCATGGGTTGTTGACACTTAAGAATGAGAATTATGAGTGGCGTTTTTAATAACAGCAATAACATGTGTATAAATGGCCATTCTATATTCTAAAATAATCTTTTGGCGGAAGTCGGGTTTCTGTAGAACACCATTTGGGAAAGTCTGTCCTTGACCAAACTCCTGTTAACGCCCAAATTCTTTCTTATATTTTGAATGTTTTCGTGTTTGACACAAATTAACATCAACGTACACCACAATACGAAGTAAAATACTTTATTTTCTGAAAAAATAGGTATTTTAAAATATCCCCTTTAATAAATTCAACCACAAGAAAAGTTTACAGGAAATCTGGTGATGTGATTCAGATGCTTCAGAGAGTTCCTTCTCTCACCGAATTTTGAGTGTCATCTTTTGTCGGCAAGGCAGAGGGCAGATGTGTTAAACTTGCCTTTAAAGCGTGTTATTCAGAAGCAGCTGCGAGGAATTTAACAGGGAATTATTACTGTCACCATTGGCAGAATATCTACAAATAACAAGCTCAAAGGGGAAAGCACAGACCTGTACCTCATACACACTAGACCAGGAAATTGGCCTTCTACAGCCCTCGCGCTAAATGGATAAGCTGTCAGGTCCCGAACATTTAATGCCTCAGATTCAATGAGAATTTTCTAGCCTCTCTGGCAATGACTTTCATCAGTCCTAATTTCATTTCATTATTAAAACAAAATTTGTAATTGAAATTGAAAGATATCCGAATCAAACACCTCATGCAGGCCGGAGTTTTTCAGTACGTGCATAGTGCCCTTGTCTACTGCCTTACCAGCTGTTGTCACTGGTGAAATATGTTGTTCCTAAGCGTCTCTGGCCAAATGAAGGGAGAGAAATTTACGTTAAAACTGCCCAGTTTCTTCAAGTTCAAAAAACTTGATAAAATATCTAAAGAGTTAATGTTTAACCTATTCACCCCACAGTAAATAAAAAATCAAGCAACCAACCAACGAACAATTTAGTCGTGGTTTCAGGGTTCTGCCTCAGTGTGATCTGGGAAATTATGCAGCGTAGATGTCCCGAAAAATCGGTAACTAACACCCTATCAACGCTGTGACGTTCCAGAAGAGCGAAGGTTGTATAACCAGGCAAACAGCATCTGAATTAATGGCCGAATAAAATAATCAGGGCTACTAATATACTAATTTATTTCCTTATTAGTTTATTCTTATTCTGAAACGTAATAGGCCAGTTATTTAAGTAATCCGCCGTCCGGGGTTTAATTCCTGGCAGATACAGGGCTCCTTTCTTCGATATCACAACCAGGCCGGTTTCTGACCCTATCCAAAGGGTTCAGTTTATGGAATTTCTTTTCACTTTGCAGTCACCTCCACTTGGCGCTAGGAAGTCACCTCTACGTCACTATTTCATTTATTATTAAGATAACGCGCTTAGTGTGCGGTGATGCTGACGTTTAAAATAAACTGTATTCAATCCTAAGTGTTCACGTGTACAATTTATGAACTTACTTAAATCTCGCAATCCAAGAAAATCAACAAGACAAGCTGACTTTCACTTATGCATGCTACAGTCAATAGTGCAGATAGTTCTCGCCCTTGAATTTTAGAGCTATCACACATCAGTTGCTTGTAAGAGGAGAAGAAAACGACATTCGCTGCACATTTTAATGTGACATTAGTTCAAAACTTGAAGACAACACACTATTTTACAGCCAGAAATCTTGTCAGTGACATACAACTTTTCACGTGTCCAATTATGTTAATCGACACACCGTTGGAATCTTAGGGAGCAACAGTCCACCAGGAGTGACTGAAAGCACAAGGGTCAGCAACAAGTTTGATGTCTTCTGTGCTCTTCCCAAATAAAACATTCTGTTCGGTCCTCCTTTACTTCCGAACGCATTCACTGTGACGAATGAAGTGTTCCGAGACGTTTTGGAGGAATTACTGACGGTGATTTTAGAAGAAAAGGGTCCTAAGGACATGTTATTCCAGCAAGACGGTGGCACTAACTCCGCATTTTCACGTTGCATTTCTTGCAGGATATCTTGGACCGAAATTTTTTATATATATTGATATATTTTATTAACTGCAATTGGGTTGACACCCGGTGGCAGTAGTACAGTGCACATTTACACACAAACAGTACACAGAACGACACAAAACAAACAATACATAGAAGAACACAACAATTTGTGGGAGTGCGGACCGTGCCCCGTCTTGGCTAGATTTACCCTGGCATTTGCCTTACAACTGAGGAAAAAGCACGGAAAAACCTCAGTCAGGGTAGCCGCGTCTAAGAATACATAAACAACACATAGACAACTATAACATAGACTAACAATCAGTGTACATAGATAACATTAAGAATACATAGCCTCTTCCAATAAAAATACATAACTTACAACCATATTTTTATAAAAAAGGAAACCAAAAAAATATGAGAGAATGTAATAATAGCAAAATACATATAAGCAGCAACTTCCTATTGTCTAAAATTCTTATAATAATGTCGGACACCTTATTATTTGTACCATCGTTACACTGCAACACTTCACAACACTTCGCTACACTTCACCACACTTCACCACACTTCACCACACTACACTTCACTACACTTATCGACACATACAAGTGGACTGGCACAGGTTGTCCTGTTACATGGCCACGTACTTCTCCTAATATTACACCACTTTATTTATTCTTCTAGGGGTATTTAAAAATGGTGTTTACTTTCAACCACTGCCATCCACTTTGCCGGAAATTGCTGGGCTGTTGCGGTCTACTGCGGCTGTAATTGCACCAGCGATGTTTATAAATGTGCGAACTGAACTTTAACTCAGACATATGTGCCTGGCTAGGTATGATTCTTCACTGAATACTTGTAAATTGATAAGCGTGGACCTCAAAAACTATATAATATAATCTACCAATATAACCTTACTATTCAATCCTATGCCTCTTACTGCTGGAGAAATGTTACGTTAAAATCATCTAAATTTCACACATTAAGCCGGTAGGAGATCCGGGAATAGACAGCTGCACTGGCACCGGTCTTTATGCTTTTCTGCTGTACATTGGCGTCTATAATTTTTCAGAAATATGGCTAGTTACCGAAATAATCAGTTACAATTAGTAGACAACTTTCAGTTTTAATTATTAAGTGCCAGTACAGTGATACACCTTGACAGTTACAGCAGACAAATATGTTAACTTCATTTCTCAGCAAACATATCTCGGCTGCGGAATGGACAGTTAACATTATCATCCATCTTATGTTTCGGCAGCACTTCTGAGAAAGATGCAGCAATGAGCGAAATTCTTGGCCGGCCATGTCTATATCTGAGCCTTGCTACTCGTACGTTGCCAGGATGTAATGAATTCATCGTGTTTCGTAAGGTGAAAGTATGGCTTGCATTGGTTATTATTTATTCTCGCCTCTATCTATACTACCGGGATTTATTGATCTCTACATTTATCATAGAAATAAACTGGTGTCTAGTGATATCAGCTAATATTTCGGGTATCTTGCTATTCTGTCGGAAAAATTATCAATTTCAGCATGTGGCACTAAAACGTGAAGTTAGCTGGTACTGGTGTCCATCTATTCAGGTGTCTCATTCTTTTGTCAGGTTATAATGACACAGGTAGGTGGATGGTGACAGTAACTGCTTTTTTCCGTAGACTGCCTATTGTGCTGGAAAATAATAATTTTTAATTGTAGGAAAATGGTGGCTGGTTACGTTAGCTGTCTATTGTGAAACAGTCCCTCACTACTGGGAAAAAGAAAAGGCTACTTGATGCACTAAGGTGAAAAATTGAAATAATTGAACTGCGCTTGTGCATAGTTCTACATAATGCACAACGGATACGACAAGTTTGAGCCAACGTGTGTTGTGTTGTGTAGCGCGTGAATTACGTGAACAGTAGCGAGTTTTGTAGTTTACGTAAGAACTGAAAGAGCGTCTGTTGAACTTTAAAGGCCATTGGAGCCTATATTACTGTTTGCATTTTCACGCAGGTTCCGTGAAAGAGTATTTAAATTTCTGTGAAATGATCCATCCGAGAACACGAAGTACATTGCAAAAATGTTGTTTATGGCAACACCACTTTTAATGCCTCTGGTAATTTTTATCAGTACTTGGTGCAAGAGTAAAAATAAAGATTCAGTTCACCCTATAATCTGCCATGAAGGCACAGAGGGGGAGTGGAAGTATAGCTGTACTCTTTCTTTCCCTCGGCGCTAAATGAGGTGAGTGGTTAACGCCACGCCTCGGCCTCTTTACCTAAGGGAAT
>Ga0209629_10001563_pt1 | contig 14677 bp, 7 predicted proteins | sample TergutCu122P5_FD_187286 | JGI IMG/M metagenome (GOLD analysis project Ga0209629, IMG submission 187286) | Cubitermes ugandensis P5 segment gut microbial communities from Kakamega Forest, Kenya - Cu122 P5 (SPAdes) (version 2) | ecosystem: Host-associated > Arthropoda: Insects > Digestive system >...
CCCCCCCCCCCGAATCCTTTTCTGATCTTCTTGTATTACTCGGACTCTTCTCCTCCTGTCCCTCTTTACCTCGGTTTAGTACCGAAAGACTATATCCCCCCTCTGAATTTCAGTGTCACTGAACTGTTCACTGTTCTCATCTCCTTCTCTTAGATTCTCCCTTGTTCTTCAGCCCGCATAATTATGTTCCTTGGTCACCCGGCCCTGAACGTGGTAATTTTATCATGGAGTAGCACTGTACTATGACATTTACCCCTCCTCTTTTTTGTTTTATTTTGCTATTTATTATATTTTGTTGTACTAGTTTTTACTTATTTGTTCTTTGTTCTAATCTTCTATTTACCTTGTCTCTCACTTGTCCATGCCCTTTACTCCACTACGCAGTCCGATTTATCTCAGCTCTACACGTGGTATTTTTACCATGCAATAGTGCTGGTCTACAAATTCCGCCTCTTATTGTTTTTGTTTTAGATCACCCATTTATTAATCAAATGCTTTCTTTCCTTCCTTCCACTTTGCTCAAGTGAGTGCTCTCCTGTGTCCCGCTATCACACAGGTTAGAATTTCTTCAATCATGGAGCGTTTCTCTAGCTGCACTGATCACAACATTCCCATCCATTCAACAACCACCTACAACAGCTCTACTGGCTGACACCATGCTACTGAGACTTTTCACTGCCCACACTCTCCCCTACATAAACTCTGTATTGGGGCTACAGGCTTTATTTTGGATTCTTGAACTCTGAGGATGGGACCAATAGGTTGTCCCGTAACGTCGGTAAGAATTTACCACTAATTGCTGCGTAATAACCCAGAAGAGTGCAATTCTCAGTATAAGTTGCCTGTTTGGCCATTCTCAGTGATGTAATTTTAAATAATCATACCATCAAAACCGATAAATTTTCAACACAAGTATTCGAACTTACCAGCAGTTTGGAAAAGAATGCAGTTTGTGCTATCAAACGCATATATTTCACACACTGCCACCTGCCAGGTTATATCAAATCACTTCCATGGTGTGAAATTTTTTTGTGGAGTTTCATCACTTATACTCCTCACCAAATATTATTAGGATGATTTCAAGAAGGATGAAGAAATGGAGAGGGTGTTGTAGAACGTATGAAAGATGTAAACATGGCATACAAATTATGGTTGGAAAATTTGAAGGGAAGAGATCATTTTGAAGACCTAGGCTTACATGGTTAGGTACAACTGCAGGTACAGGATCTTTTAGACAAAATGCTTTTTTCCATCATTTGGTGTCCCATCTGTAACACGTACTAATCACAGTGAGGAATTACATACAAAAATAGCTCTTCTGCCTTCAAAATGATGGTATGTTGGGTTATTTAACATCAATTACAAGGCATCATTTATGGAGATATCATTAGGAATGTCTGGTGAGCAAAGTGCTAGCTGTGGAATTAATTGGCACTAATTGGAATTTATTTGTTCTAAAAAACCGTCGGTTTCCACAGCAATGCAGATAATAAAACACCAAATAAAACAACCTACACTTGTACCATGTATCCTTAAAAATACCACAAGAGCAGTATAGTAGGCTCTTATGAATTGGGAATGAGTCTTTAGGTTACTTAAAGGTGGAGAATTTCTTTAGCAGAAGAAAAATTAGTAGCTTCTCAAAGATTCTACACCATGTAGCTGGCATCTAACAGGTTCTGTACAGCAGACAATGTGTGACTGTTGGAAATGTAGCAGCAGTAACAAGCTACAAAATATCATGGCCCATTGTTGTAAACGTTAATTTTTTTTATCGTGGCACAACATCCCAAGTGGGACAAGGTCTCCTCCTTATCGAGGATTTATGATCACACTCAGACACACCACATTCAGTAGGACTCCTCCGGGCAAGTGATCAGCCCAACACAGAGACCTCTACCTGACAACACACAACATTCACAACAGACAGTCATTCATGTCCCTGGTGGGATTTGAACCCATAATCCCAGCAGGCGACCTGCTGCAGACCCACATCTTAGACCGTGTGGCCAGAAAAGGTTAATTAGGATCAGATATTATATAGCTGATGTTCTGTCAGAATTACTGTATAGCTTCTTTTATTCAGAATATTCTGATGCATTCCACTGCAGAGAGCAGAATTATCAACTGTTCTGCCACAGCCTCAATGGGCAACTTGCTGGAAGTTTTCTTGTACATTTTCCTATATGCCTGGACACACAAATTATTTTAGACAGCATTTGTGTTGTAGGTAAAAGTTGTCCCTGTGCATACCATCAAGGTATACAGAGAGTGTAAGGACATAGTTCCACTCATTCTTAGACTCAGCAAGATATGGAGGTGAGTGGTCAGCTTCACACCTTTTTGATACATACTCACAGTACTACAAAATTTTAAACTTAAACTTAAATATCAACTTCAATATTTGAGAATATGTACTCATAACATTATGACATTTTAAACTAAACCTTCAATATCAACTTAAATGTTCAGGGAAGAAAAGAGAATATGTAATTTATGAAGGATAAATTGCTTTCAGAAGGCAGGGGAATTATGACTTACATTTGACAGTTCCTGCCTAGTTCATAATACACATAAGAAGCCATGGTGCCCAATATTTTGCACAACCTGATTGAAACCTTCCAATTGGGTCATTACAAGTATAGGAACTTTGGAGTCTACGGTGAGTTTGTTAGCATGTCGATGAACTTACTGGGTGGACGGTAGATCTCCATTGTAGGTTTACCTCTGTTAGATGGCATGGCGTTGCTGCGCCGTCTGATTCCAGTATCTCGTACCTGCATAGAAGACACAACAAGGTCAACTAAAACCATATATTACTTCAATTACACTCAGTTAAGAATATTTATGCAAATAGGACATGGTTTATGGCTGTGTGTGTGTTATTTACCTATGTTTATACAATATATTATGCATTCATAGACTGTGGTAGTTACCAAAGTTATTCCTGGGCTGCAGCACTGCTTGTGGCAGTCAGACATATTCTTCAGTTAGTAACACAGCACCATTTGACCTGTCAAGCTGCTGTTCCAAGATACTTTTCCCACTGAATTTTCAACAGGCATGCCACTAGCAACTTAAAATGACTGAAGCAAGGTTTACATTTTTTAAAATACACATTAACTGGGAATGAAAACAGTAAATTAAAACATAAAAAAACAAGTTAAGATTTGAGATTCTCATGACAGAAAAGACAAAGATTCTAACATCTGGAAAGTGACATGGTGTCTTTTGGCAGATAGGGACCACATTTTGAATGACTTTGCCGCCTTTATCTGCAGTATAAAAGAGATGAGTGGTTGACAGGTACCAATGTTTCAGGTGAACCGACTACCTCCATCCAAACTTGAGGAAGGAAGCAGCATGTTCCTCCAAAATGCTGGTATCCTCTACCAAACTACACAGTGTCATGTTCAATAGATCAGTAGTCTTCATAGGCAGCAGGATATTCACTCAAAGTAATGTGATATGTGTCATACATCACATATGCAACTGCTTAACATTAGATGATTAAAATATGCCACAAGAAGTGTAATACATGATCATCCTGCATGTGATAAACAGATTAACCCTTTAAAGGCGAAGTGCAGACTGCTTTATTTAAAGACCTAGTTCACCCTGCGCAATAAACACTTTTCATCTGGGTTATATAAACCAACCAGTTTGTGATGTAAGTGGCACAAGTTGCTATTTGTTTTCAGATAAATATGAAATACATACATACAGTGTGGGCAGAGTGTACAATTGTTGAATGTTAAACTTGTTGGTGCCTCATGTAACTAGTAGGCTTTAAAAGTTTAATGTGACTGACAGTGAGATTTAATTTTGTAAATAAAAGTCAATGGTAGTATATGCCCACATTTTCACAAATAAACCCAGAAGATATTTATGACATTTAATTCACTCATACAATTACCACCATAAAAGTATAAACTACGGATCATACTGTCTCCCCTGTCGTAATTCATTACTACACATCAACCAGGAACTACAATTTTATAACAGCTGAAGACCTAGGTTGATATATGTATATTAAGCAGTTCAATGGCCTGCATATCATGCTACATCATTAGAGTTGTCATTGTTCTGTCATTACTTGCAAGTTCAATGATTTTTTTTTCTCTCCTCTGTTTACCTTGAAACTGAAAATCACATCACGACTCAATACACCAACTTTTAAAATCCTCTCATTGCAACACTGTTATTTGTAAACATGAAAACAATAGAAATGTATATACCAGCACCTCAAGACACCTGATCATTACATTTTGGGCCTTTCAAAATACAAGATCATTGTTTGCAAATGAGCATTTGTAAAAAATAATAACTAGATATTATTAACATAAAATTACAATTTCCAATTACAAACCCTATCAGCACCAACAAATACACCCTGAAATCTGTTGGCACTGATAGAGTTTGTAATTCAATTCACAATGCACAGAATGAACAATATGAAAGTTACAATTTCCAAATTCAGGTTTCAATCTCGTCTGTTAATGTGCAAGATAAAGAGGAAATATTCAGGTTGCATGTGTTTACAAATGAAAGAGAATGAGATGGGTGGAGCATGTAGCATGCATGGAGGAGATTTGAGGTACTTACAATGCTTGGGTGGGGAAGCCTGTGGAAAAGAGACCACTTGGACGACCCAGGCGTAGATGGGAGGATAATATTACAATGGATCTTCAAGAAATGGAAAGGGGGGGGATAAACTGGATTGATCCGGCTCAGAAAGAACAGGGATAGATGGTGGGCTCTAGTGAACGCGGAAATATACCTTCGGGATACATGAAATGCGGGGAATCTCTTGACTAGCTGAACACCTCTTAGCTTCTCACGAAGGACTCTGCTCCTTGGAGTCAGTCAGTCGGTCCGCCGGTCGGTTACTTTCTTAATTAGTTAGAATACGAAACTTTCCCAAAGTACAAATATTTTCGTCTCTATTTTCGCATTTCATATCGGTTTCATTTTCACCAGTTTGTTTTTCGTGTTATTATTGTATTTACGATAAACTTTATTTGCTCCTCCTTATATCAGTAATGAACCTCTTCAGCTCTCCAGACGCTGCTTTGTCCACCAAAAATTCGACCATAATCCGGCCATCACACGGAAACTGATTTTGAAAAGACCGAAACATGTCGCCACTAAGAAAAGGAAAACTAAAACTAAATACAGGCCTATTGTTGTGTTCGACGACAGCTATAAACAATTTATTTATGTTGTAACACAGCTTCACTTTTTATCAGTTTTTATTTATTGCTACACATTTCGGCTTTTGGAAAAAGTCGTCATCAGCCAATTAAAAATATATATGAAGATAGTTTAAATACAACTCATTAAATGAAACTTTTTCAGATAGCTGAGATATAAACTTTACAAAATTTGGAATTGTATAATCCGAGACTAAATAAAAATAAGAATTGTATATTAATACATTAAAATATAATAAAAGTATATTATAGTAAAACATTAAAATTGTTTTCCAGTGTTTCGAGCGGTTTCTGTTACTGACCTAAATAAAAATAAAAATATAAACGGTTAAAAATTTCTCGTGTTTTATGTGAATGTCAGAGCTGATTCATCATCCCCAAGGAAAAATGTGAATAGATGGTTTCAGAATAGGGTGGTGATAAAAATATTTGGATATCAGACAGAGGATGTAGATGGACAATGGAGAATACTGCACATTGAGGAGCCTCATAAACTGTATCCTTTACCAATATTAGGATGACCAAACCATGGAAGACGGCTAGAAATATATTGCGCATGGAGGACAGAAGAAATGCATACAAAATTTATGTCTCAAAACCTATAGGGAATAGATCATTTGGAAGAAATATGTACCGATTTGAGGATAATCAATTATATCTTACGTACACAGCCTTTTACTATCATGTTACAAAGAACAAGAAATGTTCGCACTTACAAAATAATAAAAATGACAGGAACCTGTAACACGCACATTTCTTGGCATCCTCACTTTATATATGCATTGCACCACAAATGAATGCATATACCACTTGTTACGCGATGTGAAATAACGCTTCACTTAAATGAATACAAAATGTATTCACTAATAAATCATCATATTCTTACATTCGCACAAGATACGCAGACTCAACCCTCCAGTTCTGCCAGCAATCACTAAGCAAAGCCTGCTTTCTTAATGTGTGTATAAATATGGCCAGTACAGTTTTCTTCATAAATATGAAGCGACACAAAATGTTTTGCGTCGACATTTAGAATCAGCATATCGTAAGTATTTTTTTAAGTACGTTTTCCTTTGTGTTGTAATACCGTCTTACACGTGTGTTATTTGTAAACAAATGGCCTATTTACATACCAGTTAACTGAGATTCTAAAGACAAAGAAAGAAGCAGCTTAATTTATTTACACAGAAGTATTCTCATCAAAAAATTCTTGCTCTACTAACGACAGGAATGATATTCTGTTTACTACCGCAGCGCCACAGTTTAATAGCTTTATACATTAACTGGTTATCAAGCGATAATACAACGGTCAATTTAGGTTCGCTTTGTGAATTACAAAAAAATACGGTATCCTCACAACCACAGAACGAAAGGAAGACAATTAGGGAGCCAAACAGTTTTTATATACTAAGAGATGCGATCAGCGATCGTCCGTAAAGATTGAAAATGTCTTTGAATGTATTCATAAATACTCTCTCCCACCCTAAAAATACATCCAAATCATTGTACTCACAAGTTACAGCTAAAAATATGCAGCAGTGAGACCACAATAGCACTTAACCTTCTATAGGCTGAAATTCATCTCCGCGTCAGGTATATTAAAAAAATTAAATTCCTACCTATAAAGAACAGAGTCCCTCTTCATTGCAAAGATCAACCGGTTGACGCTGAGCGGAAAGACAGAGGAAGAGACGGAAGTACTTATACAGCGATACTGTAAATTGTTATCATTACGCAGTGTCGATGGTAGATGAATGAAATGCGAGTATGAAGCATTGGTGGAATTATATTGATACAGGGAAACCGAAGTACGCGGAGACAAACCTGTCTCAGTGTCAGTTTTTCCCAGTACAAATTCCACGTGGAGTGGCGTGAGATCGAACCCGCCGTTTATTCAGAAAACCCTGCGAAAACCAAGAACTCAGGATATAATGCAACATTTCTCTGTCGCAGCAAGTTATGTATGTAAGCTACAGAGGAACCGGAAAGACTTCGGACAGTTAATCACTTCTTGTTTCCGGTTCAAAAACAGGAAAAGGTGAAGCTGCCCTGTTCAGAACTAGAAGGCCGTATGTTTTCAACTCCACGCCCCAGCCGCTTTACCCTCGGGGAGGAAGCCCCATATCGATTGAAAAGGACACTGGGTGAGTCCCAGAGCCAGTATGGACGTTTTGAAGAGAAGAAAAAACTCGTGTCCCTTCCGAGATATGAACCCTTGATCGTCCAGCCCGCAGCCTAGTCATTACATTGACTACGCTATTCCGCCTCTCTCTAAAGAACTAAATTAGACAAATTAATTGGAATATTTTCAAGTGAGAATATGAAATTGGGAACCTCCAGCTTTTGGACTTGTCCATCCTTCCGTGTCTAAAACAAAAATTAAAATACGTTTCGAGGACAGGATCGCCCTCGTCCTCAGGCTAAAGACCAAGGGAAATACCTACTCAGATGTGCCTAATAGGAAAAAATGTATTCTCCAAATCTGGACCCAGAGGTTGAGAATAGCTTTTTCTGAGACCGGGGACCGATCCTGTCCCCGAAACTTTGCGTTTTGTTATTTTTAAGCACATGCCAATGGGCCAAACCCAAAGAGTGTGAATGATTCCAAATGCGATATACTGCGTACTATCGTCAGAATCCTTCAGAGTTGGAGAACTTGAAAGGAGCGCCAGAGAAGCCGTCTCACCCCCCCCCCTCCCCCCTCTGTCTCTCACGCTCTGGGATTCTTGGTTAAAGGTTACTACAGTTATATCGTGTGTCTCAAAACCTATGTCACAAACTTTTCCTGGGTATTCCCCACCCCCAATTAAGCAAAAAATTTCCTATCAACATGGGTCTAAAAGTGAACAGGTTCCGAGATATCCACTGATGTGTTGAAATCCGAGAAATGCTGTGATTAACAAGAAACGCCCTACTATAAGTAATGTTTAGCGTACGGAAGGGTATGCAATAACTCGTATCCAGTGAGTATGTGTGTAAGCAATGTCACGTGAACAGACAGCGGCACCATAACGGCAGTTGCTGGATGTACTCAACTCGGAACAGTTACAGTGGCTACTTGTGTTTGATTCATGATGGAGGCCGAAGACTACACGTTTGCTGAGATGATAGACATCCACTTCTTCTACGGTCGTGCCAACGGCAATGCACATGAGGCAAGGCGTCTGTATCAAGAAACATTTCCGAATTGTCGACTTCCATGCAGCCGAACATTTTCGCGCATAGCGCAACGTCTGCGGGAAAGAGGCACATTCATTCCCGTAACTGAAGGAAGAAGACCTTGGACTGCCAGAACTGTACAGTAGGAGCAACGAATTCTTGCCCACGTAGCAGCTAACCCTGGAACTAGTAACCGTAGGATATCTTCAGCGGAGGGTGTTCACCGCAGTACTGTTTGGAGGATACCACACGAAGATCGGCTGTATCCATATCATCTGCAACATGTACAGGGTCTTAAGCCGGAGGATTTGCCTCGCCGTGTAAGATTTTGTCAGTGGTGTTTGGAACAATGCGTCCGGCACCCACAGTTTCTGTGGAAGCTACTGTTCACCGATGAGGCAATGTTTACACAGGATGGAATTTTTAATTTCCATAACGTGCATATCTGGGCACATGCAAATCCACACGCCATTCCAGAGGCAAGACATCAGACCACATTCTCAACAAATGTTTGGGCTGGTATCGTTGGGGATCGGCTGATTGGTCCAGTCCGTTTACCAGAGCGGTTGACGGGGCCTGCGTACCGGGAATTTTTGAAACGACTGACGCGAGACATCTTGCCTGATGTGCTTGATGACGTTCCCTTGCAGTTGCTAGTAGGCATGTGGTTCATGCATGATGGGGCTCCACCACATTTCAGCCGCATAATACGTCAATACCTGAATGACCATTTCCCTGGGAAGTGGATCGGGCGTAACGGGCCTGTAGCGTGGCCCCCTCGTTCCCCGGATCTCAATCCTTTCGATTTCTACCTTTGGGGCCACGTTAAAAATGAAGATTACGCCACACCCGTTACCAACGTTGTCGAGTTAGGGGAACGCATCGTAGCTACATTTGATGCCATCAGGAACCGACCAGGTCAGCTGGAACGCGTCAGGGAATCCATGATGCGACGTCTCAACGGATGTGTTGCCGCAAATGCTCAGCACTTTGAACATCTTATGTAATACTCAAAAGGGTACCAGCATATGAACGTAAGTCGATATCTCGGAACCTGTTCACTTTTGGACCCATATTGACAGGAACATTTTTGCTTAATGGGGGGTGGGGAATAACCAGAAACAGTTTGTGACATAGGTTTAGAGACATCCTGTATACATGAGAAGATTCATGTTACGTAAGTTGTGTCACTATGAGATAAATTTTGCTCTGTTCGGTACAAGCAGTTTCTAGAGACTTTTGTGCTGTCCTTTAATGACCTATTACGCAATAACAACTGGTATTATTCATAGCTAAATAACAGACTGATAAAAAGACACCAACATCGCGCATTGCGTTGCTTCCTGCGGTCCGTTAGTTGCAGTAGTATCTGCTCTTCTTGTAGCTGCAGCAATCCTAGTTACAACTGCCCTCAACTTCACTGCTTACGGGTGAGTACTAAACATTTCAATCTGTTTAGTAACGGAAACTACTGCGTACGGATGTTACGGTACATGTGATTCATTATATGGACAGCATAAAACAGACAATCCGATGTCAATTTAAGTTTTTGAAGTTTAACAGGTATGTCTCCAACCGCTTGGATTCTGTATTTTTGGAGTCAACAGACATACGAAGGAGTATTTGAACTGACATTGCAATGAAGAGATATCCACAGAAAATTCTCATAAAAGTTTAAGGCCTGCAACTAAGTAAAATAATCCGACAAATATGGAATTATTTTGGGAGGTAATTTTCCAACCAGATTATACCCATACAACACATCACAGCCTATAACATTTTAGTGTTGTGCGGTTTATAAAGGGAGAAGGAGCACAAATGTGAATGAGTTTGTGTGTTTAAGATATAAGACGGAAAGACAAATTTCCTGACCTGCCTGGTAGCAAGCATTCTCCGAAATTAATCTGCTTTTTCACTTATCCGTAAATGCAGTTTTACATAATCTGTTAGTGTCGTTCCGAATTTTTTTTAACTCTGCCACCTTCTCGAATTAATTATCATGAATCTCCTTTAACTTACCCAGTTTTATGTGTTTATTTTTGTACCATCCTCCTTATTAGTGTTTTCTTTATAGCTCTACCCAATAAGATAACATAATCAGCATGGGGGAAAAAAATTAGTTTTCAATTATCTCCAGCCTCTCCTGTTTTTCGCCGAGATTCCTGGGCGCCTATTCTAATTTGAAGAGCACAGAAATTAAACAATTTCATTCTTTCGAACTATAATGAATAAAAAATGTATCGGACAAGAGTTTGTTTACCTCCTCCAGGAGATAGGGATGCCATGTTTCTTTGAACATCGGTACCCATCTACCAAACACATGGACATGATGAATATGGCCTTATGAGATGTGATGCCGAATAGCTTAGTGATAGGTACCAACGTTTCGGAGAAACCTGCTACCTGAAGCTTGAAGGTAGCAGACAGCCTTTACACGTGACGACGGAGGCATCAGGTTACTCCGAAAAGTTGGTACTCATTTGCCAAATTATATGGTGTCTCCTTCCTGAAATCATAAACTTGATACGCACCGCCATTATAACCACAAATCTCACGTGGGCATACAATATCGAAAGCAGACTAAGACATCACAAACAGTTACAGCACATATACTCGAAAGCATATTAACATAAATATGAACAATTTGGCTACAGATTTAAATATGCTAAAGTGTGAAACCGTGTCGAATGGTAAATAATTTTTTACCAGTCGACATGATAGTATGTAACATGCTAGACGACTTGATTCTTCACCAACACTGCCAAGAAACTCATATTTCGCAGTTTTTCTTGACGTTGCCTTCAAGAGCAAGCGTAGACAGCTCGACGAGCAACAGGAGCCGCACTTTAGGAAACAAAATTAGGCAAGACCAATGCATTAATGTAATAAAATATTTTTTCCTGGTTTTATGGCTTCTTATGTCTGTTCACTGCCTGCAAAAGGTTATTATCAGCTAGCTATGAGTCTCCTTTCATTAGAAAATCTTTTAAAAGGCCGTTCACGGTGAACTTCTTCTGCATGTAAACTATCCGACTATATTTTTTAAAGGCAAATTGCGCGAGCGGCACCAGTGACGCACGTGAGCCGCATGAGGCTCACAAACCGCGATATGGTTACCACCTCTGGTATGAAATTAACACGTTACGTTGAAACACGCATTACAGGTCGCCGGCAATGGATGGCAGCCTGAAAATGGCATCCATTAAAGAACTAAAAGAACACGGATTATCAAAGATGGACACCGGAAAACTGATTATCGATACAGACGCTGGTGTTGACGATGCCGTAGCATTGTTCCTTGCTCTTGGATATGAGGCAAAACAACAGAACACCGATGTCCGAATCATTGCCATCACTTGTGTTCTGGGCAAAACTAAAGTCAACAATGTGGCAACAAATGTACTCAAAGTACTGAAGACTGCAAACAGGTTGGACGTATGTGTTTTACAACCTTCGTCTGAGTTAAACAGTAGCTCTTTGCTTTATTTAAGTCTGGATTAAGACAGGAACCACTGGCGAGATCTTCAGAGCACAGTAATGAACATCCAGGTTCCATAAACGGCAGGGAATTTCTCAGTGAGTTGAGTGACTCTTGTTACCCAAAGAAAGACCCTGCTCCCTGGAGTTTATTGTTGAATTAAACAATATTTTTATTACGAGTAGAGATCATTATAATAACAGCACATGTCATCCAATTGCCGACAAGGTATGACCTCATAAACCTAGCAAAATTAAGAAATGATAATAGTATACCTTCAAACATAACAAATTTTATTCATCTCGTCAACACATGTTACATGTTGCTGTCATAACGGCCCATCTTCAGGCATTAAATACATGATATTTAGAACTCAAAATAAAATGCATATATATATATATAGAATTTGTGAGAGCTCACACAAAAAAAAAAAACAAATGTACATTCGCATTTATACTTTTGTCCCACTTCTTTTCAGGTTGTGCCTTTAAATGTAAAGTATCAATTGCGCAATGAAAGAACAAGAACAAAAGAACAACGAAGTTCTATGTTATTTGCTGCCGGAAATCGCCCTGCACACTTCTGCCGCTATAAATTTTGAATCGGTAGCAACATGTACCTTCCTTTCCTTTCTTTTTCTTTTTTATTTTCTTTCTTGCTTTCTTTTTTTTTTCTTTCTTCCATTTGTACGTTTTTATTTTGTCCATTCCTCTTGCATTGTTTTTTTTAAATTTCTTTTTTCAGATTCCGGTGTACCTCGGCGCCTCGCATTCCCTACTGGCCACACCACCCCTCGAAGACTACTATGGCAAGGACGGATTGGGAGATTTCGTTTACCCGGACCCTCCTAATCCAGCCGATTACCTCAAGAGGGAACACGCAGCCGTCGCTCTGGCACGACTCGCTTCGCAGTATCCAAGTACGTCTTTTTTATTCTTACCGAGGCCACCGAAGGATAACTCACAGATCGACCGTTTACACATCTCCGTCGAGCTCTTATGTTCTCCCTTCGGTGTGCTTCTCTACATTCCTCTTCTCTCGTTTAGCCATTCTGTTCACAGGCACACTGGTAGTGATAACCAAGTGGGAATCTTCGCTAGCGACAAGCGCTTTTAACTAAGGTAGGCCAGAAAGGTCTGGAATTGAATGCAACATGGGCAGAGGTGGGAAGTCTTGGATGCTACCATCTCCACAATTCATGGGAATACTTTCTATGGCTTCAGCATAACATCCTATTTGGGATACGACTGTGAGCAACGGTGTGAGAATTTTACCCTCCAGGACCACAAAGAGAATGGCTCCGGTTTTCACTCAGGCTCCAATTCAATGGGACAATTTACATACACATGTTGACGAAGTTAGGGGCGGATACAGTTCTATGTTGACATTAATTAGCACTTTGAAATCAGAAATTTATACAAGCAGATATTATTTAAAAATTCAGTTCCTACTTCACAGTGAACACACATTATGCCCATTACACAGACCAGCCTGTTCATACAGTCAGAAAAATAATCTCTCTTTTTGTAAGTGTATCAGACACACCAATAAATTGTGCGGTCATAAAGCACATATTGTAATGTTAAAGAAGGGAGTACCAAAATGATTTAATGAAAGAAAGCACGAGAGGAATAATGGAAAGAGGGAAGAAGGAAAGAAAGACATAAGAGAAGAAATGAAAGCAGTAAGTAATATTTATGTATATTATGATAGATTTATGCGGTCAATGAGATTTGAGGTTATTATGGCGGTATTATGATCACGACATTCTAACATGTGATGTTGTGTAATTTGGTACTAGGTGTAAATATTTCGGAATACTCTTTTACTTTGAAAATAGACGCAGCAAGTTCCCCTAAAACTCCGGTAGTTATCTACCAACTTACATGTCGTTATCTCAGAATATGGTTTTATCAAATATTCATATGATTATGTATAAGCGGCATATTATGATACAATTGGTGTCCTGAATTTTCCAGGGCAAATCACACTACTGTGTCTCGGTCCACTAACAAATGTGGCTCTTGCAATACGCCTGGATCCGCACTTCATCACGAACTTAAAACAGCTAATTGTATGCGGAGGAAGTACTGAAGGTAAGCAGTTCACTTGCAATTGCATCTTGGTGTTTGTAATAGCATTAAAAGCTACAATCAATGGAGCCAGGATAATTCAGTGGAGTGATTACACTATGGGCTGGTTACTTACTTACTTATTTACTCCAAGGAGCAGAGTCCTTTTCGAGAAGCTAACCGGCTCTCAACTAGTCAAGAGATTCCCCGCATTTTATGAAACCCGAATGTCCATTACCGCATTTACAGGTGCCCGCCACCTGTCCCTATCCTGAGTCAGAACAATCCAGTCCATGCCCCCAGTCCCACGTCGTGAAGATTCATTTTAATATTAACCTTCCATCTACGCCTGGATTTTCCAAGCGGTCTATTTCCCTCAGGTTTCCCCACCTCTCTCCCAAACGTGCTACATGCCCCACTCATATCATTCTCCTCGATTGGATCACCCGAACAATATTCTGTGAGGCGTTCAGGTTATTAAGCTCCTCATTGAGTAGTTTTCTCGACTCCACTGTTACCTCGTCTCTCTTGGGTCTAAATATTCTCCTCAGCATCCTATTCTCAAACCCACTCAGCCTACGTCCCTCCCACAATGTCAGCGATCAAGTTTGACACCCATACAACACAACAGGCAAAATTATAGTTCTATATATCTTAGTTTTTATATTTTTGGATAGCAAACTGGAAGACAAAAGATTCTGCAACGTAAGATTATGCTACGGGCCGGTAGGTCGAGGAATTGTGGTACGGGGGGG
>Ga0209629_10001564_pt1 | contig 14676 bp, 8 predicted proteins | sample TergutCu122P5_FD_187286 | JGI IMG/M metagenome (GOLD analysis project Ga0209629, IMG submission 187286) | Cubitermes ugandensis P5 segment gut microbial communities from Kakamega Forest, Kenya - Cu122 P5 (SPAdes) (version 2) | ecosystem: Host-associated > Arthropoda: Insects > Digestive system >...
AAGAAATGTATGGCCATAAATGGTGACTATGTTGAAAAATAAGTGTTCAGTGTGGAAGAGAATTAAATTTCCTACATTCTGATATAACTGTTATTATTTTACATGGTCAGATACTTATTTTATACAGTTGGAGACCTTACTTATCAATCACCCCTCGTATAAGAGGCTGGGTGAGCTACAGAACTGTTGTGGACACTTCAGAGAAGAGAAATATCTCTTGTCCTTGCTGTGAATCCAACCATGATCCTTTAGTTGTCCCATTAGTTATTATACTGACTACAGTATCCTTGCTTCACACCCATATTTATGTATTAAGAACTATTATTGTAAGGTATATACACACACATATATACACACTATATGGGTGTTACACTCAGTCTTTCACATTAAGGGTATGACATGGACTGAGGGTGTTCAAGAACAAGGTGCTGAGGAACATACTTGGACCTAAGAGGTAGGAAGGAACAAGAGGCTGGAGAAAGTTGCAGAGCTTCATGAATTCAACCCATCCCCAAATATTGGGATGATCGATTAAATGAGGATGGGGTGGGTGGGGCATGTGGCATGCATGGAGGCAAAGAGAAATACATGCAGGGTTTTGGTGGGGAAACTGGAGGAAAGATACCACTTGGAAGACCAGATAGAAGGACAGTATGAAAATGGATTTTAAAGAGGTAGCAGGGAAGGCATGGAGTGGATGCATAGAGTAGGAACAGATGGTGTGCTGTTGTGAACATGGTAATGAACAACTTGTTTCAGGGATTTTTTGAGTAACTCAGGATTTGTTAGCTTCTCCAGGACTATGCTGCATGGAGTTTGTTTATTTAGTCAAAATACAATGCATTTGGAAACATATTAGCTTAACTCTTAAAAGTCTGTGACCAAGGTGTGTTATTAATCTGACAATCTATTGGACTTGTCTTGCTTTCATTTAAAAGTAGAATGTTTGAGAAGCTGGCTCCACCCTCATAATTGGGTGGAGAATATACATGAAACATACTTTTTTGGGTCCATTAGACTGAGTTAGGCCCTGTGTCCTGGCAGTAAGAGTATGAGTAGTTATAGTCAGGAAATGTAAACTGTAAATGTTGGGGATTGAGAGTATAACCTGAAGACAGTGATACTACATCGGTTATAACTGAAACCTATGAGACTATAAAATGTGGCAGTAAGAAAGGGGAACAACCAAACACAAATTTGGGGTGGAGGGATGATGATGATGATGATGATGATGAAATTGCAAGGATCAAAGATAATGAATTTCACCTAATACCAAAATTTTCATAATGTAGTAGAATAGCAATACAATTCACACCATGTGGATGACAGTATTAACACTGGTGCCATTAAAATGGATACAGTTGAAGTATCATAAAACTGTTATCTTTTGTTTGATAACAGTTCTAAATGAAGATCAGATGAAAAACTAAGGAGTATCAAGAATTGTACACGAGAATTGAAGATTGTTTCAGTCTATTGGAAACAGAGTAAGTTTCATATGTAAATTTTGCACAGTGATGGTAGGAGAACCAGCTTCCAAAACATGGTTTTTTAACTATGAAAAAGACAATGGCAGAAATCCGATATAGGTGTTATGATTAGTTCGTTGTGTGCCATGGAAATACATTTCTCTTGTTGAAGGAATGGTGTTGATTTATTTTTTAAGCTTGTGTTGATATGCAGATGGATTTCATCAGTTCATTCTGTCCTGAGAGAATGATATATCATTCATTTTGCACCGAGTGTTCATGAAGTATACAGTCACATATGGTTCCAGAGTAGAGACATTGTACTGATTCTGCAGTGTGTATGAAGTTCTGACACTTACTAGGAGTTTTTTATTTATTGAAAGTTTCTTCCACATTGTGTTGTTATGATGAAAGTAGCAGTGATATAGTGGAAGTTGCATCTGTAAGATCTGTGTGGCCAAAAAAATTGTGAGTCCAGTCTTTAGTTTCTTTTTTTAAAAACCTGGGTGCTCTGCTGCTGTAATGAACTCATCAGAGGAATGACACACACTCTTTACATGATTTGTATCAACCACAACAGCTCTAAGTGACTACAACATGAAAACCATCTTCATGTGTACTGTACACCAAGTTTCCTGCATGAACTGGGTCATATCCAATTCAGCATTTCTTTTCCTCCCCTGTGGTTGAAGTTTACCTTATTGAGGACTGCTAGTTGATGGGTCTGGTCCTGAATATTAGGAATGACAGTTTTAGAAGTGGTAATCACAGATTTCATATTTGTACTTCCTACATTTCTCTACTGTAACATTTTATACAGTATATTTGCTTCTGGCATAATAAGAGCAGTCAAAGAAAAGGAGGTAGCAATATTGCTCAAGTTCAGCAGTTTGCAAGTTCATCTTATCCAAAGATTTAATTCTTCTGGGATGTTACACTATATCTGGGAAGAGGGATGCTCTTTGTGGAACTTTTTGAATCTAAAAATGAAGGCGCTACGGAGCTTTGAAACATCAGTAACTATTTACAGTTCACCAGGACATAACATTTCAGAAGACTTGAACTTCAACAGCACCACTATGAGGACCTCAAATCTTACATATGACTCATTATGGTTGCTGAATCCCAAGCTGAACCTTCCTGAAAATCCTCCATATATAATTTTAATTTTTCATGTTTTAATGTGCAGTATTTACAATTCTGCCTTTTAAAGTTCACAGTGCTGCACTTGGTCTTGAGGTAATTTTTTTTTTCTTTATCTTCTGCAAGAACTGTAGTACACTGCCATGAAGCTGCAAATAAATTGAACCCACATAAATGTGAAAAAAATACTTAAAATTTTTAGTGTGCTGTGTAACATTGTTACTGCATAATTACTTGGGCAATTCCAAAATCAACCTCCAATTGGTTGGTAAAAAGAAACGCGGTCATAGTGCCACAGTGCGTGCTCAGTAGTAACAAGTAATGTTTGATATCACTGAACGCCTACCCTCGTACATTTTCGTTGCATAGTGTAAGAGTAATTACTGATGAAACATGGACACTATCACTGCTGCTCCCGCCAGCTGTGAGGTACGTGCTGTGATTCGTTTTCTTCATGCAGAAGGACAAAGCGCGGGTGAGATTCGTCATTGATGGTGTCGCGTATACAGTGATAATGTTATGAGTGACAGTTGCGTGAGAGAATGGTGCAGAAAATTCAGGGATGGGCGCAGTGATGTGCATGAAGAAGGTGGTCAAGGACGACACTCAATTGTGACCGATGAACTCGTTCAAAAAGTTGACCAATGCGTGCGTGGAAAACATCGTTTCATGATATCAGAACTTTCTTAAGAGTTTCCACAAACTTTGAGGACTACTTTGTATTGAATTGTCACAGACAGACTGGGTTACCATAAGTTCTGTGCACGGTGGGTACCAAAACAACTGACTGACTTTCACAAAACTTGAAGAATGGGGTCAGCCTTGACATTTCTTCAGTGCTACTAGGAAGAGGGGGACGAATTTCTTGACAGAATCATGACTGGTGACGAGACTTGGGTACAGTTTGTGAATGCAGAGACCAAAAAGCGGTCTAAACAGTGGATGCACACACATTCTCCCAACAAGCCCATGAAATTCATACAAATACTGTGGAACAAAAAAAGGATGGCTACAGTTTTCTGGGACCATAAGGGAATTTTGTTGACAGAATTCATGGCACCAGGGACCACAATAACATCAGAGATTTATTGTGAAACACTGAATAAGCTTTGGAGGTCGATCCAAAACAAACGGCGCAGGATGCTCACTAAAGGCGTCATTCTCTTGCACGACAATGCGTGGCCCCACACCACGGCTCTTCAACTGGGAGATTTTTGACCACCCTCCTTACAGTCTGGACCTGGTGCCAAGTGATTACCACCTCTTCACCAAGCAGAAGGTCTGGTTGGCCACCCAGCATTTCCATACCAACGAAGAGCTCATGGATGGAGTCAACAACTGGCTGCATAACTTGGCGGCACCGTTCCTCGACAAGGGACTACAAAAACTAGTGTCACAGTACGACAAGTGCCTAAATGTGGATGGCAACTATGTGGAGAAGTAATGCAGTTATGTATGTAACTGTTACATATAATAAAGTTTTGTTATCTATTTTGTATTTTTTTAACCAGCCAATCGGAGGTTGATTTTGGAATTGCCCTCGTATGTCTCACTGATGATTGTAACATTGCACATATTGTGTGAGCAGGAACTTTTCTTTTATTAGTGCCTGTACTCTGTTCAATCTGCTTGTCATCATAGCATCTCTAGTAATCTCAACTGTAAGTTTGCCCAGTTAATTTGTGGTCAGGTACTTAACATTCCATAAGAACAGACTTGATTACTATTACCACACTTGGCCAGGGTGTGGCATTGACCACAGACTACCCCATCTAGTGCTGAAATTAAAGAAAGAGTATACCTCTGCTTCCTCTCTGGGCCTTCATGGCCGTTTCAAGGGTGAATTCTGAACTGCTGTTTTCTCATTATTTAATAGTGTATAAAGTATCCAACATCAGTACTGTTTTCTAGCATGTGGGGCAATACTGTGACCATTTGTGACTTACACGAGATCAGTTATTTTGTCAGCTTCAATTAAAACTAGTTATAGCTTTTCAGTTCCCACTTAATTTGATGTCTCTCTAAATAGCATGCATGAATTTCAGTAGTTTGGTGTCTGATGTTCCTGCAAATGCTGGCAAGTTATCATCATCTCTCAGTATTGAGTCATCTCCACACAACACTTCAACTAATGGCTGGGAAGTCCCTTGTCCTCCAATTCCAAGTTCTTGTGAACCAATGAACTGATATTAAGTAACATATGGAATTTATCAGTTTCTTGATTGTGTTGAATTTCACGCTATAATTCACTGTTCAACTTTCATGAGTGTTGGGTTTTCCCAGCAATTCTTGCAAAACAGTATATCATATATGAAGTGCTATATTTTCGTGTTTTGCAAGTCTTTCAGACAGATGATTTAAATATCTGTGTCCCAAACTTGTCCGTAGATGGAATAACCGTAGTGTTTTCTCTGAAGCCCAGTATGCTGAAAGTCACCTTCCCAATTGGTTTATCAAGTTTTCCATGCACTGCTTTCGTCACTCTCACTCATGAGCAGATCACTTACAGATCAATCAAGGTGTCGTTCATTAAGTGAGGTTCATTGCTTTTGTGCTTATGGAATGAGAGTCTTCTTCAGTTATTTCATGTATTTTATGCTCTCAAAAAGGGTATGCAGTTAATTAAAAATTTCATGCTTTGTAAGTGTTTTGAGGTTACTGTTATATACTTTTTTCTGGTATTTCGTGAGTTCTGTATCCTGGGGGATTGGGGGGGGGGGGGGGGGGGGGTGACATGCCCACCCCATGCAGCATAGTGGTGCAGAGGTGGCAAAGTGGGTGGAAAAATGAATATTGTATATACAAAAAAATTTATTTTCTGTGCTAAACAGATTTTTTAAGTAACTGAACAAAATATAAGGGACATCAATAAATGTGACTTTTTAGAATTCATAATTACTGTAAGGGGTGGCCATTGTAATTACTAGCCCCAGGTGCCAAAAAACATAGCTACACCACTGCTTGGAAGCAGTAGATCACGAACACTGAAACTGGATTCTGATGTTTTTATCATTGTCAGTTGCAGTTAATCATAAACATCTTGACACTACTGTTTATATGTATAGAGATACAGAAGTGATACACTCAAGTTCTTATCTGAAGATTACATGTTTGGAGATGCATTGAACTGGTTCAGGATCAGGTCTGTGGCAGGTTTTTGTATTTGCAGTATTGAACCTTTGACTCCTGCTATTATAGCGTGGTCAAGCCATTATATTAACTGAGAATATTCAGTTAAATTTTTAAAGGATAAATTGAATAATGGAAAAAATGTCACAAGCAGTAATTAAAAATGTTTATGAAAAATGAACTTCAGCAGATTAGACTGTATTTAATTTGGTGGTAACTGTATACAGACAGAAAGTATAGTGTGTTAATGAAGTACACAGGAAATGAAAGTTTCTGTAACATGGTCATGAATTCTGTTTTGTTTTTGTTTCTAATGTAGTCGGATTTAAACCTAAACACACTGTGTTTGATTCATTAGTGCTATAAGCCTTAAAAAAAGATCTATAATGCATTTGACCCTTAACAGACACTTTGTAAAAGTTTCATAAATCAAAAAGTATCCCACTTATAATTACATCTTTGAATAAAATAACGGGTTATAATTTTATTTTATAAACATCAAATTAATATTATAAAAAGAAGTCCTGCTGTTATGTTGTAACTTTTTACCTAATATTTAGATTATTCTGAATGCCTTAATACTTCAGGGAATTGTGAAATATGCTGAAATTTATAACAGCAGTTTGAATTTCACAGGTATATTCAGGAAGTGATATATACTGTTAAGAATTTTACGCGGAATTGAAGTATACATGCTTTAATGCTATTTCTTGATACCTAGGTTTGCTGTGAGAAATCATTTAAACAGTCAATTCTAGCACGCTTTGTACACTACATCAACCCGTAGGAGCTATATGGAATCAGTGAATATGATATGGCTATGCCATTTAATTGCAACATTTCTTGTATCTCTTGATACACTAATGGCACAACTGACCTTACATCGGTAATATATGTCACAGTTTACAGTAGGATTCTTTTTGTGTGCTTAAAGAACAAGACTTCTCTAAACTCATGTATTTGTTAGCTAAAATGCACAGAACACAGGGGTGAACACCTTGTATCATGGGACGGGAAACACTGAGAACAGAACCAGTGTGATCCTGCATTTATTTCTAAGTTGAGATTGTTGTCCAGTATAGTGCTATGTATCCATCGTATTCCTTCAGAGTCTAGGCCCCAGTTACTTAGATTGCCAGCTTGTAAAAGTTTCTCACAAGAAGCAAATAGGGTAACTACCGCAGGTGCAGTTATGTGGGAAGCCTCGTAGATGTAAAAACACTCCAGGTGCTGGGATAGGTGGGGATATGCATATGAATTTTGATTCTCCCCATTCCAATAGTGACTAGTATTAGGTGGTCTGACAGTAAGGCTAATTAAATGATCATCAGTTAGGTCAGGGCATCTATAAAAATGTGCAACTTTAAGAGTAGGTGCCCGCTTTAGCAGTTCAGTAAATGCTTGTGCTGTCACTACATGTCCCAACTGAATGCTTCGCAAGTTTATTAGTGGTGGAATGACACTTAATGTCTCATCTTCAGATTCCCCCCTCCAGTCAACATTGGCACCATCTTCCACTAAAGTATGTAAGTTGGGGCATGATTTTAAGATTTTTCCAAGGTCCAGTGAAGTGTACTGTTCATGGAGGGAAAAGCGTAATGCAAGGTCATGTAAGTTTGACCCATGGGGCGTTGCCAAGAAGGAGTAAAGTCCATCAATCCAGTCTGCATCACATGGAATGCTGAAGAGGTGAAGAGTAGTGAGTGTAGGGGGGAATATATGTAGTGCTGAAGGTGGGTGATGTGGTTCATAAATGGTAAGCTTCTGTAATGCAGGGCAGGAGAGAGAGAGCAGTTCAAGTCGTCTCACTGTGGTTCGGTAACATTGTGCAGAAATGAGCCTAAAGCTTGGGGGAGGTGGAGGATCAGTATTTCCTGTTGATGCAGTCCATGCCCTATCTAATATTTCAAGTACCCTTCCCATGTGTCCATAATCACCAAGAGACTGTATCTGTGGCGCATGATGTAGAGCTAACAGAACTCCTGTGGCAGTGACACCTGTACTGGCAACATTCAGAATTTTAAGAGTATCACAGAGAGGGTTACGATGTTCACAGTACTCAAGAAGAAATGAACGATCATTCATTTTATTTTCACTGTCACGATTTAACCTTAATCGTGGAAAGAGTCGATGCAGGATTCTTAGTCTTCCCCACCCTCTGCCACTACTTCCATTTGCGTTTGCACACTGTTCCAAGTCAGTCAGATCACATTTGCCTGCTACAGAAGATGGAGAAGCTTTATCACGAAGTTCTACTTGAAGAAAGAGGTTTCGAAGTCCTGCATCTGTCACTTGTCTTGACTGAGACACATCAAGTACAATGAGACTATGACATGCTGTTCCAATAACCTGTAGGACTGCATCACTAGCTATGTTGCGAAGAATGAGGTGTTGAAGTGCAGCAGCTGATACAAGCGCATCATGTAGTAAACTGCGATCCAAGCGTAGCAAGGCTGAACGAGCAAGCTCCAAGGTCTTTAGTCCACGGCCTTCAGATGCCAAGAGGCGTAACAGAGCTGCTTGGTGACTGCATCCATAGTAACAACATAACTCTACTTTCAGTTGATGCACATCTGGTGCAAGTAACAGTGCAAGGAGGTAAAGTGGTGCAGGGCCTGCTCCCCCAGCACTACCATTTGGTGCTTGTGCTGACAGGAGTTTTGACACTTCCTCAATTAGCTGTGATCGTATGAGACCAGGCAGTGACAAAAGTAGATTTGGACGAAATCTGCGGCGAGCTAGTGTCAAGGCATGTGCAGCTGATGAATCCTGGGCAATGAGCTGTAGTAAACGGCATGTTGAAACCAAGTTTGTTGAAACTTGAGTATGACACATTGAAAGCAAAGTCTCTGGCTGGTGGTGTTGTGGCATTATCAAAGTTAATCAGATGTAGATCCCAGATGATCAGCAGTTTGTGAAATCTGAGGGGGAAAGAAAAAATGTCAGCAGGCAGTACCTGGAGACTAATGATTTTGGAAGTTGTGGACAGCACTTTGGTTATGCGAACTGAATTTGAAGGAAAATCTGTTTTAATACGTGTTTACATTTGGTATTGTCCATAACACTGAAAGATGTAAACACTTTTATTTTGACGTTTAGTCGCAGCTCTACACCTTCTGGAGTAAGAACTGTAGAGCACGTTATAACCACCAGTAATTTCTTAATCGCAGCGTCGTCGGCATCGGGTATGAACAATCTCCGACTCCGAGAAATCGGCAACTTATGTGACCCCATTAAAAAATTGTGGTTAAGGGCACACAGCTGTAACAGCTATCAAGAAACACACTATTTGTACCGTGATGAATGTTAACGTTTTAAGGTTAAACGTTGTAATGAGGTTCAGAGACAAAACTATTCATTGCTTCTTAAAAGTGCAGAAGGCGCATAAAGCATCCAAGAGCTCCTTTGAATTTTAAGCCAGACCAATGAAATGTGTGCCGTAACAGTTTTCAAACATGCACTTACATTATATGCAGTTACACAAATATTTTTGCTCACATGTTTTTATTATCCGAGGAGCGCTCATTTATGTATTTTTAAATGAAATGTTGCTTCTTACTACAGCATGCAGCACATTTTGCGACTTCCTTGTTTTATCTTTGGGCCTTCAATTGTGGGCGCATGCGCATTGATGGACATAATCGAGTGAAAACTATGGAATTATTCGATTATCGAAGTTTTGTGTATACGGTTACGTGGAATTGACTATTCCGTGGATGAATATTTGAACTTAATGGAGCAGAGTGAGCTGGAGAAGCTAGTAGTATATTTATGGCTAGTCGGATTGGCTGATGAGTTGGAAGCCCGAGGTTCAATTCTGAATTGACCCGAACCCGCCAATTGTATCCTGGGCTAGACAAATCAAATTGGTACCAACTGTAATCCCATTCCTTACAGGTCTATTTTAAAGGTATTCTCCGATATTCAAATAGGCATTCTAGCTGGTCTTTTCGCCAGGTGTACCACCACAAACATTTGCCTCTCAGTACCCGTGTGCTCCCCGCATGCCATGCCCATTTCACACTTAATGTGATTGCCCAGATAATATTTGGTGTTGCATTAAATCCATTATGTGCAGCCGACGATAAAAGTATCAGTAATTTTGAACAATTAGAAATATTTTAACTGAGAAAAAGGGGTGTGTATTAAGTATATTCTTAGTCCTACTTTAGCTTGAGTCTTTCTGTTCATGAGATTTATGAGTTTTCATGGTAAACCATGGATTATTTCAATGCCAGCACAGTTTTCTGAAAACGTGAAACTTTAACAATTGGTCTTGAAGATAATCCATATATTAATATTGTGTATTTCTGAATTTTTGTGAAAATTGCCTTGGTTATGTACCATGAAGTTTCATATGAAAATTTACTGTTACCTGGAATAGGTAAAATCTCTCTTTCAAACAGACTTTTACATGAATGCCTAGGTTTTGCAGCAACCATAATTCTGGCAATTTTCATTTGTAGGGTGAATGTAGTTTTACTCCTAAACAAGTTACTCCCCCTCCCCAAAATTTATTCCATACTATAGAGTGAAAATAGACAAAATAAATTGCTTTCTGAGTGTCAGTGTTTCTGTTGTGAAACATCTTTTTCATTCTTCTTCTTATAAAGTGCTACAACCTGTTTAAGGTTCTGGCTTGCTCAACTACTTTCTTCCATCTATCTCTATTCTGTGCTAGATTCTTCCAGTTGCGTACATTCATGCTCTTTATATCTTCCAAAACGTCGTCATCCCAACGTTTTTTAGGTCTTCCAATTGGTCTTTTAGACATGGGTTTCCATCTGTTGATCTTCTGCACATTGTTATCTTCGGCCATGCGTTCAACATGGCCTAACCAGTTCAGTCTTTGTTTTTTAATAAACCCAATTATATTTTGTCCTTTTAGTATGTCATTGATTTCTTGATTAGTTTTAATTCTCCAGTAGCCATCATCTAATCTTGTAGGACCTAATATTTTTCTCATGATCTTTCTTTCGAAAATCATCAGTTTATTTATCATGTTTTCCTTAAGTACCCATGTTTCAGAAGCGTACTTTACTGTTGGGCGAATTAACGTGTTATAGAGTTTGACATTTCGGGATATTAATTTTGATGTAAATAATTTCTTGTGAACATGGTATGCCCTATTTCCTGCTGCTATTCTTTCTTTGATTTCTTCCTCAATAGAGTTGTCAGTATTCACCATTGCTCCCAAGTATTTAAATGAGTTTACTTGTTCAAACTGCTTCTCTCCTGTGTCCATGTAGGTTGGATGGATTGTTTTTCTGGTACAATTCAGATTCTGCCAGTCTTGGTTAATGTCTGTTTCCTCTTCTATTTCTTGCAGCTTTGATTGTATTTTTTCTTGATATTTAATGATTTTCTCTTTTTGGTTAAATAGTTGTCTATCCCATTTATACTTTTGTGTTTGTCTGTTATTGACTGTTATTAGCTTTTGTTTAATTTTAATTTGTACCAAGAAATGGCCAGAATCACAGTTATAACCTCTTTTCGATCTAACATCATGTATCAGTCTCATTTTTTCTTTACTAACCATAACATGGTCAATTTGGTTTATTGTTTGGTGATCAGGGGATATCCACATTCCAATATGAATTTTCTTATGTTGAAAGTTAGTACTTATCAGAAACATACCATTACTAATGGCATAATTTGCTACCATTTCTCCATTTTCATTAGATATGTTATGCAGGGTATGACGGCCTATTGCTTGGCTAAATACTTTTTCTTTCCCAAATTTGGCATTCATATCGCCCATTATAATTATTATGTCGTGTTTTGGTACTCTGTCCTGAGTTCTCTGTAATTCCTCGTAGAATTGCTCTTTGATTTCGTCTTCTTTATCTTCTGTTAGAGCATATATATTTATGAGAGTCATGTTATAAAATTTTCCTTTTACCTTAGTTTACATATACGGTCAGAGATTGGTTCAAAACCCAGTATTTTATTTATCGCCGATTTTTGTATCATAAATCCTGTTCCTGCTTGGCCTGTGGTATTGGGGTTACAGCTATAATATATTGAATATTTATCTTTCTTTAGTAAACCATATCCTCTCCATCTTATTTCTTGGAGTGCAACTATTTGTATTTGGGAGCCCACAATTTGATCCGCAATTTCTTGCATCTTGCCGGCTTTCAGCACTCTATTAACATTCCATGTTCCTATGTCAAGTAGTTCCTTTTTCATCCTTTTAACATGCCTAGGTCGTCCTAAAATCATCTGTCCAGCATTTCCTCATTGAGCTTTTTTAGCAAGGTAGTTTTCCTGTGTGAGGGAGCTGGCCTCACGACAAACCCCCAGCCTGGAGGACCAGGATTTGTTTAAGGTTTTCTCTCCTAGACGGGTTGCCTTCACCATGGGTAAGGACTCCCGTCCAGCCCCCACCCAAATTCATATACAATACTCTTTTGTGAATTCTGTTTTCTTCCATTCTCTGTACATGTCCAAACCAACATAATCTATTTAACCTTATTGTCTCTATTATAGTAGATTTTTAACCCCTGCATATATTTCTCTATCAGTTAATATCCTCCAATTTTCTTTTTCATTGTCATATACTGGGCCTAAAATTCTTCTATAAACTTCCCTTTCAAAAATGTTCAATTGCTTTCTATCTCTCTTTGTTAGTGTCCAAGTTTCTGATGCATATGTTAACGTTTTGTCTATTATTGTGTTCTTTAGTCTTAATTTTAATTTCTTTGATACGTTTTTATTTTTAAAAAATTTTTGAAGCATAAAATAGGGTATTTCCCGGCCCATAAGACACACTTTTTTCCCCAAAAAATGCGACCTAAATTCGGCCTACGTCTTATGCGCCGAGGGTAAGTATTATTTCCAAACTTATAAATACCTGTACATCTATTATACAACATCTTTATCGTGAGATAGTGAAAACAAACATGAAGATGATTTTAGTGGCAGTGATGACGATTTTCTGTGTTTCTATGATGAATAAATTATATTATGGTTGCTAATTTTGGTATGTAACAGTCCTGTTTTCTTCCAATAAATTACTAAAATTAAAATACATTCATCATTATTTTTTTCTAAAATTCCTAATGAAAAAAATCATGGTGCATCTTATGGGCTGGGAAATACAGTATGTTTTGTTGGAAAAGTAAATTTGATAGGCCACGGGAGAAAGAAGATCTTCCATCCTCTTCTGTATTATTTCACAACCGTCCGTCCACAGAACTCTAGCGGTCCACACAGTCTAGTCAATGAAGTATATACATACATACATATTTTATCATCACTAAAAAAAATAATTATTGTATTACTAGCCCATCTGTTGAACTTTCACTCTGTAACCAACAAATATTTGTTGCACTGCTCTTTTGTACTGAATTTTTGAATCTGTAATCAGTTACAGTCACAGCTGTTTGTTCTAGTCATTGCTCATTTACATTCCTCACCACGTCTCCTCCTATCCAAGCTGCATACTCTTTCCACTGCAGCACATTCACACACCCACCACTTCCATCTACAATCTTGATATGATTTATATCATGTGTATTAATCCCTTGCCAGTTGGTCTACTGTTACTTCCACAAAGAAAAACCACAAAAATACATCTTTTATCACTGTCTGTCTGTCTTTTTGTCTGTCTGCATATAACATCTAGACACTGCTAAAGATCTAAATGAAATTTGATATGGTGGGGATCTACTAAAATATGTTGATAAATTCCAATTTTAGTTAAAATCTGACAATGGCAATGGAAACTTCACATGAATAACTAAATGAGTTTCTGTAAGCACCTTGATACTAACTCATTATTAAACATGTACCAAAACAAAAAGAATAAACAAACGAAGGTAGGCAAAGTCAAAACACAACTGTAATGCGGTGGAGTCTTTATTATGCGGACGACATGTTTCGGCCCTTGTACTGAGCCATCTTCAGGTCTAACTTGCGTTGGAGGAAATTATACAGTGTGTTTTTTACAACCAAAAGTGGCTCATTACAACTTCAATGAGATCTCCTTGTTTTGCGGTACAGTCTTGTTAGCTAAGCTATAACTAGAGCTAAACATTTTACAACAATACATGGTATAGTGGTGTGGGTGTGAGTCCTATGAGGTTATCAAAAGTGCCTGGTGTATATCGGTCGCGTGGCGTGTGGTATGGAGAGAGTTTCGAACTTTGCTGCATAGATAACATTTCATAGAGAAGCGCTGGATAGAAGGTTGACAGGTACGAAAACGTTGGATAATAATGGAACACACATTTATGCTCATAACAATGTTCCTGTGTCACAGTTTTAAGACAAATGACAAGGGGCAATGGACATGGAATAACTGTCACACTGTGTACATTTCCTTCATTGTTGCTTTAAAAAGCCTTACTTTCGTTAGACTTTCCATCAAAGTACATAATTTCCATTGCCGAGACGCCACACACACAGTTAGGTTTAATTTCTGAGACATGATAGGGAACACTTTTTCCAGTGGCTCATAAAACTACATCTAGATCAGACAGGCCAGGGAAATGTCCTGTGTTTAGCAGGGACAGAGTTAACCTAACCTGAAGGAACATACTGAATCCTACAAACCTCCACGGCGTCTGCCGTATACTTGACGGTGCGAATAAATCCATCAGAATCAACGACACTGTAGCTGCCAGAAATTTTGCCTCCTTCTCGCTGTTCCTTTCTGTTCTGATAGTTGGTGTATTCATCATCCTTAACGTCAAATGAAAACTGATACTGGGGGTTAGGCTGAAACAAATATACATATTCAATCACAGAGGTTGTCAACAACAGCTATCAATCATCTTTGTAATCCACTATTAGAATAAAGTTGCCTGTGTATAAAGAGTGGGTAAAAAGTCAAACACAACTATATTATTATTATTAAGTAGCTATATGGTGGAAGGTAGCTAACAACTACATGTTTCGGCCATAGCGGCCATCATCAGGTTGTACATAG
>Ga0209629_10001565_pt1 | contig 14669 bp, 8 predicted proteins | sample TergutCu122P5_FD_187286 | JGI IMG/M metagenome (GOLD analysis project Ga0209629, IMG submission 187286) | Cubitermes ugandensis P5 segment gut microbial communities from Kakamega Forest, Kenya - Cu122 P5 (SPAdes) (version 2) | ecosystem: Host-associated > Arthropoda: Insects > Digestive system >...
ATGGACTATCAATACAAGCGTGTTTTTGTCAAGGCAATTCTGACACATTCGGAATATGATCAAGGCGATTGGAAAAAATGACATCACTAAAAGCATTACCCCGCAAACTTGATGAATTGGTGAAATACAAAACACCACTGTCTATCACGAATGAAAAAGAATACGATAAATACATATCCATCATGGAATGTTTGATGGGGCTTCCCAAACGGTCTAGGGGACAAGAAATTTATCTGTCCACAATTTGCGACCTTGTGGAAGTTTATGAGGCAAAGAATTACCCCATCGACACTTCCGATTTATCAGGTTTGGATATGTTGAAATTTTTCATGGATGACCGCCAAATGACGGCAACCGACTTGGGTAAGCTATTAGGCGGTTCCAGTAGCTTAGGCTCCAAGATACTCAAGGGGCAAAGACGTTTAACCCTTGACCATGTGAAAATTTTAAGCAAACATTTCAATGTTTCACCGGATACTTTTATCGAATGACGAATGGCATTCTCGCAAAATATCCTTGACCATCGACGGCGAAATACTCTCAAAGAATGCCGCCAAAGGAATAATGACAACGTGATGTTCCGGCATAAGAATCGTTTGAATAGGACAGGTCAGGTGTTCTTTTATGAATACCAAGAATTCACATGGGAACATCATCACTGGCGTTCGACGGTCTTTTTTCCAAATGAGACACCAATAAAAGCAACCTGCCGATTGCCGTGACGCCTCCGCTTGCTCAAACCAATCCAACAGCAACGAGCTACTGTTTTGGTCGATCAAAGACAGTGCATCAAGGTTTGAATAACCGACTTTCAACTCAAATGTAAAAATCTTGAGCAGTTCTTGAGCGTCGGCATCCATTGCGGCAATATCCCCGGCACTGTTGGCGGTCTTTTTCCCTTGTCGGCTTCGTTGGGTTGCCCTGCTGCCGCTTGAACTGGAACGCCAAAACACGTCGTCACGCTCGTTGTCAGACCACCACAAGGATAATTGTTTGCAAATGGCACGTTCAAAGGTGTTTCCCTTTGACTTGGCGTTGATACGTTTTTTAGTAGTCGTTGGCATAATTTCATCTTCCTTCAAAAGTCAATATTCCAAGCCTCAAAAGGGACAATCGGCATAGAAATCATCGGTATGAATACAACGTTCTTTCGCACGTTCAAATCTTTCGTCAAAAGACAATTCGTCGTCGGGGTCACACTTTCCTGACTCCCCACAAAAGGGAAAAGCTGTGACGTGTGGCGGTCGATAGTTTGCCTTCATGACGGCATCGATTTTCGCTTGCCGCTCCCTTTCGCTACGGTCTTTTTCTTCAGGGGTCTGCATCCCGTATTGCAAGGACTCATACATGATGCAGGCGTCATCGACCAGTTCGCCCAAAGCCCCGGCAGCTTCGTTTGACATGTTGTCGTCGTTATCGAATTTTTCAACAAAATTCAACAGCTTGAAATAAAACGCGGGGATTTGTCGGGCAAGCTGTTCGGATAATTCTTGGTCAAATTGCATAATTTTTTTCTCCTTGAAAACGGTTTCACTTTTATTGTCATTAAAAAGGGGCTTTCCATTGATCATCGTTGATGGGGGATTGACCGCCATAATGAATGGGTAATGGATCATCCGGGAAAATTTGTTCGATGATTACATTGCCTTCCTCGTCTTTTGGTAGGGCTTCCCATTCGGCGTCCAGTCGCTGTCGTTCTGCTTCCGGCATTGACCGTTCCAGATCATCCATTTCCTGTAAACATCGTTTCATTTCTTCTTCATCGATTGTTCCATTTTTATGTTCGACGGTATAACGGAACATATTGCGGTACATTCTTGAAAATTCGTCCCATTCCGCCATGCTTGTAATTTCCACATCAATAACAAACGGGAATTCTTCCCATTCAGGATGTGGCATTTCAAAACGGAACGCAATGCTGTCACTGCCATTTGCCTGCTTGACCGCCATCAATCCGGTATCTTTACAGAAAGAAGCCACATCAATATCGGCGTAGATTGACGGTTCGGGAATCAATGCACGTTTCGCCCGTTCACGGTACTGGAGAATATCCGCCCCATACAGCAAATCTGCGAGGACTCCCCACATTTCGAAATCCTTATTTGGTTCGTATCCACACTGTTTCCATTCCTGCTTGCCGGTGAAACATGCGGTTTGTTGCGTCAAATTAAGCGTTAAATTCACGTAAGGTTTTTTGTTTCTGAAAACATAAGTCAAGTCGGCATTCTCGTTATACCTGCATCCACTATTTTCATATTCTGTTTTTTGGGCAAACGTATCGGCAAAATAGTGGGAATATTTTTTCAAACGTTCGGTTGAAATGATAGTTTCGGGAACAGGAGACGAGTTCACCGTACCCCTGATAGTTTCAGTGGAGTTTGAAACTGATTCGTCATTATTTTCGGGGACAGGGATAACATATCCATGCAATCGCCCGCTCGGATAGCGTTTTTCTTCCCAAAGCAATTGACGCGATTTGATCATTTCGCCGATCTTTTTAGACGGTTGTTGACCGACACCTTTGCATTCCTTCTTAATAAATGCCGAGATTTCTTTAACATCGACAAAACCGGTCTTTTGAATATCAAGGAGGGTTTCACCTGCCTCAATCGCCTGCAAAAGCGTAAAAAAGTCGCTGCTATCATGTTTTTTGAAATTTCCCGCACCGTGTCCATAGATCACCTTGTCAACATCAATTTGGCGGGCTGCCAACAATTCCCGGAACCACAGGATGAAATTCGAACTCATGAGGATTCTTTCCAGACGGGCAGATTTCTCAGGGTCTTTAGGTTTCAACGTGATGGGGTCAATAGCACTTTCCCCGGATTGGAAAAATGCGATTTTTCTGGCAGTTGAATGATCGACCGTCAATCCCAATTTGTTTGAATACCTAATACATAAACCACATCGTGGTTTTTGTTCCGCCGCTCGAAGCATTGCCCTAAACCGCCATGAAGGGCTATCGCAAAACCTTTTGAAAACACTATTTTCAGAAAACCGCTTGGAACCCTCATTCTCATTCATAATGAGCAGGCTTGAGGTAAACAAAGGATTGTTGCCGATTCCGGAGGGGTCAAGATCAGCGTCGCTCATTTCGGTGTAAACGCTTGGAAACGAACGATCCATGATGGATATGTTCAAGTCTTTTCCCGTGCCGCCTTCCCCAACAATCACAATGTCGTTCGGTCTGTTTCGTGTGCATTTACCAATAGCCTTTTGTTGCCAGTGTGCGGCAAGATAGTCCTTGAATACCTCCCCTTCTTCTTTACCGCCGACAAGGGTATTAAAATGTTCCTGTAAAGCCCACTCGCAATCATCCTCGGTAATTTCAGGGTCTTTTTCGGGGAGGCTGGGAAGTTTTGCAAACTGATTATAAATCACTGTTCTGCTTGGAATGTCAATCGTAAATGAAGTTCGTGACGATATTTTCGGATCGGTACGAAATTCAAAAATAGCATCGATACCGACTCCAAGAAATGTCGGCACATCACTTGATTGACACCCAAAGATCGTTTGCAGGGTCTCACGGTTTAGTATTGTGTATTTTGCGGTTTTTGCGTCAATTGATATAAACCCACATTCTTCCCCTTTTACGTGAACTATGATTTCGTCCGGCATAGTTTTGTCGGTTTCGGTATTCGGTTTGGTATCCTCCACCCCTTCCGACTGCACTTCGGCACTGCACATGCCTTTTTCAGCCTCCTCCCCACTATCACGTATTTCAATGGAACGACCACATGGAGGTTTTACAGACGCCCCCCCTTTTTATGTGCAGAAGTGTAGTGAATGTACAAAAGTCCTTTGGCGGCATGGGTTTGAGTGACTGCACATTGGACTGCACATGGACTACACCACGATTGTAGTGCAGTCGGATTGGATGGTTTTGGCGTGTCAGACTCCCCTGAAGGCTTTCCGAAAACCTGTTTCATGTTGCCGGGATACAGTTCGGACAGCTTGAGTAAGGATTCTTCGGACGTGCCACCGAAGATGCAAAAGGCGAAAAGTTGGGATACCGGGTAAGCAATTCCTGGCTTAAAACACTCATACCACCTAAACAGACAAACTTTCCCTTTTTCTATATTTCCACACGGACGTTTTTTTGTGTCTTGATTGGGGTGCCATAATTCAAGACGTGTCGCATTGGAGTTCCATTGAGTTTCCCATCCGGCTTCCTTCAAGATGCGTGGAGCGTGGTCTTTCCAGCCGGGGAACAACCATTGGGAATATTGCTTCTCCTTCGGGTTGCATGGATCATTTGATACCGGATTATGGTCTTCCGAACTGTCATCTTTATTGACGGTCTGTTTTGCCTTTGAGGATTTTTCATTTTTTGTCTTGCTGGTCTTTTTCTTTTTGAATCGCTCACGAAAATTCCCATATACAACACCGCTCAGATCGGCTTCGTGGACTTTCAAAAAATCGTCAAGGTTTTGACCGTCCAGATACATCATGCAACGCGGGTTCGGGTGATTCCCGTAACCAAATATTTTTTGGTGTTTTCCAAACGCATCTGGATCGGCGTCAAATTCCTGAATTGCCCATTCAATGCTCAATTCGTATTTTTCATCACAATCCAAAGTCTTGGAAAGCGGGAAATAGACGTGCATTTTTTCACGGGGCAAACCATCGTCTACTAAGTCCTTCCCCCTGCGTTTCTGGGTTTTCGGCAAACCGTCATTTCGGCTCGAAATAACCATGTGATTGATACCAATACTGCAAAGCCGTTCATGGACTCCCTGCTTTGTCTGCACTTTGATTTCACTCAGAATACCGCCATTATCAATGTCCATGACGAACGTGAGGGCTTCAACAAAGTTGTCAGCATTGGAATAACCGTCACGGAATTGAATGGCAGTGTGATCTTGCTGCAAAACCAGATCAACGTTCCCGGAATTCAATTCGACCGGCACTTTTTGAAAATGAACGTTTTTTTCATCTCCAAATTCATCAGGGCGTGTTGTGAGGAAAAGTTTGATCTTTGCGGTTGCCTTGTCGAGAATTTGTCCGATGTCAGACCAATCGGCACGTTCCTGCGAGGATGAATCCTGTACATTTTCGCTAGACTGCGAGACGATAGAATGGCTCATGGGTGAGTCCTTTCTGTTTTGTTGGAATACGAGATGGAAAAAATTGATTCTTTTTTTGTCCTGGAAAACAACCCCGATCAAAACTTGCGTTTATCACGGGGATGCAGTTTCCCAACAAAAAAGAATGAGGTGTCGGTGATCATTCCGACATGCCACCAATATAACGACAGAAAATCGTGTTGTAAATAGAAATCACCAAAATATTGACAAAAAATTTTGATAAGGTCTATCCAAATAGCAGTTTACGTGTCAATCTTTGTCAACACTAAACACTAAAATTTTTTATGGATTATTAAAGTTTTTTATTATTCGTTCACAGATTTTATTGACATCGCCAAATATTTCTGCTCCCAGCCGCCAGCGAATGATGACTGTTGTGATGTTTGTAGTTCGTTGCGTTGTTGGTTGCAATGGGAACGCTCGCTCACCGATCTTTTGTCTGCTGTTGGTTCCCCCGTCACTGCCGCCTTTTATAACCCAGGTCTGGGGCGCCCCCCCACCGAAGAGAAAAGCCCCTTGCAGTAAACGGTTTTTGGAATATTGATATAAGCCGTTGCTTGATAATGAGATGTGTAAAAGCAGTGAATTTGGCAATATTTCTATGCGGGTGAGAATCAAAACCAATGGAATATAGACGCCGAAAAAAAAGACTATAATATAGACTACCCCCGAAATTTACTGTTTTTACTGCACGTCAAAATAAAGTCTTGCTGTACAATTGGTTGCGTCAAAGATTTTCTGGAGTTGTTTTTTGCGTTTACTGCATCGTCTCGGTTTGATACGTAAGAATTTATCAAAGATCATCGCAACGCCTTGTCGGTCATGATGTTTCCCACTCAGAATTTACTTTCACCGGGGAACTGGCATTGGAACCCCACCCGAAAACCACGCCCGGAAACAAAACACCCAAACACTCCACCCACAAAACTTCTCTTGAGTGCGATGCCTCCAATAACGCGATGTTTCAATTGTCTCCGGCATGAGAATGGGGGCATTTCCGCCGTCTTTTCGCCGGACGGAAAGACAATTGTTACGGCAGGTCGGGACGGAATCGCCCGGATTTGGACTTTGGAGTAACGGGTTTCTTTTCAGGATATTCCATTGGTGTCATCACTTGATTCTTGTGAAGTTCTCATGAAAATAATCAAACGACGTGAAAAGCTGATCGGGCTGGGTACTTTATCATTGCACTGTCTTGCCAGCTTGTATGACCAACAGAGAAGGCGATAACTACAACGGATTACATGGATTTTGATTACAGATAACGGCTGACAGACCGATTATTTTGTAAACGCCGGATATATATGTGCTTATGTCTGAAAACACTCTTTCTTTGGCGTGAGAGTGTATTTGACCCGTGCATTTCCTTGTTATTTCCAAGAAATAAAAGGACTAGCCAAATCACGAAAATCTTTAACATTTCATCAAGACAAATCATCCAAAAGTGATGGTGGCGAATTTGGTTTTTGCTTAACGATAGTAAACGAATTTAATGAGAGTAGCTTCCCCTTTTGCCCACCAAATATTTTAATTTTGCCGTCACATAGAATCGACATTTGTGCCCCGGCTTTATAGGCATCGACAGCTTCGGCATGATCCTTTGGAGGTAGAAAAGCTGATATTTCATAATTATCACCATCACGACAAAGCAACTTCAAAATAACTTCACCTTCTCGCAAGCCTTCAGAGTTGATTTCACCATGACAAAACATGACTATTCCGGGAAACACGCCTTCTAGTTCTCTTGGTGCCTCTGCGTTTTTTTTCTTGATTGATTGAGCAACCTTCCTGAATATATGAAATCTCTTGGCTTCAATGACAATCTTCTTGGGAAGTTTTTCTTCAGGTTTGGGAATCAGAGCAGGTGCCCATTGCGGCATGACTTCGAGAAAAGTAGCATTCTTTCCTGAATCCACCATTGAACCAATTGCATCACATAATTCAGCACTTACAGTTTGTTTTCGTACCTCTGGACGGTCAATAAATTTTTCTATTGCGTTATCTGTGGCATTGTTAAGTTGATCTGTAGTACAGACAAGATGTTCCAAAACTTTTCGAGATACCGGGACATCTATTTCAAACAGAGTTTGCTGCTTGATATTATAATGTGACAGTGAGTCCAATGGGATAAACACCGTTGCAATATAGCTTCCGACCTCTGTTTGCCCCAGTTTAACCTTATCAATAAACGTTTGGGAGTTCTTTTTCCCTTTGATGTTTTTGTGAATAACTTGTGGCGTATCAATGTCGCAAACGGCAGCAAAAAGTGATTTTTTGATTCCAGAAAATAATTTTGACCCTGCTGATAGAGGCAGTTGTCCGTATTCTGTTCCCGGCGATGCAATACGATACTTGATAACATCGCTGTTTGCGTTAACAATTTCAATCACTAAGGCTGAAACATCCTTGTCAAGTAATTTGGCAATTCTACAAAGAATGACATACATATCATCAGAGTAGCCATTGTAATTACCTTGAACGGGAATCTCAACATTTGACCATTTATACTCTGGATGATGTAAGGGGTAAATGTCATTAAATTTCGACTCGTATTTTTTCCATCCGTAAAGATCGAGATACGAACGTAGCATTTCCGGACGGAGGTGTTCAATTTGTGGTAAAATCACTTTATTCATTGTAATACCTCCTTTCATCGTTCGCTAAAGATTGAGCCAGCCGCAGTAAGTTTGCTTGATTTAATACATTTTCTTGAGGGAAATAGATTGTAACATTTTTTTTATTATCTGTCGGTGGGGCACCGCGAAGGCTTACCCAATAGGCACGTCGCTGAAGCATTAAAGACTCATCAGTATGAATTACCCATTCATCTTTGTTTTTCGGAAGAAAAAGAACTACAGCAATACTGTGGGATGGAGATTCAGAATAGCTAAATTTATTATACGTTTTTACAGGGAATTGGGCAAAAGGAATTTTGTTTTGATTTTTTCCTTGCTGAATTATTCTCAACGGAGTTGTTGTCGCTTTAAGCTGAACCTTGATTTCTATTTCATGATACGGCTTATGTTTGTGTGCATAAATTAAAGAGACATCATATCCCAAATTATCAACCGCTCGATTAGTCGGAAAAACAACCAGCCCCGCATGACTGGCAACAGCGTGTAAGTAGGCATGGCTGATTTCGGACTCAACGTCAAGATCAGTTATTATGCTTTTTTCTTTTGGCGTATTTAGTTTTGCAGCCATTACATCTGGTTTGTTTCTATTGCCTCAAGAGATTCATTATATTATTGCATAACGTGGTATTTCATTTCAATGTTCGCCGTGTCGCCTGAACACCCTGCATAATAATCAAGTGAATTCAAAGCTATCGGCAAGCTAAATGAGTATCTCGCACTTCCTTGCTCAATACAATGAAAATACACTTTTGATGTTCCAAGCTACATTTTGTGTAACACACTGTCACAAATTTGTTCAAAACTTCAATTATAACGAAAATTATTCGATTATCAAACTGATATAGCCGAAACAACGATGTTTTATGTACAAATAAAAACGTATTTTTCGGTTTCACATGCTTGACAACAATGCTGCATAATCGGCTATTTTTATTTCTCGAATCAAGCAAGAGGAAGCGTGAATAACGAAAGATATTGACGCATTTTCAGCGTGAAAAAATTCACAATTTTGTCTTTTTCAAAAAAAACCCCGAAATGTGTGGTTTAACCCCATTGATTGGTCTTGTTTTCTGTCGGGGGGAATTGGAAATAACGGCGGTATTTTCGGCAAATTCTTATCTGCTTTGGCGGTATGGTTGGAATGATTTTTATGTACAAAATGGTGAAGTATCAATTACCAATTTATGTGAATAATCTTTGAATCTCGCATAAACGTAAAATGAATATATTAAAACGTTTACGAAGAAAAGTATGAGTATCAAATAAAGAGGGTCGTGGCAATATCGAACGGGCGATTCTCTTGTGTCGCATGATCCAAAATTTTATGTCGAGACTTTCTTATGTTGACAATGATTGACCCGTCATAAATAGGCTTGATCTTGGCGTTTGATATGGCATGAATCGGATTTGGAAATACAGTGGAATTTGCTCAGAAATGACGCAAAAAAGTAATGTTTTATCGATAAAAAATGGTCGAAATATATGTTTTATCAAAACCACGTAATTAAGAGAACATAATTTATCGTGCCATAAACTCAAGCAACAGGCTGCCAGGATGGGAATCGGAATGCTCCACCTGATACCGTATTTTGTGGATTTACAAAAAATAAAACCCTCTCTTGTAATCTGTTTCATACAGTTTTATACTGGAAGTGTTAATGTTTGATATAAGTTTTGATTTACAAGGATTTTAGAATATGCTGCCCCGAATAAGTGGGCAGACAGACAATTTGTTGTTTCGCGAGTAAATTCTCTCAGCTTCTTCCAAATGCAACCCGGTTCACCGGTTGGAAGTGATGATTTTGCAGTCGGAAAACATACGACCCTCGATATGGGGGCGTCATGTCCGACTGCTTGCGAAAATCCGTGCGACGGCTTTCTTTATGAAATGCCTGTCGTATTGGTATGTACGCAGGTACGTACTGCTCCGGTTGCATGGAGGGAGATTCGCATGAGAGAATCATGGCGTTCCCCTTTTCTATTGATAAGGTGTTCTGCCTTTGCTCGCTGCCTTCATTTCCAAAAATAAAAGGTGGCACATAATGATACGTCTTACAACGCAGGAAAAACAGGAAATCAGCCGGTTTCTGGATGCTGACAAGCCCTTGCCGGATAAATACCGTTTTCTTCTTTTTGGTGACAAGCGGGAAGTCGAGTTGGTTTGGAATGGCAAAACCAATGAGGTCTGTAACATCGTCTTGCCGTTTCAAACCATTGAGCAAGTCGATGAGCCACGAGCGGAATCGCTCAAGGATAAAAAACGGAATAAGGAGCAAGGTCTCTTATTCTCATTGGATGATCGCGGACGGCAACTCAAAGGGTGGACAAACAAGCTGATTTGGGGAGATAACAAACTTATCCTCTCGTCGCTCAAAAATGGTCCCATGCGTGAGGAAATTGAAAAGGCAGGCGGTCTCAAGTTGATCTACATTGACCCACCGTTTGATGTCGGGGCTGATTTTTCAATGGATATTGAAATCGGCGATGAAACTCTTACCAAAAAGCCTAACATTCTTGAAGAAATTGCCTACCGTGATACATGGGGAAAAGGAGTTGATTCTTTTATGGCCATGATCTATGAACGCCTTTTCATCATGCGTGATCTCTTGGCCGATGATGGGAGTATTTATGTTCACTGTGATTATCGCTTGGTTGCTCCGCTTCGGTTGATTCTTGATGAAGTATTTGGTTCAAAGAATTACAGGAATGATATTCGCTGGCGAAGACAGCCTGTACGTGGAGCCAAAGCAACTTCAAATCAGTATGCTCGTAATTCTGATGTAATTCTATTCTATACCAAAACAGACAAACGGGTGTGGAATGGAGCATATAAACTTTATGACGAAAAATTCATAAAGGAAAAGTTTCGGCCCGATAACAATGGTCGTCTGTTTCGTGATTGTGACTTAGGTGATTATTCAGAAGAATCAATAGAAGGATTTGAACGTCAAGGGAAAATATATTACACAATTAGCGGAAAAAAACGACTAATTCGATACTTGGATGAAGAAAAAGGGGAATCTCTTGGAGATATTTGGGTAGATATTGCAGAGGTTAATTCAATGGCAGTTGAACGTGTTGATTACCCTACTCAAAAACCGAAAGCCTTGATTGAACGCATCATTCAAGCCTCATCAAACGAAGGCGATCTTGTCGCCGACTTCTTCTGTGGTTCAGGGACATTACCATCTGTGGCCGAAAAGTTGGGGCGGAAATGGATTGCAACGGATTTGGGTAAATTTGCCATACATACGACACGGAAAAGGATGATAACCGTTCAAAGGCAATTGAACAAGGAAGGCAAAGATTTTCGGGCGTTTGAAATTCTCAATCTCGGCAAGTATGAGCGGCAACATTTTATTGGGGTGAATCTCGATTTGCGGGATGATGAAAAGCGAAAGCAGCTTGAAGCCAAAGAAGCGGAATTTATTGCCTTGATTCTGAGGGCGTACAAGGCAGAAAAGATCGAGAATTTTGCTTGTTTTCATGGCAAAAAGGCGGGGCGGCTGGTTGCCATTGGACCGGTCAATCTGCCTGTCACCCGTGTTGATGTGGAAGCAATCATTCTTGAGTGCCGCAAGAAGCATATCACTAAGGTTGACGTTCTCGGCTTTGAATTCGAGATGGGGCTGTTTCCCAATGTTCTTGATGAAGCCCGTTCCAAAGGTATTGACATTGCCCCCAAATGTATTCCCAAAGAAGTGTTTGACAAACGTGCTGTTGAAAAAGATCAAGTGGTGTTTCATGATGTGGCGGCAATTGAAGTGGATGTGAAGGTCAAAAAGCATGGTGTGGTCGAAGTGATCCTGTCGGATTTTTCCGTGTTTTATTCGCAGGATTCCGAGGAGAATGTGGAACAGACACTCAGAAACGGCACAAGCAAGGTCGTTGTCAAGAAAGGTCAGGTTGTCAAACTGCACAGAGATAACAACGGCGTGATGAAACGTGAAAAGCTGACCAAAAGCTGGACGGACTGGATTGATTACTGGGCGGTGGATTTCGATTTCCAGAGCAAGAAGGAAATCATACGGCACAAGAATGAGGCAACGGGAGAATATGAGGAATCATGGACAGGTGACTTTATTTTTGAGAATGAATGGCAGAGTTTCCGTACAAAACAAGACCGGAGTTTGGAATTGAGCAGTACACCGCATGAATATGAGGAAAAGTCAGGTCGTAAAAAAATCGCTGTGAAAGTGGTGGATATTTTCGGCAACGACACTATGACGATCAAGGAAATCAACCTCAACGGTAAAAATGGAAGGTAACAATCATGGCACTACATCCCGATTTTCCCAAGTCACCCTATACGATTCTATTACCTGACCTGCGTTGGTTCCCCGCAGATGAATCATTGCGAGAAAGCAGCATGGACAAATTGATGCCGCCGCTTGTTCATGGACTCCGCAAGAAGGTCAAGGAATTCCGCGATGGCGGTTATGTCGGGGCAAGTCAAACAAGTCGTAGCCTGCTCAACTGGTGGTTTAACACGCCCCACCTGATAGACAAACATCGGAAGCCTGCTGAGGAATTTCAGTATTTTTTTGCCCAGCGAGAGGCATTGGAGACCATCATCTATCTGTATGAAGTTGTCGGCGTTCAGGACAAATATGGTTTGATGCCTTTTGATGAAAGTGGCAGAGTTTCCGAGAAACTGTTTGATGAAACATGGCGACGATTTGTTGTCAAAATGGCAACCGGCAGTGGCAAAACCAAAGTCCTGAGTCTTGCCCTGGCATGGAGTTTTTACCATAAACTTTATGAGCAAGAATCAACGCTTGCCCGAAATTTTCTGGTGATTACACCGAACATCATTGTGCTTGACAGGATACGCCGGGATTTTGATGGGCTAAGGATATTCTTTTCCGACCCGGTGATTCCTGACAATGGTTATGATGGTCACAACTGGCGGGATGATTTTCAATTGACCGTTCACATTCAGGATGATGTGCGTATCACACGTTCCACAGGCAATATCTTTTTGACGAATGTTCATCGCATTTTTGTCGGCAATGAAAGCATACCTTCACCGGATGATGAAAACCTCATGGATTATTTTTTCGGTAAAAAGCCGACCGGGAAAACGCTTGACTCAAAGGTTGACCTCGGTATGATTGTAAGGGATGTTGACGAGTTGATGATTCTCAACGACGAAGCACATCATATCCATGACGAAAGTTTAGCATGGTTTCAATCCATTCAGGATATTCATAATCGATTGGTTCAAAAGGGTTCCGCTCTTTCATTGCAGCTTGACACGACGGCAACACCCAAACATAACAACGGGGCAATTTTTGTTCAAACCATTTCAGATTATCCGCTTGTGGAAGCCATTTCGCAAAATATCGTCAAGCACCCTATCATACCCGATGCTGCAAGTCAGTCGAAACTTCAAGAAAAGGTTGGCAAATTTACGGAACAATATGCGGATTATATTCATCTCGGCGTGACGGAATGGCGTAAAGCCTACGATGAACATGAAAAACTGGGCAAAAAGGCTATCCTTTTTGTCATGACGGATGACACAAGAAATTGCGATGAGGTGAAGGAGTATCTTGAAGCCTATTACCATGATTTGCGAGACGCAGTTCTTGTGATTCACACGAAAAAGAACGGCGATATTTCAGAAGCCGCGACCGGTAAAGATGCGGAGGAACTGGAAGGACTTCGCAAACAGGCAAATGAAATCGATGACATGGACAGCCCATACAAGGCGATTGTCTCGGTGATGATGCTCAAGGAAGGCTGGGACGTGCGGAATGTCACAACGATTGTCGGTCTGCGAGCCTACTCTGCCCAAAGCAAAATTTTGCCGGAGCAAACACTGGGACGTGGTTTACGCAAGATGTATTCCGGTGACTTCACGGAATATGTCAGTGTTATCGGAACTCCAGCATTCATGGATTTTGTGGAATCCATTCAGGCGGAGGGTGTTGAACTGGAACGCAAGGCAATGGGTAACGAGTCAGAACCTCACACGCCGCTTGTTGTGGAAATTGACACGGACAACCCGAAAAAAGACATTGAATCATTGGACATTGAAATCCCCGTCATGTCCCCGCGAATGGTCAGGGAGTACAAAAACCTTAGTGACTTGGATGTGACCAAGTTGGATCACAAGCCCCTGCACTACCGGCAATTCACGGAAGAAGAGCAACGCGAGATTGTTTTCAAAGATATTACAACGAACGAAATTACGCACACAACGCTTTTGGATTCAAGCGGTTTGGCTGACTACCGCGATGTTTTGAGCTATTTTTCCCGAACGATAATAAGGGATATGAGGCTCGTTGATGTACATGGTATTCTTTATCCTCAGTTGAAGGTCTTTATTCGAGATCACTTGTTTGAAACTCCGGTTGATCTGGAATCACAGAATACGTTGCGTAATCTGTCCGAGAGATTGGCGGTCAAAACCATTTTGGAAACCTTCAAAAATGCAATCAATGCACTGACCGTTCGGGATAAAGGGGATGCTGAAATCCGCGATACCATCAAATTGCGTGACACCCGACCGTTTATGGTGCAAAATCAAGAGTATATCTGTCCCAAAAAGAGCGTATTCAAAAGAATCGTATGGAAGTTGGACCTTGAAAAACGTTTTATTGTGTTTTTGGAAAAGTGCGATGATGTTGTTTCGTTTGCGAAAAACTTCTTTGCCGTTGGTTTTCGGCTTGATTACTTCAATCATACCAAAGGACAAATATCACAGTATTTCCCGGACTTTATCGTCAAGTTAGCAACAAAAGACAAACCTCACATTGTCATCGTTGAAACCAAAGGCAGGGAAGACCTTGACGTGCCGGACAAAATGGAACGCCTGCGGCAATGGTGTGAAGACATTAACGCCGTTCAACAGGATGTCCGCTACTCATTTGTCTATGTCGATGAGGAGAATTTTGATAAATACTCACCCAAATCATTCCGTGAATTGATGGAGATGTTC
>Ga0209629_10001566_pt1 | contig 14664 bp, 13 predicted proteins | sample TergutCu122P5_FD_187286 | JGI IMG/M metagenome (GOLD analysis project Ga0209629, IMG submission 187286) | Cubitermes ugandensis P5 segment gut microbial communities from Kakamega Forest, Kenya - Cu122 P5 (SPAdes) (version 2) | ecosystem: Host-associated > Arthropoda: Insects > Digestive system...
GCTTCAAAGAATAGAGGATTGGGTCAACAACTGCCCTCGTAAAATCTTCGGATATAAAACAGCTAACCAAATGGCAGCTTGAGGTAATTGGTAGAAATTGGTTGGGCAATTAAACTTGCAATTTTCATCTGTGTTTCAATCTGTGGTTCAGGCGTTATATTTGCTTGACTTCCGGGGTGAACGGTGTTAAAATATCTGGGTGTGTCGGCAAACTTGAAAATATCGGCAATTTTCTTTGTTTGTCATAAAAAAACATTTTAGGCAGATAATTACGAGGAGGTGTAAAATGCCAACATTTAATCAACTGGTCAGGAAAGGCAGAAAATCGGCGGTCGTCAAATCCACGGCACCGGCCCTATTAAAGAGCCTCAACACGCTCAGGAAGCGGCAGACAGACATGCCCAGCCCGCAAAAGCGCGGGGTCTGCACGTCCGTCAAGACCGCCACGCCGAAAAAGCCGAACTCCGCCCTGCGCAAGATCGCGCGCGTCCGCCTCTCAAACGGGATGGAGGTCACGGCCTATATCCCGGGCGAGGGCCACAACCTGCAGGAGCACAGCGTGGTGCTCATCCGCGGCGGCAGGGTCAAGGACGTCCCCGGCGTGCGTTACCACATCATCCGCGGCACATTGGACACGGCGGGCGTGGCCAAGCGCATGAAGGCGCGTTCCAAGTACGGCGCAAAGCGCCCCAAAAAGACCGCGAAATAGCCCGCGGCCGCGGGAGCGCCCGGAATTATATAAAATTGATTCCCGGCGTTTCCCGAGGGATCTGCCCCGCAGATCGCGCAAAACATCTGATACTGTTTCTTTTCTATCATTGACATAAAGCAGCGTACATCCAGAATGCACGCAGACACAGCGAAATCCTTTTGTTCGCAGGTCTGCGCGCGCCAATGGAGGATAGCTGATTTATGTCAACCTTCATCAAGAAACAGTATGAATATGCCTTGTATGCCTCATTTATCTGCCTTGAACATATAATGATAATCGGCGATATTAATAAAGCGGCGGCCGCGGCGGCCCCTCGGCGATCACTTGTCAGGGGCAAGGCGCGGGCGGCTGCGGAGCAAGCAAGGGCATGAACCGCGCGGGCGCGCGCGAGTACCGTTGATATAATTGGCCCCTTCCGCTTTTTCATTGATTTTTTGAAGTCAGCGAACAAGCGGAACCTGGCAAACTTGGTTAAGGAGGGAAGAATCGTGCCACGTAAAGGACATGTTTCAAAGAGAGAGGTTTTGCCGGACCCTGTCTACAATAGCAAGATCGTCACAAAGCTGATCAATTCAATCATGTTGGACGGCAAGCGCGGCGTCGCGCAGCGCATAGTATACACGGCCTTTGAGACGGTGGCGGCAAAGAAGGCCGTGCCCGCCATCGAGGCCTTTGAGAGCGCCCTGAACAACATCATGCCGCTCCTGGAGGTAAAGGCCCGCCGCGTAGGCGGCGCCACATACCAGGTGCCCATTGAGATACGCGCGGACAGGCGCCAGGCGCTGGGCCTGCGCTGGCTGACGCTATATTCGCGCAAGCGCGGCGAGAAGACCATGCAGGAGCGCCTGGCCAATGAGATTATGGACGCCATGGCGGGCACGGGCGGCTCGGTCAAGAAGAAGGACGAAGTCCACAAGATGGCGGAAGCCAACAGGGCGTTCTCCCATTATAAATGGTAGGCCGTTCCCGGATTTTTAAGGAGGAAATTTAGTTGCCAGAAAGAGCTTTCCCGCTGGAAAGAACCAGGAATATCGGTATTATGGCGCATATAGACGCCGGCAAAACCACTCTCACCGAGCGCATTCTGTACTATACCGGCCGCACGTACAAAATCGGCGATACGCACGAGGGCACGGCCGTTATGGACTGGATGGAGCAGGAGCAGGAGAGGGGTATAACCATCACGTCCGCCGCCACTACCACACAGTGGGAGAATCATCGCATCAATATCATCGATACGCCCGGTCACGTTGATTTCACTGTGGAGGTTGAGCGCTCGCTGCGCGTGCTGGACGGCGCCGTCGGCGTCTTCTGCGCCAAGGGCGGTGTCGAGCCGCAGTCCGAGACCGTCTGGCGCCAGGCCGACAAATACGAGGTGCCGCGCATCGCCTTTGTCAACAAGATGGATATAATGGGCGCGGATTTCTATAACGTGGTGGATATGATGAAGGACCGCCTCGCCGCCAACGCCGTGCCGGTGTTTCTGCCCATCGGCGAGGAGGAGCGCTTTGTCGGCGTCATCGATCTTATGAACATGCGCGCGCTCATATATAACGACACCGAGGGCAAGGACTTTGACACCGTGGATATACCGGCGGACTGCATCGAAAAAGCCAGGGAATACCGCAATAAAATGATAGAGAACATCGCGGAGACCGATGATGCGCTATTGGAGAAATTCTTCGCGGGCGAGGAGATCGCCGTGGATGAATTGAAGGGGGCGCTGCGGGCCGCCTGCATCTCCGCGGTCATCACGCCCGTCTTCTGCGGCTCCGCCTATAAGAACAAGGGCGTTCAAAGCCTCCTGGACGGCGTTGTGGATTATCTCCCGGCCCCTACGGACATCCCGCCCATAAAGGGCACCCTGACGGACGGCGAGACGGTCGTCTCCCGCGCCGCTTCCGACGCGGAGCCGTTTTCCGCGCTTGCCTTCAAGATCATGAACGACCCGTTTGTGGGCAAACTGGCGTTTTTCCGGGTCTATTCGGGCGTTCTGGACGCCGGCTCATACGTCTATAACTCCGTAAAGGGCAAGAAAGAGCGCATCGGCCGGATATTGCAGATGCACGCCAATCACCGGGAGGATATCGAGCGCGTTTACGCGGGCGATATCGCTGCGGCCGTGGGCCTCAAGTTTACCACCACGGGGGATACGCTCTGCCCGGAGGATAAAGAGGTCGTACTGGAGAGCATGAACTTCCCGGAGCCCGTCATCTCCGTGGCCATAGAGCCCAAGACGAAGGCCGGGCGCGATAAGATGGGCATAGCCCTCGGCAAGCTCTCCGAGGAAGATCCGACGTTCAAGACCTATACGGACCAGGACAGCGGCCAGACCATCATCTCCGGCATGGGGGAATTGCATCTGGAGATCATCGTAGACAGGCTGCTGCGCGAGTTTAGGGTAGAGGCGAACGTCGGCAAGCCGCAGGTCGCGTACCGGGAGACCTTCCGCAAAACCGTCGAGGCTGAGGGCAGGTATATCCGCCAGTCCGGCGGCAAGGGGCAGTACGGGCACTGCAAAGTCCGCTTTGAGCCCATGGACGCCAACGACGCCTCAAAGCCCTATGAGTTTGTCAACAGCATAATCGGCGGCGTCATACCCAAGGAGTATATCCCCGCCATAGACAGCGGCATCCGCGACGCCATGCAGAGCGGCATCCTGGGCGGTTATCCCGTGCTGGGCGTAAAGGCCACGGTGTTTGACGGCTCATACCACGATGTGGACTCGTCCGAGATCGCCTTCAAGATCGCCGGCTCGATGGCCTTCAAAGACGGCATGCGCAGGGGAGACGCGGTCCTCCTGGAGCCTATAATGAAGGTCGATATAACCGTGCCGGAGGACTATCTGGGCGACGTCATCGGCGATATCAACTCCCGGCGCGGGCATATAGAGGGGCTGGAGGCGCGCGGCAGCGTGCAGGTCATACACACGTACGTCCCGCTGGCGGAGATGTTCGGTTACGCGACGGATCTGCGCTCCCGCACCCAGGGCCGCGGCGTGTTCGCCATGGAAGTGCACCATTATGACCCCGTGCCCAAGGGCGTGCAGGAGAGGATAGTGGCGGGCAAAGCCGCCGGGTGATTTTATAAAGACGATTAATAAAAAAATGCTTGCAAATTCACGGCCTTTTTAATATAATTGTTTTTATTATTTAAGTGACTGTTTACACATTCTTATATTAGGAGGATTTAAATGGGAAAAGCAAGATTTGAAAGAACAAAACCGCATGTCAACATCGGTACCATCGGCCATATCGACCACGGCAAGACGACGCTCACAGCCGCTATAACCAAGACGCTGTTCTTGAGATACAACCTCGGCCAGGAAGTTCCCTTTGATAAGATCGACAAAGCCCCCGAGGAAAAGGCGCGCGGTATTACGATCTCCACGACCCACGTCGAGTATGAGACCCCCAACCGCCATTACGCCCACGTCGATTGCCCCGGCCACGCCGACTACGTCAAGAACATGATCACCGGCGCGGCCCAGATGGACGGCGCGATCCTCGTCGTCGCCGCCACGGACGGCCCCATGGCCCAGACCCGCGAGCACATCCTGCTCGCCCGCCAGGTCGGCGTGCCCAAGATAGTCGTCTATATGAACAAGGTGGACATGGTCGACGATCCGGAGCTGCTCGATCTCGTCGAGATGGAGATACGCGATCTCCTGAGCGAGTATGAGTTCCCCGGGGACGACACCCCCATCATCCGCGGCTCCGCCTTGAAGGCGCTGGATGACCCCAAGAGCAGTTGGGGCGATTCCATCGTCGAGCTGTTTGAGGCCGTCGATACCTATATTCCGCTGCCCTTGCGCGATCAAGACAAGCCGTTCCTCATGCCCGTCGAGGACGTATTCTCCATAACCGGCCGCGGCACCGTGGCCACCGGACGCGTCGAGCGCGGCACGCTCAAGGTCCAGGATGAAGTCGAGATCGTCGGGCTCACGGAGGAAAGGCGCAAAGTCGTCGTTACCGGCGTCGAGATGTTCAAGAAGCTGCTTGACTACGCCCAGGCCGGCGACAACGTGGGTCTGTTGCTGCGCGGCGTTCAGAGGAAGGAGATCGAGCGCGGACAGGTCCTCGCCAAACCCGGCTCAATCACCCCCCACACCAAGTTCACCGCCCAGGTCTACGTCCTCTCGCAGGCTGAGGGCGGCCGCCATAAACCCTTCTTCAACAACTACCGCCCGCAGTTCTATTTCCGCACAACGGACGTCACGGGCGTTATTACCCTGCCCGAGGGCGTCGAGATGTGCATGCCCGGCGACAATATCACCATGACCATCGAGCTCATCACCCCCATCGCCATGGAGCAGGGCCTGCGCTTCGCTATCCGCGAGGGCGGCAGGACGGTGGGCTCGGGTTCCGTCGTCACGGTTATGAAATAATAAAATTGGCAATAATAATAAAGGGCTTGTCATAGGGCAGGCCTTTTAATTTTGTTATATTGACGCGGGTTCGATTGCTCGCTGGTACCACAACCGGCTGAAGCCGGAAGACTTGGCGCCGCCTGAAAGGCGGACGGAATTGCTGACAGCGCGTCCGCAAACCTGTAATAGGCGGACGGGTCAAGACCCGTCCCCACGGGGCGCAATCTGGCTTATGCAGGGTCACCTCGTAGGGTCACCTCGTGTCTGCCCGAGACGGCATAGCGCAAGGCGAACACAAGGTCCGCCACTGTGCCGCGCATTGTCGTAAACAACAGATCAATATAGATTTTATCAATCAGATCCTGCGGGCGTTTCTGTCCGCGGATCCGGGAGCGCGTGAATAATACATGTTAAATGATACAATGACTGATATGTTAAACGGTATGTCAATCGGCAGCAAAACCAGGGATTATAAATCAGAGACAGAAAACAGGGTCAGATGGATCAGGGGCGTCCTGGAAGAGAGCGGGGCCGGGGGCATTATCTTCGGCTCCAGCGGCGGCAAGGACAGCGCGCTGGCGGGCATACTCTGCAAAATGGCCGCGGAAAACACGCTGGGGGTCATAATGCCCTGCGGCTCCAAGGTCAATTACGGTTCCGACGCGGATGACGCGTCCGCCCTGGCGGAACAGTTCGGCATCAGGACGATAACCGTGGATCTGACGGGCGCGCGCGATGTAATCACGGGCGCGCTGGGGGCGGGCGTCTCGGGCATGGCCCTGAACAACATCGCGCCGCGCCTCAGGATGACCGCGCTTTACGCCATAGGCCAGAGCATGGGGTATCTTGTGGCCGGGACGGGCAACTGCTCGGAGCGGTACGTGGGGTATTTCACCAAATGGGGGGACGGCGCCTGTGATTTCAACCCAATAGGGGATCTGACGGCGTCGGAGGTCATAGGTTTCCTCAAATGCCTGAACGCCCCGCGACGCATCGTCGAGAAGGCGCCCTCCGCCGGCCTGTTTGACGGCCAGACGGACGAGGGCGAGATGGGCGTGACATACGCCGCTATCGACGGGTATATCAAGAGCGCCGGGGCGGCGGATTTGAGCGCGCGCGATAAATCGGTCATAGAGCGTATGCACCGCGCTACAGCGCACAAGCGCCGCATGCCCCCGGTGTACGGCGAGGACGGATAAGGTCTGGTATAAATACGATATGTTAAAATCTGAAATCAATATAGGCGGCGTCGCGCTGAAAAACAACGTGTTCCTGGCGCCCATGGCGGGCGTCACCGATATGGCCTTCCGCGCGCTGTGCCATGAGCAGGGCTGCGGCCTCGCCTGCACGGAGATGGTCAGCGCCAAGGGGCTGCTGCACAACAACGTCAAAACGGCGGCCATGCTGGACACGGCCTGGGATAAGCGCGGAGGCGGTGCCGTGGCGGCGCAGCTCTTCGGCGGGGACCCGCACAGCCTCGCGGAGGCGGCGCGCATGATATCGGCGCTGGACATAGACATCATCGATATCAATATGGGCTGCCCCATGCCCAAGATCGTCAAAAACGGCGAGGGCAGCGCGCTGATGAGGGAGCCGGCGCTGGCCGGCAGGATCGTCGAGGCCGTGGCGAGGGCCGCCGGCAAGCCAGTCACGGTCAAGCTGCGCAGCGGCTTTGACAAGGACCATATTAACGCCGTCGAGATCGCAAGGATCGCGGAACTGTCCGGCGGGAGCGCCGTCTGCGTGCACGGGCGCACGCGCGAGCAGTTTTACGGCGGCCGCGCGGATTGGAACGTCATCGCTGAGGTAAAAAACGCCGTTAAAATACCCGTGATCGGCAACGGCGACGTAAATTCCCCTGAAAGCGCGCTGGCGATGCTGAAAGAGACCGGCTGCGACGCGGTCGCCGTGGGGCGCGCGGCCATGGGCGACCCCTGGATTTTTTCAAGGATCCTCCGCTTTCTGGCGACGGGGGAGACCCCGGCGGAGCCTCCCCGCGCGCTGAAAATGGAAACCGCGGCGCGCCACGCCGCAATGCTCGCCTCTATAAAGGACGAGCGCTCCGCCGTATTGGAGATGCGCAGGCACCTCGCCTGGTACATAAAGAGCGTTCCGGGCTCCTCCGGGCTCCGGGCGCGGATAAATACGCTCAGGACGCTCGGTGAGCTCCTGGAGTTTTGCTCAGGCTCACTTATATAAATCGCAATCGCCGCCCGACAATTCTTATATGCCAAAATATTCAAACCGGGCGTACGGCTATTGACATAATTTAGAATAAATTATACAATAATGTTAACATAACGCGGCAATAAAAAATTTGATTATCGGGGGCCTAGCATGGCAAACAAAAGTAAAGGCGAACCTTTTGAGCGCGCGCGCGGCAACCGCGTGAACGGGATAAAGGGAAACGATGACGATTACAGAAACACCATGTCCATCAGGGCCGTCGGCAAGCTGGTCAGCCACGGCGAAGCTGAGGACGCGGAGAACTCTCCCGGCGATGACATTTCCGACAATAACCCTCCCAATACGAGCTCTCCCAGTATGAACCCTCCCAATAAGAATTCTCCCAATACGAGCTCTCCCAATAATAACCCTCCCAATGACGGCATATCCGATGACCCTTCTGACAGCGCTCCCAACGATATTCCCAATGATATTTCCGGTGATCTGTCCGACGGGGGCGATGCCGGGGGCCGCGCCCAAACCGGCGCCTACGGCGAATATGGCGCGGAAAGCGACACGGAGGGCAAGTATGACTTCCGATTGTTCAAAAAACAGCGAAGCGGCGGCAATAAAGAAGGCTATCCGGCAACGCGGCCGCGGCCCAAAAAGCGCATAAGCGATTTATTGGACATCGATTTTAACCCCGACGCCGAGGAAGACGCCGGCGGCGCGCGCGGCCAGGCTAAACCGCCGGCCGTGGATCCCGGCCGCGCCCCTGTGCAGGCCGGAAAGGGCGGACGGGGGGCGCGTCCCCCGGAAAATAGTTTTGTCCTGCCCCGCCGGATCCCGCCGGCAATGCCCGAGGCAAATACGCGCTACGGCGGGCAAAAGCGGCGCGGCGGCATACTTTCGCGGGCGGGCGCATATATTCAGGATAAAGGGCTGTCGCCCGTGAACGTATTACTGACGGCGGCGCTCATCATCGCCCTGATCATCGCGGCCGTCAACATCTTCCAGCTCAATGCCCTAAAGGCCAAGCTGGCCGCCGACGAAGCCGCCATCGCGAGCGATAAGACCACCATAGCGCAGCTTCAGCGCGATAACGACAATCTGAGCAGCCGCATCGGCTCCGCCTCAAACGGCCTGTCTGCGGACGCGCAGAACACACCGACCCCAAACACAAACGCTCCCGCCTCCTCCCCCTCTCAGTCCGGCCCCGGCAATACGGCGCCGGCCGCGTCGTCCCCCGCCGCGCAGCCCACGGCTCCGTCCGGGTCTCAGACCGCCGGCGGGACTTACACCGTGGTCGGCGGGGACAACCTCACAAAGATCTGCCGGAAACTCAACTGCAATATGCAGCAACTGCTGGACGCCAACAGCGGCCTGACCCCCGAGACCACCATATTTCCGGGGGATAAATTAAACATACCCGGATAAAGGTAAATTGACGCAGTTTATTTGATCACACCTATTTTCAATCTTTCGGAGGCTTAAATGGATCATCAAGCGGACAGCCAAACAGACGGCCGGATCGGTAATATCGATTACAACGAAATGCCCCTGTCTCAACTGCGCAAACTCGCCAAATCGCTGGCGATAACAGATATTGTGAGGCAAACCAAAAAGGACCTCATCGTGAAAATCCTTGAGGCCGTAAAAACCCTTGAGTCCGAGGCCCCCCCCGCCGCTCAGGAGGCCGAGGCTCCCCCCGCCGCCCGGGAATATGAGGAGCCTCCCGGCGTGTCCGCCGGCGGCTTTACAGATCTGTCCGATAAAGACTTCACGGGTTTAAATCCGGATAAGGATGAGGATGAAACCGACGTCCCCACAGATACCCGGCCGGAGGCCCAGGCGCGGGAATTCCAGGCGGACGCCCCGCAGGCGCCCGGGTATTATCACGCCCCGGCGCACCGCCGGGATACGGCGGATGTGCCGCTGGGCATAGAGGGCGGCATATTGGAGGTAATACCGGACGGCTTCGGGTTCTTAAGGACCGACAACTATCTGCCGGGCGTAAACGACATCTACGTGTCGCCCTCGCAGATACGCCGTTTTAATTTAAAGACGGGGGATTACGTGAGCGGCAATATCCGCGCCATTCGCGAAGGCGACAGGTTTGCCGCCATGCTCTATATAAAGACCATCAACGGGCAATCCCCGGAGATTTCATGCCGCCGCCCCAACTTTGAGGACCTGACCCCTATCTTCCCGACCGAGCGCCTGCACCTTGAGACGGTACATACCGAAACGGCCACGCGCATCATCGATCTGATAGCGCCGGTCGGCAAGGGCCAGCGCGGCATGATAGTCGCCCCGCCCAAGGCCGGTAAGACCGTACTGCTCAAAAAGATCGCGGCCGCCGTCTCCCAAAACCATCCGGACGCACACTTGATCATCCTGCTGATCGACGAGCGCCCAGAGGAAGTGACGGATATACAGATGTCGCTCTCCGGGGATAACATCGACGTCGTGTTCTCCACCTTCGACGAGCAGCCGGAGCATCACAAGCGCGTGGCGGAGATGGTGCTGGAGCGCTCAAAGCGGCTCGTGGAGCAGGGGCGCGACGTCATCATCCTGTTGGACAGCATAACGCGCCTTTCGCGCGCGTATAACCTCATCACCCCTCCGGGGGGGCGCACGCTCTCCGGCGGGCTAGACCCCGCCGCGCTGTATATGCCAAAGAAGTTCTTCGGCGCGGCCCGCAACATCCGCGGCGGCGGCTCCCTCACGATACTGGCCACGGCCCTTGTGGATACGGGCAGCAAGATGGACGACGTCATCTTCGAGGAGTTTAAGGGCACGGGCAATATGGAGCTCGTCCTGGACAGGCGCATGTCCGAAAAGCGCATCTTCCCGGCCATCGACATCTTAAAATCCGGCACCCGGCGCGAGGAGGACCTGCTCTCGCAAAAGGAGCTCGACGCGGTCTATACCATCCGGCGGCTCTCCACGCAGATACACCCGGTGGAGCTTACGGAGCAGATAACGGATATGGTCCTGAAGACGAAGAGTAACGAGGAGTTCGTAAACAGCATCTGCAATATCAGAATGTATTAAGCGCGCTAATATTGACCCGCAGGGGCGGACCTCGTGTCCGCCCCTATTTTGCAGTTATCGGCTTATTACGTTTTTATCGTTGATATCCCTACTCCCACTCAATAGTGGCGGGCGGCTTGGACGTTATGTCGTACACCACGCGGTTGACGTTTTCGACCTCGTTGACTATGCGGACGGAGACTTTCTCCAGGATGTCGAAGGGGATGCGCGCCCAGTCCGCGGTCATGGCGTCGCGGCTGGTGACGGCGCGCAGGGCTATCGTGCGGCTGTAGGTGCGCTCGTCGCCCATCACGCCGACGCTTTTGAGGTCCGTGAGGACGGCAAAGTATTGCCAGATGTCCTTATCGAGGCCGGCCGCGGCGATCTCGCTGCGGAAGATGTAATCGGCCTGGCGCAGGGTGTCGAGCTTTTCCCTTGTGACGTCCCCGATGATCCTGATAGCGAGGCCGGGGCCGGGGAAGGGCTGGCGGTCCACCAGCGCGTCCGGTATGCCGAGGGAGCGGCCCAGGGCGCGCACCTCGTCCTTGAAGAGGCTGCGCAGGGGCTCGATGATCCCCTTGAAATCTATGGCGTCGGGCAGGCCGCCGACATTGTGGTGGCTCTTTATCACGGCCGATTTCTGGCTGCCGCTCTCGACGATGTCGGCGTAGATGGTGCCCTGGACCAGGAAATCTACCGGCCCCGTCTGGCCCAGTTGTCTGGCCTGCTCCTCAAAGACGCGGACAAACTCCTCGCCGATGATATGGCGCTTCCGCTCCGGGTCGCTGACGCCGCTGAGCGCCGCGAGGAAGCGCTCCCCGGCGTCCACGCGTATCAGATTCATATCGAACTGGCCGCGGAAGACGTCCACAACCTGGTCGCCCTCGTTCAGGCGCATCAGGCCGTGATCCACAAAGACGCAGGTGAGCTGTTTGCCCACGGCCCTATGTACCAGAACCGCCGCCACCGTGGAGTCCACGCCGCCGGAGAGCGCGCACAGGACCTTGCTGCCTCCGATGCGCTCCCTGAGGGATCTTATCATCTCCCCCGCGATATCGCTCATGACCCAGTCCCCCTTGCAGCCACATATGCCGAAGATGAAGTTCTTGAGTATCTCATTGCCGAATGGCGTGTGGACGGCCTCCGGATGGAACTGCACGCCGTAGAGCTTCTTATTGTCGTCCGACATGGCGGCGACGGGGCAGGTTTCCGTTTTTGCGATGACGGCGAAGCCTTCCGGGGGCGAGCTTACAAAATACGCGTGGCTCATCCAGGCCGGCGAAATCCTGTCGATCCCTTTGAACAGCGGGCTGTCCGTGTCAAACTCGACAGACGCCCTGCCGTATTCGCGCCTATCGGCCTTCGCCACCGCCCCGCCCAGGGCGTGCCCCATGAACTGGCAGCCGTAACATATGCCCAGGATCGGCACGCCCAAATCAAAGACGGCCGTATCGGCGAGGGGAGCGCCCTCATCCGTGGCGACGCTGGGCCCGCCGGTGAATATGATGCCCTTCAGCGCATCCCTTTTTGCCATAATGGCCCCGACGGGCGTATCATACGGTATGATCTCGCAGTACTGGCGCAGATCGCGCACGCGACGGGCGATAAGCTGGTTGTACTGGCCGCCGAAATCCATCACCAAAATAAGTTCGTGCATTATACGTTATCACTCCAGAAAACTTATCTTGCCGTCTTTCAATGAGCCGATCCTCGCCAGGGACTCAATCCTGTACCCCTGCTCCTCCAGGATCCTGCGGCCGTTCTGAAAGCTCTTCTCGATGACGACGCCTATGCCGGAGACGACGGCGCCCGCCTTGCTGACGACGTCGCACAGCCCCAGGCAGGCGGGCCCGTTGGCCAGGATGTCGTCCAATATGAGCACGCGGTCGCCCGCGGCTATGTACTGTTTTGACACCCTGATCTTGAATTGACGCTTTTTGGTATATGAATAGACATCGCTCTCATAGGCGCCGGAGTCCACGTTGGTTTCCGAGTATTTTCTGGCGAAGATGACGGGAACGTCAAAGTATTGCGCGGCGATGGCCGCGACGGCGATGCCCGAGGACTCGATGGTGAGGATCTTCGTCACCCCCGCGTCCGCGAAAAGCCTTTTAAACTCCCTGCCGATCTCGTTCATCAGCCCGATATCGATCTGGTGGTTGAGGAACATATCGACCTTGATAAAATCCGTCCCCAAAACGACGCATTGTTCAGCCATGTATTTCTTAAGCAGTTCCATCAGCGGTTCACCCTTTTTGAATTTGTAAAGACGTCCGGACCCGGGGAAAGCGTATCAGGCACACGCAGTTGTCAATGAAATAATCATAATCAAGCTTCATTCGGATACCTCATGCCCCAGCTCTCCCGCAGGCCGTCCATGATCTCCATAACCGCCACGGTGTGCTCCGGCTTCATGATATCGCTGGCGATCCTGCCGGCCGCTATGCATTTTATCGCCTCGCGTATCTCATATTCGAACCCGTTGATCTCAAACGGACAATCGACCGCATAGGACGCGCCTGCGTCCGTCGTGACAAAGATTTTTTCCCCGCCGTTGAACTCCGGCATCACCAGCTTGCCCTTCGTACCGTAGACAGTGGCGCAGTTGTCCGGCGTGACGGCGCCTATGGACATAAAAACGCTGGCGATTTTCCCGCCGCCGAACTCCATGACGACGCTCTCGAACTCGTCCGTGCCCATATCGCTCATCCTGACCGCGGAGGTCACCTTTTTCGGGCTGTAGCCGAACAGCATGCAGGGCAGCCCGATCGTGTACGGGCCGAGGTCCAGGATGGCCCCTCCGGCGAGCGCCGGATCAAGCCTGCCCTCAAGGCGCGCGCGGTCCGGCCATATGCCGATGCCCGCGGAGACATAGGACACCTCGCCGATCTCACCCGATTCTATGATTTCAAACATCCTGGCCGTGCTCGGCAGGAATTTGGTCCAGAACGCCTCCATTATGAAGCGGTTTTTTGCCCGCGCCAGCTCAAACAGCCTGCGCGCGTTGCCGGCGTTTTCGGTGAACGGCTTCTCGCACAGCACGTGTTTGCCGTGTTCGAGGCAGGCCTTCGCGTTCTCAAAATGCATACCGTTGGGGGTGCACACGTACACGGCGTCGACGGCGTCGTCACTCAGCATCTCCTCATAGCTGCCGTAATACCGCCCTATGCCGTGCTCCTGCGCGAAGGCCCTGGATTTCTCAAGGCTCCTGGAGGCTACGGCGTACAGGTTCAGCTCGTCCTTCATGGCGGAGGCGGTCGCCGCGAACTTGCCGGCGATGCTCCCCGCGGACATTATTGCCCAATTCAGTTTTTTCATTTAGTGATCATCCTTCGCAATCATCCTTTGCAGTCATCCTTCGCAATTACCCTCTGCCCGATTTTGAATCCCGCGGGTGTATATTTGGCATCCGGTTTGCGCACTCTATCTTTGTAACGGGCGGTTTGAACGCGGTTTTAAATAATAACAAAAAAGGGGCGGTATCGTGTCAAAAGCTATCAAAAAAACGGGAGAACGCACAAAAAAACCCAAGCCCCTCACGGAAAATGACCTTATGAAACTGGAGATCGCCCAGGAGCTCGGCGTCATGGACAAGGTCGAATCGGGGGGCTGGAAATCGCTCACGGCAAGGGAAAGCGGGCGCATCGGCGGCATCATGGCGAGCCGCAAACGCGCCGCGAAAGCCGGCCTCAGTACCGCCGACGGCGCGGAATCAGAACTTTAGCACGTCGTCGTCCTGAGCGCCGTCCTTATCGCCGCCGGATTCATCGGGCCCGGGATCTCCGCCGAACGCGCCGTCCTTGGCCTGGCCGGCCTTATCCTCCGCCCGCGCCTCCATCTTCCTGAGCGTTTCGTCGAGGTATTTTGAGATCTCGTCCACTGCGTTGGCCGTATGCACTATGGCCTTTTTTGTCGCGTTTTTGAGCGTCGGCTCCATGTCCTTAAACGCGGCGCTCATTTTATCGCCCAGATCCCGTGAAAAATCCTCCACATGCCGTGAAAACTTGTTGAACTTCTCTTTGAACTCCTCCGCGTCAAAATCGCTCTCATGATAACGGCGCGGTATGGACCCCAAAAGCCTTTCGCCCTCGTCGGCGGTTATCTTGCCGTCTTCAATCATTTCAAGAATTTTCATGCGCTCTTTTTTCATCGCTGTACCCTCCTGGGTTTATATTATTCCACTATTATTCCACAGTTATCGTTTAAATGCAATAGGATTGCGGAAAGTTCTGAAATATTTTAAGCGCGTTTAATAAAGGCAAGTTGTAAAATGAATTGCCCGCCCAAATAAAAAACGACCCAAAACGGTCAAAACCAGTTATACTTAAGTTGCGAGACAAAAGTGAACTGGAGGAACCGAAATGGGTCTAGAACATGATAA
>Ga0209629_10001567_pt1 | contig 14664 bp, 19 predicted proteins | sample TergutCu122P5_FD_187286 | JGI IMG/M metagenome (GOLD analysis project Ga0209629, IMG submission 187286) | Cubitermes ugandensis P5 segment gut microbial communities from Kakamega Forest, Kenya - Cu122 P5 (SPAdes) (version 2) | ecosystem: Host-associated > Arthropoda: Insects > Digestive system...
CGAACGCGCACAATTCTGATATATTTGTGGGTTTATACTTCATTATTCGTTGGGACGTGCCATTTTGCTCCACTTGATTTATGCCCAGCGTACAACCGGTTTTATATATGCTCCACACTTTATCGTCGGGCGTACATATCCCGAGCAATTCCCTGATGGTATGTTGTTTTATTCCGATTCTCTTATAAACTTTGGATATCATTTCGGCGACGGAAACTTTGAGCAAGTCATTCTTTAAGAACTTGTAATCTTCCGCCCATTTGCCGTCCATCACGCAGCACAGGTTATCTTTGGCCTGTATAAGCCCGATTTCTTTTCTTATATTCCCTTGATAAACCAGGTAACTGCACGGATGAATTGATATAGACGACACGATGCCTAAATATCTTTCGCTCCTCTTATAGGTATCCTGGTATTGTTTATCTATATAGTCCAGCACGTCGATGTTATCGCGCTCTTCTTCCGGGGCGTGCGCCGCGGCTACTTGCCATTTTTTTATTTGCTGCGACACGGCGTTGGCGAGCTGAAAGTCTACATTTTGCGACTTGGCATACATTTTCCACGCCGCCGCGGGTCTTAGCGTGCCATAGGCTATCATGGGAGTTGAATGATCCGCGCCCAGAACTTCGACTTGCGCTTCCGCGAATATATCGGGCGTTCCCAAGTTCAAGTCCAGATCGGCAAGACTTTTGGTTTCCAATATTCTGGTTGGGGACATAAAGCGTTCCGGGTACATCCTGACTTTTGCCGCAATTCTGTCAACGTCGGTGAACCCAAGAAGCTTATTGGTAACGAAGGAAACGCCGGAGCCTCTGCCGGTTGGGGTAATTATACCTCCCTTTTCGATTCCCCTCTTAACAACCTCGTGATCCAGAAGGAAATAATCGGCGTGTTTTGTGGTTTTGACGATTTCTATTTCCTTATTGATTTCCCTGATATAATTCTCGTGTTCTTCGGTTGGGATATTTACCTTTTCCACATCCCACGCAGCCCAGACGGTTTGCACATACAGGGCGTCTTTCTCGTCTTGCGTCAATTCTGGATATAGCGTGGGCATTTTAATATCTTTAGAAAAGCACGGGTTATCATATTCCTCCACTTCCAAAAAGACATTCGTATTGCTGATGGCCTGAACGATTTCATCATGCCCCAGGACACATTGTTTGACGAATCTGTTATAGGCATTCTCGCCGGTCGGATAATCAAGATACCAGCCTTCCTCGTCCGGGTATTCGATACCTTTGGACAGAATATAATCATCGCGCTCCTGGCCGCCTTCGTTTTTTATGTAGTGGCTGTCGCACCCCATGATTATTGAAATACCCAGCGTTTTGGACAAGGCGAGTATGCGCTTATTGATTTCCCTTTGCTTATCCGTATTGTGATATTGGACTTCAAGGAAGAAATTATTACCGAAATATGAGTGCAATTGCTTGACGATTTCATCTATGTCCTCATATTTCCAGAAGGCGACGCAGGCGGACGTGACTATTACATCATCTTTTGGCAATGACAGAATGAGTGGAATATCTATTCTGGCCTGCCCATAATAGCCGGTGATATTCGCCTCTGACAGGATATCGTTAATTGCCTGACGACCGTTTTCATTTCTGGCAAATATACAGATATGACAATTGCTACGATCCTTCTCCAACCTGTCCTTTACCCAATATGCCTCTGTGCCGAAAACAAATTTGAGGCCATATTCTTTGGCAAGCTCATAACCTTCGATATATCTCCCCTGCCAGCCATGCTCCATTGTTGAGATAATGCCATGCCCCAATTCCGCCGCACGTTCGGCATAATCCTTGTTGGTTACAACGCTGTCGGCAATGCGAGGATTGGTGAAATGAGAATGCCTGTGCGCGTTTTGATAAATATAAATTTATATCACTTCCTCACTTCCCGAATACTTCATCTTCCCTGGCCTCTAGTTGCGGAGGGGGAAATGGCAGCGGTTCGCTGTATTGTTTGGTATCCCAAGAATATGTATAATCCAGATCATTTTCATTGAGGAAAAAACGCCGGGATGGACGGTCATAATAGAGACCTATACTTGCGCCTTCAAACCCCATCATTCTGTCTTTGAGGACGTCCAGAATTACATCGTATTTTATTGGTTCCTGATACCAGCCGACGCCATTTTTTCTGGGCACGCCCGCCTTGTCTTTTGGAGTTACCCTATAGAGGCTTAAGATACGATGAGCCAGATCAATAATTGCCGATATTCCCTGAACATCCATCTTTGTCATTCTGCGCACGGTATCAAGTTTATGTGGGTGGACGACCAGCAAAGTGATTACGTTATACTTCTGGCTGAAGGCAATCAATGACGTTATAAATTCGGCCTGCTTCTCGTACTTGTTGTTGTCGTTGTTTTCAAGATTGAGAGAAGTCAAATTATCCAGTATCAGAAGTTTAGCGCCATACTTGCGCGTAGTATCTTCCATTGATTTTAAAACACTGCTTACCTTGTTGTCGTAGCCATCCTTGTATATAAACAGCCTGCCTTTGTAATAATCGTTGATTCCCTTTTGCGCTTCCGGTGTAACCCTCCAGAAAATTGAATCCCCGGATTGATATTGCTTGACGTTTCTTTGCCCTGCGAAAATGAAATTAATCCAATTCTTTGTTTGATGGCCTGGCATTTCCCCCGAATAGTAAAATACGTTTTTATTCTGTTCAAGGCACTGGCACACAAGCTGCGATATTAGAGAACTCTTTCCGCTGCCGTTGACGCCGGTGAGGATATTGAATGTTCCGTTAAACAGTTTCATGAGGCTCTTATCCAGCGGTTTAATGCCGGTAAGAATACCATCCAGTTCGTTTAAATCGACGCTCTTTATGTCAGAGAAATCGCAAACGCTGTCTACGGGAGAATCTTTGGCGTTGAGAATCAGGCTTAAAGCAAAATCTTTCCCGCAATGATACAGTACCTCGTTTAAGTCCTTAACCAAAACATCTTTGCCTGCGTTGTTTTTTACTATGCGAGGTATTTCAACGACCTTAGTTCTCCAACTGCCCAACCTGTATACGGCTTCCTTTTGTAATTTCTGTCCGGCCTCATCATTATCCGCGCAGATTATAATTTCATTGAATTGCTCAAGATAATCCCAGTTTTCCTCGATCCATTGATAGTTACCTGCGCCGAGGGGGACGCTTGTGGCGTTTGCGTAACCGGCTTCTACGGCGGAAAGGGCGTCGGGTTCGCCCTCGCATATGAGAAGAGGATAATTAGCGTTTGCCTTATTCATATTGAAAAGCAGGGACGTGGTATCGGCTCCGGGCTGGCACCAGCATTTATTTTCCTTTTTTTCTATCTTTCTGGCCGGGCGATACTTTACCATTGTGAGGACATCATTTGTGTCATAGTAATTGAAAACCGCGTTTCCCTTGTCATCTTCCCGGACGTCGCAATAATCAACAGTCTCTTTGCTTATACCGCGCAGATTAAAATATGCATATACTTTGTCTTTGTTTGTGCATATAACCTCTTTCGGATAATGGTATTTATGCTTGGTTTTTACTTTGAGTTCGCCGAAGCCATATGGGATTTCGGCTAATTGAAAAAGTTTTTGGACGGCTTCGACGTATGACATGCCTTTTTGCATGAATACGTCGATGATATCAACTGTCTTGGAACACCCGAAGCAATGCCAGCGATAGTCTTTTGGGTTATATATCAGGCTTGGCGTATTTTCATGATGATAGCAGCACAGGGCTTTTAGATTACGCTCGTCAAACTCTTCAAGCCTGAGTTCTTCCGCCATGATAAAGGCGTTTCTATCGCCCAATATTTCTTTAGCACGTTGTACTTTTTCTTTTTCAATCAGCACATATGTCCGCCCCCTTGTTGTTGTGGCACTCGCACGAATGGCGCACTCCGCAAAGCTCTTCACAAAACCATTCGTTGGTATTGGGCGCAAATACTTCATCTTTTCTTATTGCATCAATAGTATCAACAACCCATTGCTGCGCTTTCTCGTATTTATTTATGTCAAACTTTTCCTCCACGATGACGTTGGAGCGGAACATATTAAATACGAGTTTGTATGGGTAGACGCCATATGTGTTGAATATGTATTTGGCGTATAAATATAACTGCCGCAGGTATTCGTCTTGTTCTTTTTTGTTTTTGAACTTGGCGTGGCTTTTGTGATCGACGATATAAAACCCGGTTTCGTCTTTCAAAATTAAGTCAATATAGCCGGTAAAATTATAATTGCCTATTTTAACCCTGATTTCTTTTTCGACGGCGACGATTCCAGAATCGCAAAACGGATCGTCAAAATTATTGAAATAATCTTTACCGGTGTTATAATACTTCCGTCCCAGGTTTACGTATGCGTTATGCGGAAAACCCAATGTGACGGCTTTATCATATTCGTCAACATATTTGCCGCCCAATTCATAAATTGCGAGATTGCCTTTATAATATTCCTCAAAAATTGAATGCCCGAACGATCCCCATTGTGAAAAAGCGTTATCACACGACGGCTGCTTGTCTATGTATTGCAGGAAAAACATTTTTGGGCAAGTAACGTAGGAATTTATCCTTGAAAAACTCCAGACAAAATCCTCGATTGCCAACTCTACCGCGAACATTTCAGCCTCCTTTCCCGGCGCACGGACTTATATTTGTGCGCTGGGAAACAATATTGTCTTAAAAGGGAAGGGTTTCCGAATCTTCTTCGTTCTCGCCGACACCTGGAAAGGTAGGTGCGTTTTCGCCATGCGAAGCCGCCGCGCCGTGACTGTCGCTCTTTTTGCCGCAGAACTCAACCATGTCTACGATGATATCCGTGGCATATCTTTTAACGCCGTTATCATCTTCCCAGCTTCTGTTTTCCACAGAACCCTGGAGCAATATTTCCTGCCCCTTCGCAAAATATTTTTCTATAAGTTCGGCATTTTTCCTGAAGGCTGTGCAATTGAAGAAGTCCGCCTCCGGCTGACCGGGTTTTTTAAAACGCCTGTCTACGGCTATACTGAACCGGGTGACGGATATGGGGTTATCTCCCTGGCTGTAGCGCAGTTCGGGGTCTTTAGTGAGGCGGCCTTTAAGAGTTATACTATTCATTATCATTTTCCTCCAAGTCTTTTAATAGCGCGATTGCGATCTCAATGTCTTTTATTGATCTGTAATTGGCGTTTTTATGGTGCTTCTTTATGATGGCGGCGACGGCATCTTTGCCCTGCTTTTCGCCTATCAGCTTAGCCACGGTGTCAATTTTAGCAATTATGTCTAATAATTCATTATTTGGGGATGATGTTTCTGCCGCAGGGGGCGCTTCGGGTGTAAAGTCTTTCTTTATAACTGGTTCCACTTTAGAGGAATTGGCCCATATAATTATTTCTCTTCCGTGATTTTCGCTTAAAAGAATAGACTCGCCCTCAAATAAATGCGTGTTATCTTTTTGGGGTTCGGCCATATTGGTTTTTTGATCGATCAAAAACGTTACGGTGAACTCATATTCAAACCCTGTGCGCTGCTGTGCCCCGACGCCTAATTTTTGCACAGTGGACTTGCCTTTGTCGTCCTTTGACAGTTCATATTGATCCTTGCCGCGCATGGTGGCGATGATATGGATGGGGGCACCCGCGATGGCCTCTATAAACTTATCGTGGCGGGGAGTTACCTTGCCCCATGATTGATATGTACCCCCGGCCTGCTGGTGAAGTTCGAGGCACCCGCCTTTTCCCTCCCATTCGTGAGATGTGGAATCCAGGATAAGGATATCATAGCCTTCGGCAACCGCAAAGTTTATAAACTCTACATATTTTTCGGGATTGTGGGGCGGTTCGATATAAACGATGTCGTAATCAAACTCGTTTGCATAGTATATGCCCCTGCCTTTTTCGGTATTGCCCATAAGTATTTTTGCTGGCTTGCCGGTTTCTTTTTTGATTTCTTCCGCCATGCCGGTTGCTAAACGCAGTGCCCCGTATGTCTTGCCTCCTCCGCTTGGTGCCATTAAAGCTATTTTTGTGTAAATCTTTTGTCTTACCGCTTTTTGAACCTGAAATGCCATTATTTAACCTCCGATTATATTTATATATTTATTGATTGTTACACGACTCGCTTATTGGACTGAACGCTCCTTTCTGTGCAATTTTGCCGAGTAACTTATCAATACAGTTGCAACATAAATCCAAATCAACAGCAGTACCATCATACTTACTACCATATACCAGCGTTTGGTGATATCCGAACTTTTGCTGTTTGTCAAGCGCGTCTAACTCCTTGCCGCAAACGTTGCAAAATACATGATGGACTCTCATAGCAACCCTCTCTTGGATTATATTTATCTATCAAGAAGCGAACCGATTACTATTCCCACATACGCAATTAGTCCGGCCATTTCGCAGAATATTACTCTGCAAATGCCTATTGCAACTTCCCGGCCATTGATTGGTGAATGCTGCAATGTGTTGATTATTTCGGCGATGCCGCCGATAAGCATAACCCAGATACCTACATATAAGGCCGCCACAATGCCGATTATGGCTATTGCCAGGCCAATAGCCATTTTAATGGCAAATTTAATCTTTGCGGTTCTAATACTAAGCAGTTTGCCGTGAAGCGGCTTGAATTTTCCAGACATACGTTTAGTCCCTTCCTAATATTCACAATCTAGTTATACTTGGATATTATCTCAACTTTTTTCAATCCAAACATCTTGGCGACCAAATAGGCCACATATCCATCAATTAACACGCGCCCTTTGTCAACCACGATATCCCTGTCGAACTTTTTGTTATTTTTGTAGTATTCATAACATTTAGCAATTTTACCCGCCGATGGCGGAGATTTTTTGAAGCTCTTAGGTATTATAATTTCGTTTAGCTGTATTATTTGGGCAACTTCGCACACTTGGGTTAAGGGAAAATGACCGCCCATCTTCGCGATAAGGCTTTTGACTATATCGCAGGTTATATCTTCGGTTATAACATCGGATATGGCGATAGCAACATGGTCTTTGGAATCAACCTGAAATTTTGAACCCTTTTTTACGAAGGGAACCATGTTGTTCGGGACTTCAAATATATACTCATCCAAGCCCGGTATATCGTGTTTAACAATAACGATATTTAATTTGATATCGCTTGATTCAAACATCTCATTTGTCCAATTCCAACTGCCTTCATCAATCCTATATTTACCGTCTATGACGCATTTGATGGTAACGTGCTTGCCTTTGTGGTGCGTCATTGATTCTATAAAAGTTTCGTCTCCGTATTTGTTGCCTACAATCAAATCTTGCCTTACTTTGACTTTTTCACCCGGCAGATACATACGCTCCAACATTTCCTCGCTCCACCAAAACCCATTCTCTTTGACGGCATAATACCCATATTCTATTCGTTGAACGGTTACAATGGCACCGCGCCAATCTTTCATATCCCCGGGGAATAAAGTAATACCGCCATACGTGTTCCCGGGAATTAAATCCTTTTTAATTCTAACTTTCTGTCCAATTTGAAACATTTTTGACCATTCTCCCTCGTAATATTTTTGTTTTACTAACGCTCACGATAATACTTTCCTTTATACTTCACTATATGTAATGACGTCATATAAACCATATCTTCTTCTGAAACTTCTACCTCCTCAAAATTACAAAATTCAATCTTTGGCATACAGCCATAGGTAGAGTTTTGGTTTATGTACTCAAAAAACAAACTCAAAAAATCTTTGTTTGCTTTGGGTAATTGGGCTACGCAATAAGTTGTATCATCACACCCCCTGTTAGCAATCATATATAATTCACTATTCATGATCGTGGCTCCTTACTATTAATTACCTGAAGCGGTTTTGTTCGCTCGCCTGCCCAATTTAATGCCATGATTTATCATAATTAAACTCATCCTCGGCAAACATACAGCAATCTTAAGGGCTTTCAGCGTATTATAATCGCATGGACGAGTGCCATAGCGAAAATGTATGCGTTCAAGCTCTGATATCGCCATCTCATTTGTCATTTCTATCACCATCCTTCTTTTTTAACAAAGCCTTTATTTCATTAACGTCTCTGCGGATTGCGCCGATACGAAAGGGCATGATGATGGTAGAAATGCCGAAAAACAGAATGATTTCAATTATAGCGCCTACCAAAAATTGACCCCATAATCCCGAATCAAGCATCTTTATTAAAATTTCTGTAAATATCATCTTTTATTCCATCACCGACATGTAAGTGATATCGCCGACCGCTTCCGCACAATTGTTCATTTCACTTCGTCATTTCCAGCCGCGAGAGTTGCCTCAATCTCTGCGCATTGCTTACAGTTGCACGGCAGCTCTTCATCATATAATCCAAGATATTTATTGTGAATATATTTACCACATGCTGTTGTGATATAACTTCCGATAGCACCTGCGTTACGGTCATAAGATAGATGTGTTTTACCGGAATAACTTCTAACTTTTGTCATACTGTTATTCTCCCTCATATTGATTCCGCCTCTTTATTTGTCACCGCTTTGTTCGCTAACCTCCTGCCGCACCTGGGACAATAAACCGCGTCCATTGACGGCATCTGATATTTGACTATCGCGGCGGCATATTTAGTCGTGACGGTACATGAACTTATACGCATCTTGTCAGCATTATCGCAGTAGTTACACATTACAATCTCCCACACTGTTTTTTAGCGCCGCCTCAGCTTCTGCGTAGGTGAGAAAAATGGTTTTGCCAAAATTCAATAAATTACGTCCCTGACAATAACCGTCGCAAAATGGCTCGGCTACAAAAACATTTACACCGCCCTCATCAACGCTAAGTTCTGCAAATGACTTCGGTTGTATTTTTCCGTTCTCTATTTCATAAATAGTACTGCCGGGTTTACATGGCAGAAGCACGAGCCTTTTTTCTTCCTCCGCCTTCGACAGCTCCTTATATCGAGTAAGCATTTCAACGGCCTCGCAAAGCGCCGCGTAGTCCTCACGGAAAATTTCATCATCGCCGTCATCTCGGAAAAAGGATTGTCTGTCTTTCGCGATGTCATTCAAGCGGTCTATAACCTTGTTGATTTTCTCATTCTTGGGCATCACTTGTTCCCCTCGCATTCTGTGTCATATTCCTCTTTCGTGATGAACTTCGCGTCAGTGATTTCAAAGTTTTTCGGTAATATCGCCCTTGCGATGTCGATTGCTTTTGCGCTCGGCTTGGGCTTCGCGTCTTTGATTTCTGCGATAAAGGCGTCATCGTCACCCGATACAGGTGTTATTTCCATATAGATTGAAGTCATTCGGGCACCTCCAGTGGATCAGGATTGTCAATCACATTCCCGATTACCTCTACATACGTCAGCCGAAACGCGCCTCGTCTAAATCCCAAAAATCGAAGTTTTCAGATATTCCACAGCCGTCACATTCTGATTCCGGTTCTCGCGAGTGTTTGCACAAGAAACATATCCTTTCAGTATTTTCATCGGTCAATATCGCCTTCTTTAAAGCCTCGGCGCGATTTTTCCAATAATCACGTTCCGATTTCGCGTCACAGGCGTCCATGTACCGTTGCAATGACAGCGCTTCAATCTGATCAACTTGTGCCGTCCAATGATCGCGTTCTTTAATCAATTCGTTCACTCTCTTTGCGCGGGCTTCACGCATCTGTTCTTGTGTAATCATTCTTTATCAATCCTTTCAAATGATAAAGTGAACCCCTTTGTCAAGACAAATTTTCGTTAACCTTATAGTTAGGTGTCGATTCATAATGTATAGTGTTATTAATGCAGATAGTAGCATTGTCAAGGGTAAGGTGGAGATTTTGCCGGGCGCACTTCCCGGCAAAATACTACCTGACCTTGACAATGCGGAATCCGCCGATCAATAATGGAGGTCGGGTTCGCTGAGGCGGTTTTCCTCAGCAAACCCTTAACCAACCGCTTTTTCTATAAGGGACGCGGCGGTGTACCGGGGAAAATCTGCTGACCGTGGTATACTTCCCACGGCGTTCGGTAACCGAGGCTTTGGTGAGGGCGTTCGTTGTTGTAGTACCGTAAGTACCGTCCTATTCCGGCGCGGGCGTCACGCGGCATCTCGTATTGATGGGGATATACGTCCTCATACTTGACCGTACGCCAAAGGCGCTCGACAAAGATGTTATCGAAGGCTCGCCCGCGGTGATCCATGCTGATTTGCGACCCAGCGTCAAGGAACAGCCCCGTATACTGTGGACTCGTGAAATGGCTGCCTTGATCAGAGTTCATAATGAGCGGAGTCGCGGCCTTCAGCGCAGTTTTGCATGTTTCCAGAACAAAGCCGATTTCCAGCGTGTCGTCGATTGCCCACGCCACCACATATCGTGCATACCAATCCAGAATGGCGGTCAGATACAGCCAGGAACGGCGGATGGGTATATACGTTATATCAATGCTCCAGACCTGATTCGGCGCCTTGATTTCAATGCCGGACAGCAAGTAAGGGTATACTTTGTTGGCTGGGTTCGGCTTGCTCGTGTTCGGTCTTGGATATACCGCCTGTATTCCCATCTCGCGCATGTGGCGCAGGACTGCCTTGTGATTTATCGTGAAGCCCTCATATTTATTCAGCCATACCGAAATCCTTCGATAGCCAAATTCCGGATGATCCGTATAAACACGGTCGATGGCGGCCTTAACAGATAAATCCGAATCATCTGGTCTGCGCGGCTTGTAGTACAGGTTCGTTCTGTTCACGCCAAGCAAATCAGCCTGAACGGCAATAGGCAGTTCCTCCGAGCGAAGGTCGGCCATTGCGGCGCGTTCGTTCCCACAAAAGCTAGAAGCCAGATTTTTTTTTGAGCCACTCGATTTGAGCGGTCAGCTTCCCTATTTGCTGGTACAGTTCGTCCTTTTCCTTTTCTACTTCCTTGGCTTGTTTTCGGGCTTTTGCGGTTTCGTTCTCGAAAACTTGCGGCAGGCAGCTGATCGCCTGCGTTTTCCATCGGGTCAGCAGATTGGGGTGGATGTTGTGTCTTGAAGCGATTTCATTGAGCGTCTCTTCGCCGCGCAGCGCCTCCAGAACAATCTTGGCTTTTGCTTCGGAACTGTAGTTCTTTCGCATTTGGTTCACCTCTTCTTTATTTTAGGGTGAACCTAACTATAAATTCAAAATATTTTTGTCCGAATTTATGGGTTCATTATACGCATTCGACAGGAGTAAGCCGCCGAACTGAACGACCTATCCTTACGGGATGAGTGCAACTATACGAATATCCTCCACCTTCTTTTGCCAGCAATGTTCCACATAAATTACCATTTTCTTTACCATGCCTACAATCTAGCCCGGCGATAAGATTTTCACTTCCGCCGCCGTTATTACTGCCCGATGCTCTCAACGTCCCACAACCCTCTTTATAATCGCCATATCCTCCGATGGTGAAAACGGCTTGCTGATCGTGCATACAATTCAGGGCACCAACTTTTTCTTCATCAAGTGATTGATTGACCTGACCGTTGCCGATTCCGTACGCTACGCCACAGACAGTCTGATTAATCGACTTATTCATAAACGCAGAAGCACGTTGTACAATACATAAATCTATCTCGTTGCCTTGCCCTGCGGGACGGTTTAAGCCAGCGCCACTGGCACACAATGTGCCAGCGATATCTGGGTATGTAACAATTGATGGAATTGCGTTGCCGCCGCTAAGTATAGATTTTAAGGTTGGGAAAACTTCTTCTTGATAACCAACACCCCCGCTTTTAGTTCCTTGCCCGGCCATAAATCCAGCCGTTACAACGAACGGTTGACCCCTGTCAACGCAAGGAGACCCGTCCGCCCTCGCGACAATTGAACCAACTATGCTTGGCCAGATTGAATCATCAATGCTTCCCTCAGAGTTGGCGGCAAATCCTTTCCCCTCTTCTCCGCCCGTCTCAGAATCCCGAGGCAAGCTTTTCTCGATAAATAATATTTCTCCGGCACGTTTTCCTCTAAAATCTGCGACAAGAAAGATTCTCTTGCGGCGTTGGGGGACGCCCCAATATTGAGCGTCGAGGACGCGCCACGCAATTTGACGCTCTGGCAGTTCAACCATTCCTGCGGTTGCCCACCCCCTTTTGTCAGGCATTGGAATGTCGCTTTCTGCGATTTTCTCAAGCACGGTTCTAAAATCAAGTCCTTTATTTGAACTAAAGGCTCCGGGGACGTTTTCCCACAATATGTATCTTGGGCACTCATTATTTGTTGCAGACCTCATTTCTCGGATTATTCTGATTGCTTCCATGAACAGACTTGACTGTTTGCCAGCGAGTCCGGCTCTCTTGCCTGCGATTGACATGTCGGTACAAGGCGAACCAAATGTGACAATATCAACCGGTTCGATTTCCGTTCCATTGATTTTTGTAATATCCCCCAAGTGCTTCATGTTAGGAAATCGTTTTGTTGTAACCTGAATTGGGAATTTTTCAATTTCGCTGGCCCAAACCGGTTCTATACCGCATAGCGCAGCGGCTAATTCGCACGTTCCGCTCCCGGAAAATAAACTGCCTAATTTCAATTAAACACCTCTTTAATCATGTTTTTCGATGCCTACAAATGGCTATTTTACGCCATTCTTTTTTAGCTCCATTTCCAATTATCCTTGCTGATGTCTGAAATTCCGAGTTCATCCATAAATTCCTTCATGGGGCTTCTGATTTCGGCGTTAGCCGCGAGCCATTCCAGATAATTGCGATCCAATTTTACGATTTCAATAAGCAACCTGCCTTTATATTTTCCGAACGGAATTATGAAATCCTCAATTTTTGGCTGAGGTGTTTCAGACGTACCAAGTTCGTTGAACAGAACCTCGATGTCTTTTCTCGAAGCGAGATAATCACACATATGCACGAACTTTTGCATATCACTATTTGGTTTTTCTAAAACAATCGAGCTTCTTTTGGTCGTGTTCCACTCGCCCATATGAGTTGCGACGCAATCGGCAATTCTTACTCTGTAATTTTGCGCGATTATATTATCGAATAGTTTATCGGACTGAATCCATTCGGCGCAGACTACGGGATGTTCAAAAACGGTATGCGGGCTGTTTTTGTTGCCGTGTTTCCAGCCATCATGCAGCAGCAGGGCGGCTATAACCATATCGCGTTCATCGGATGTAAATTGATTCTGGAATTGCTCCAGATGAAAAAGATGATGCGCTATGCGTACGGCGGCTAAAATGTGCCGGACAAGACCGCCTTCTCCGAGAGCGTATGACGGGTGATATTTCCCGGATGTTGACGCGGGGGTTGTGAAACAATAATCCGGCAAGTTTGTTATGGCCAATTCTGTAAAGGCTTTAATATTTGGATTTTTGATTTCATCGCATTGTTGAAGCATTAATTCCTTGTTTGTCATGTGTCATCCTTCTTATAATTTGTTATATTCATCCAAGTACCAATAACCGCTTTTTCTTTTATTGACTGATGAGGCGTATACGATATCCGATTTTTTTATTGGCGTTTTGTTGTATACGGTGTAAGGGACGGTAAGCCTGGCGGTTTTGCCGGTTCCCATTGATTTGGTGTTGACGGCATAACCCCACGGATCGCCCGTGTTTTTATCGTTGAGGGGATAGATGTCCAATATGAATAATTTGCGCCTATCCCCCGGCAGATTGGTTGTTAGGTCAACATAGCCCAGTAATTCCAGTTGAAAGCCCATTTTTGTCCGATAATCATAATCTTTTAAGTGTTGATTTCTGACCTGGCGTTCAACTGCTTCCAGCAACCCTCGCATGTCTATAATTTTGTAGCTTTTCGTTTCGCCGCCGTCCTTGTTTATGCCGCAGGCAAACTGTTCGATGATGTATTTTAGTTCCGGCATTGCTATTTTGCTTTTAGATATAGATTTGGCCTCGCCTTGTTTGAAAAAATCAAACATATGGTTGATTGATATCAGTTCTCTGGCGTTGCCGAACTCCGCAAAATAATCTATCTTTATGAGCGGTTCTACTTTGGAGGATTTAATGGACTGCGCGTTCAGGTTAAGCAGCAGCTCCATGAAAGAGGCGTGTTGTTTCAACCCTTCGGCATATAGAATATTGCCTATACCATCCCCAAACCCTTTGACGGCCTTTAGTGAATTATTTATCGCGTTGTTATCTGGATCGGCTGTGATACTCCTGTTATCCTGCCGGAATCTATACGGCGGGAATGTTATATGGAAATAGCTTTCGGCTTCGTCTTTAGCCGCGGCCATTCTGTCTTTCTCGCCTTTTTCTTCGAGAATATTCAGGAATACCTCGTAGAACTGCAATGGGTAATGGCTTTTAAGGTAGGCACCGTACAGGCTGTCAAGCGCCATGCAGTAGGCGTGTGAGGCGTTGAAGCTGTAAGAACTTGAATCCTCTAATATCTGCCATACTTTCGCGGAAAGCCGGTCTGCTTCTTCTATGGTTTTGCCTTCGGTTTTCATCAGCGTATTGCTAAAACCGGTTAAAAACTGCTCTTTATATTTTAATACTTTCTCGACGCGCTTTTTGGCTATGTTTTTTATTATCTCGTAGCATTCGGACATTGGTATGCCCGCGTAATTGAGCGTTGCCATTGACATTTCCTGGTATAGGATAAAGGTGTTTGGCATTTCCGGCGTCTGTATAAGATCATCGAATGACTTTATCCCGTAGTCAAAATGCTCCCGGCTTTCAAATATTTTGTACATAGACTTGAATCCGGGGCGTATGGCAGCTACGAA
>Ga0209629_10001568_pt1 | contig 14663 bp, 10 predicted proteins | sample TergutCu122P5_FD_187286 | JGI IMG/M metagenome (GOLD analysis project Ga0209629, IMG submission 187286) | Cubitermes ugandensis P5 segment gut microbial communities from Kakamega Forest, Kenya - Cu122 P5 (SPAdes) (version 2) | ecosystem: Host-associated > Arthropoda: Insects > Digestive system...
GGGGGGTATATATATATATATAAAGTAAATAAGGTAGAACACCATTACACTACACACCTGACTTAATATACACACAATTACATTTAAACATGAAAACCATTCTGTTTATATAACATATTTTTATATTCAGTTACATCAATTAATTACACATGTATATGAAATAAGAAGGCACACAAAAGTAGAAGAATGTAATTTTTGTCATAATGTAACCATTATTACCACAAACCAAATCATGGATACTGTCTTCCCATTCCATTTAAGCCAGGCATGAATAATGTTTTGACCATACCTTGATAAATTTATACAATAGATTTCCAACAATGAAGAGAAAACACTGTACATACCTGGCACCATATGCTGTTCAGTATTTCCCCAAACAGAGCCAAAAAGACACAGACATGATGACACAGTGGTGTACATTGTGATTGCAACATATGGACCAAAATCACACATTCTCTTCAAGGATATGAAGCTTGAAATTTCTGTCTGATTACTATCAGTTTCAAAAGGTAGTTCCAAATACTTTTATTTTCTAAATTTGCCAACTGTTATTCAAAGATGGCATAAATATGTAGAAGATAAAATTATGCACCAAGAAAATGAAGTTCTTAAATTACTAATTTGCTGTATTTATTATAAGTCTCTCCATAAACTGCAAGCTGGAAATATTTTCAGCTCTTCAGTATGTTTTCAGGAAATTAATTTTATTCTTTCACAATTTAAATCTTATTTTATTGAACAAGGGTATTTCTCCAGCCTGCCAACATTTCCAACAAATGTCAATATGTTGCTAATACCCAATTAAAAAATTTTTAAGTGAAATCAAAAGTCTCTATGAAAAATATGGTGTGCTTTATCAGCTTCTAGGGTTATCACAATACTGTATGGCAGTACTGTAAAATTCACTCAATTATATATATTGCCATAATTTCATTATATTCTTGGACACAATTCAGAATATATGAATGTAAACCTACTGACACTACAGTGTGTAATTACATTACAAGAGAAGAGAACTGCGCTCTTCTGGGTTATTATGCAGCAAGTAGTGGTAATTTCTTAAAACTAGGACTGATAGGTTGTCCCAAAACATCAGTAAGAAATTAACACTACTTGCTGTGTAATAACCCAGAAGAGCACATTCTCATGTACTTTGTGGTAGAAGCCTGAAATCATGAGCATTGTCCAAAAATAAGATTCTACATTTTTATTTGAAGAATTTTATTTGAAGACAACATACACTGTAAATTTTATGCTTTTTCAGTACTGAACTGCAACTTATATTATGTCCCAGTTATGTACACTTGGCAGTCAAACTGTTTCCTTTATTTATAGCTTCATGATGGTGTTACTAATAAAGTGCATTCTTCAAGAGGACTACCATGTGAAAATTAGAACTCTTATGGCACATGCCATACCGCAGTCCATACATAAGTTGCAGTTTCATCCTTTTTTTTTTTTTTTACATGAGATTTTGCAATGCCAAGTTGCACAGAATACAAAAAAATGTTTACAACTACCTATTTCAAATTTGGGTCTCTAAAAGTTCACAGGTATCTTACCAAAACTGATACTGTAACACTACTATGTACTGCGTAATTCTAACTATACTTAAAAATGCACAGAAGTTTAAATAGTGCAAGAGGACAATATTTTTAAAGTGGCAAGGAAAACATCTGGAAGCATTACTTTTAAAGAAACATAAAACACTAAGGTTCCAGGTTATGTCAGAAGTGACACTGAAGATCCAAGCCTTCTGGGATGTGTATGCCAATTTGAGTGGTCAGTAGTTACTGGCAGTTTGAACTGCAGCACCTTCATCTTCAGAGCCAAGCAGTCCCAGAGTAACTATTTACCAAACTCACATGGTGAAACACTGTAAAAGACTGATCATCAGTACAAATGAACTTCTGCCTGACATAATGAAATGTAGGTACTTTTATTGGATTTTCCCAACCACCAGACTGTCCAGCCCACAGCCTAGTCACCATACTGACTATGCGGTCCTAGCTCCCAGAAAACTTATAGGGATGAAAGCATTAGCAATTACAGGCCATTTAATATGGGCAATATAGGTTAAAAAGAAGCTGACAAAGCTACTGGTCAAATAACACATGAAACACTGTAAGTCTGAATCTAGAAGAAATATTATAAGAACACCTATGAATTCTATACTATCGGCAAATCTATGTAACAGAAGACATCAAAATCAACAATACAAGCCTAATAAACTTAAATAACCTACAAGGTATATTCATAGCATGTTTTACACTATAAAATTTTAGACTGTAACCTTTTCATGTGAATCTAATAATTTTATTTTGTGTTATGTTGTCCATAAGGACAGTTAACAGCCAAACACACCAGTCATGTAAATATACCTTCATTGCAGCTGATGGAGGATTAAAATATTTTAATACAAAATCATACTGATTCTTTCAACAGAACATAATACTCTTACATGTCAAAACTAGAAAAGACATCAGATTTCTGAAACCAACATTCATGTCACCTGAAGGCATACTGACAAAGAATCTTCCAAAGTCACTAGTGTTAATTATTTGAAAGTAAGTCAGACTGGTCTTCTTTTAAATGCTTTATGTTACTGAACCCAGACACATCTGATCATACTTACTAAACCAGTAAAATTCTACATTATTTTCGTCATAACTTCTATGGAATAAATACACTTTTGGAAATATTGAACAATAGAGGACCGAGATTCCTATGGCAGTGACTGCAAAAATAAGTCTTGTGAGATGTGACACTATGTAGTGTGGAGTCTAAAAAGCTGCACAATGTCACATCCTAGTAAGACATTTTATCTTTCAAAGACTAAGAAATATGGTATCATCTGGGTGACTTACAGTATACTGTCAACTTATCAGGGTGTCTGCAAATTGCACTTTGCTTCAGCAACTTCTGATCCTAATCTTTTGTTTTGAAATATTACAGTTGGTTCTCTCTTAGCATAACTTCCCAACCTGTATTTTATTGCACTCAGTGGGTAGCAGATAGGTTGGTCATGTACATACTGCAGTACCAACTCCCTTGTACCCGTGATTGGAGATTCTCATGGTTGTGGCTATATGAAGACTGATCTTGGATGTTATGACCTGTAGTTTGGCAGAAATTTACTGACAATACAAAGGAACATGCCACCCCCATCTTCAGTCAGCAGCTTGTTTCTCTGAAACTGTTAAGTTTTACCAGACAATGATATTCCTGAGACTGGATAATGAACTTCAGCACCATATTTTATAATGGAAAAACTCTTACTGCATTTATCTTCAAAGAACTAGATTTGCAAGATTAGAAAGAATTCACACAACTACTCAGGACCTTAAATGATCATAAAATTCAATGTTCAGATATGGATTTGTGTTCATGACAGGAAATGAAATATACTATTAAAAATATGGCAGACAGCAAGAAAAAATGCCTAGTGGAAAACCCACATGAATCTCAGAAGGAGACATTCTGGTAACACTCAGCACAAAAGTAATGGAATAAAATGATATACAAAGCATTTCAGGAACCAAATTGCTCCATACTTCACACAACTGTAACTTTTATTTTGAACACATGTAACATGCATCAAATACACCTCACAATACAATACAATACAATACACAACAGTATCCAATATAAATATGGTGCAGTTAATCAGCCAGTGATACAAGTTTTAAAGTTATTAGTCTTATCTAATTTTTCCCAGGCATCATATTTAAAATTATAAATTAATCATAACTTGATGCTTGGCCATGATATTTTCAATTTAGGTTATTTTGCATAAGCAAATTTGATGATTAAAATGAACAATTTTATGGTGCAATAATCCACCCAAAAGCATAGTTTGAATGCAAACTTGGGAACATAAAATGTTAATGTACTAGATTGTGGTTAGATTTCTCATGCACATTCTATGGGAACAGCTAAACCAGGTATCAGCATGGCATAGATTCAACAACAGGCAATAACTTCAGAGAATAGGACACTGTCAGGTTCCATGACTGAGTGTAGCAATGCAGTAAGGTAAGTACCATGGAAGCACAGACAATATTAAAACTGTGGTCAAGGGTTAACACCCAGTTGTTTGTAATGAAATTCTGACAGGCAGTCTGAGTCCCTCGCCAAACAACCAGCAAACAAAAGAGAGGCCAAGTAGCTCATGGAGGTTCAAGCAACAACCCTCATCAATCACGATAATTGACCAATATCCTGGAGAGGCTACCATCATTGTTTGGTCTACAATGCCTTACAAATGAGCCTATCTGCAAGGACAGGAAAAAGTTGAGTAATATATAACAGAACAAGTTTATATTGGGAGAACAAGGATCAAGGTGTAGAAACTTGACAACAGTCATGCAGCTGACATTATCATTTGTGTAATTACAGGTGTATTTCTAAATGTAATGTTATGTAGTATGGCGTTTTTTCAGTGGAGATGACTATGTTGTGTCTGTTTTGTTTGCTTGCATCTACCTCACACTATCTGCCACAACCTCAGTCTCTACACATACAGCTTATCCATCCACTCTGTGTTACTGAACAAAATATATTATGTAAGGTGTGCCCAGCCGCAGTGGTGTGAAACAGGAGCGCAGTAACAACAGTACATTCATCCCTGCTCAACAAGGGTGGCAGAATAAATGGTGAAGCAGGGGTATAATAAATCACATCAGCTGTGTGTTTAAAATCAGCACCCAGGTAGTAACAATAAATCAAGGTCTGAGGCAGCAGTATTCTCCATGCCCAGTTTTACCTACCCCCCCGCCCAACACAAAAAAGTATGTTGATCTTTATTAAACAGGGACTATGCGATTTTCTTACTCATTTATATAAATTTAAAGGTAACAGAAAATGCTAGTCAATACGCAATTCAACCAGACAATAAAAACTTGTGAAACCAAAGGTTTATCTGTTGTTTTGTGTGGGTCTTGTTGCGAGAACAAATACACAAGCCAACACATATTACAACAGCTGTCTACAAACAACACACTGTTATTGTTCATGCCTTCCATTAGTTTTACATTTATGACAACATGTTGCAGCATATTAAGCCATCTTCATAATTATTCCAATTAAATTCATATCTGCATTTCCACACCACTGTATTATAAACAAAAGTGTTTACAAGTTGGATAATCTGTACTTTATATAAAACTCAATGACATAAAATCATGTTGAAATTAAATTACATTTAAATTACGATTAAAACAAATTATATTTCTCTGATTTTATTTTGCTCTTGCATTAATCTCTTTTGTAGCTTGTAATCAACTCCATGGCACTGAGACTTTCTTGAGAAGTGTTCTTCGTTAGTCAAGAAATCTTCTGTACCAATAACTATACAGATATTTTTTAATTTTCCTTCAACGGAGTACTGTTATTCCCAGGCTCTCATGTCCTGTGGTATGTAGATGATTACAGCAAACAAATTAAAACGTCAAGAATGCAATGAAATGCAAAGATACAATACTGACAAAAAGTACTCAGGAAAATGAAAGACACAAAGTGAACTACCATTAACAAAGACTGCCCATACAAGACGACGCAATTCTATCATAACTGAGCCACAGACACTAAATATAAGGTGATGCATGCAACTTATCATCAGCACCACATAACCGTATATTTTGCTGAAGAAGGTGCTAGAAAATTCTAGTAGAATGATTCTCTACAATTTGTTAGCTACTCAGTATTAATGCTTATGTCTGATGCTTGGCATGCAGCATAAAGCCGATCAGTGGCTTTCATAGCCAAACTTATCTGAAGAAACTGTCAAGGTAGCATTTATTGGTCATTCATTAAGAAAGATGATGCTGAAGAAACTGCACAACAGCTTGATATTCAGCAAGCAAGAATTTGGAAAATTCAAGACAGACTACTGACATTCAACAAGAACGTTGCTGATAAAGAAACTGTAAAGAGAGGTCGTGGACATTCAGCATGTAAGCTGCTTGTTGAAGGAACTGTGCCTGATTTAGCAAGAAAACTGTTGCTGAAGAACCTGTAACAACAGGTTACTGACATTCAGCATGAAAGTTACTTTTAAAAAATCTGTACGAGATGAGAGCTTACCAACATTCAGCATGAAGGTTGCTTTAGAAGAATCTGTACAAGATGAGAGTTTACCAACATTCAGCATGAAAGTGACTTTTGAAGAAACTGTGCAACCAATAGCTCACTGACTTAGCAACAAAGTGGCTTCTGAAGTAATCATAAAGACACAGCTCAAGGTCATTCAGCAAGAAAGCTCCTTCTGAGTGAACTACAGAAACAGAGCTTACTGGTATTCAGTAAGAAAGCCGCTTGTCAACAAACTGTACTGGCATTTAACAAAGATGCTTCTGTCTGTTGTGCAATATCATACAATGATGAAGGGCAATTTGAAACTATAATGATACACAAGTATTTCCTCTTTACAGTTATCGAAGAGAGGTGTTCTGGTGCAGTAATGTTACTTCTCATTCCTGTAACGTGCACACATTTGTACCTAATTTTTGTAACATCCCACATATAATCTAGAAAGATAAATTTGTGCAAGAAAATGCTGAGGGGTGGGAATGCCCCTGGAAGAGCCAGAAGAGCATGCCACAGGTGCACACGTGCCAGCATCAGCATAATTATACTGGATGTAATAGTGCAATGTTCAACAAGGATGTAGAGGTGCAAGCTGTGATTTTGTTCTTGCATGCACAAGGCAAAACACTGACCCAAATTAATATGTAGCTTGTCACTGTATACATGGAATGTAGAAAACAAGTTTCCATGTAATGCAAAACATTCAGAAATGGAAGAGCTGATCTGACTGATGAACCACATGTAGTAAGACCAAGAATACTCACATTAAACAACACCTGTCATGCAGAAAGCCTCATCCACAAGGACAGATGCATAAAAAAGTGAAACTGGCACAACTTAATGTGTCACAAAAAAGCATGCATGACACTCCTGGTTTAAGGAAAGTGTTTGCATATGGATTGATGCTTACAGCATCTTATTCAACAAAAATCAACCAAAAGTGCATTCCTGAAACAAAATGTCACCTGGATACATCATATCACACACCAGGAACACATATAGACTCCATGATATGGAAATGCAGAGACTCCCTGCCAATAAAGCAGTTCTAAACATTCCACTCTGTATGCAAAATTACAGCAATGATCTTCTGGGTTGCTGAAGGTGTCCTGTTGGTGGACTTCCTTCCCAGAAGCGAGATGATCAATGTGGCTCATTACTGCAACATGCTGGACAAATAGAAACTGTTCCAACCAACAGGCCAGCATGGCTCAACCTTCATGTCATCATTCTTCATGACAATGTGAAATCATCCCAGATGATCAAACAGTGGTTCAAGCAGTAAAGATGGGAAGTGTTGCAGCATCCACTACACAGTCCAGACCCAGCACCTTCGGATTGCCATTTTTGGGCCTCTTAGATATTCTTCAGCTGGACAGTGGTTCCAAAGTGATAATGATATTGTTACAGGTGGGATCAACTGATTCCATGCTATCTACAAGGACTTTATTGCTAAGGGTGTTGATATAATTTCCTACTGTGATAAATGCAACAGTGGAGGTAGTTCTTGTGTTTAGAAGTAGTGTGCATGTCTGTCTGTGTGTGTGTTAATGAAATTGATACCTAGTGTTATGTGCATTGTTATAGTGGTAGTTTGTACCTTACTTTCTGAAAATCCCTAGTAACAGATAAACCTTCAGCATCAACAGAATTTGTACACAATACCAATTTGTCATAAGCCAGTTTAGAATCTGAAGACGCCCTGTTATTTGGTAGACATTCTTTTAAACCAAGGTTTATCATTTATTTCACCAGTGTCACTTATGGCTATGGGTTACACAGCAACTGGTAATTGCTGTTTACCTGCAGTGTTCCTCAAGAGAATGGATTTGAACGTCGCTTTATTGAGCCAAATCTCCTTTCAGCATCATGTGTTTGTTTCTCACCTCTAATCACCTCAAATGGAACAATTTGTTCTGTTACCACTTCATCTCCCTCATCACTGGGAAAGTCTTCAAAACTCATGTTACTAACCCCAGCTACCACAACTTTTGATGCCTTCTCACCCCCTGTCTTCTTTGAAACTTTAGAGGATTTCTTCGAACTGGAAGATGTGACAGATTTTGCAGGCTTATGTGACAATTTAGATGGTAGCACATTAACTTTCTCTGCCTTATTACTATGACAGTCTTCAATAAGGTGGTATTTAGATTTGTCACCACCTTTGGTTTTTTCCTTACGTTGGACAAGATTTGGAGAGGTATTGTTGTTTCCTTTATGCCCATTTGCTTCTGATGGGGAAGAAGAGTCTGCATCTCCTTGGAAGTATGAAGGTGGAAGGGGTTCCAACTTCAAAATATTTATGGGTGCTGGACTGATGTCACAGGAATGCACGTGGTCAGATTTCAATGTTGGAACTGTGTCACTGGCTGATGACAAATGACTGAGAGGTAGTGTGGTTGGTCTTGGAAAATTAATTGGTTGTGTTTGTTTGCTGAGGATCTGTGTAGTCATTTCACTAAATGGAACTGCACCAAACAGATCCTGTTGTGACTGAATAGGCTGCCTGAGAATAGCTGAGCCTGGAATAATTCCAGATGGGGAAGCCAATGACTTTGCTGCCAAGGCCATGTTGACTATATCTGATGGGCTGCCTGATGACTCAAGGTAGTGATGTTCAAGATTCTGAACAAGAAATTTTTGGGAGGGACTGAAATATTCAGGTTGAGGGTTTGTGAAGGAAGAAACAGCCTGTTGATGTGATGCAACAGGTGAAGGAGTTGTAATTTGGTAAGGGTTCAGTGGAGAAACTACAGTATTGGCCATCACAGCACCACTGTTGGTACCAGTATTGCTACTACTGCTGAATGGATTAACAATGTAAGATCCAGAACTGAAGGGAGATGATCCAAACAAATCCTTGTTGCTCCCTCCTCCATCTGATGGCTCTTCATCTTGTTCTGCAATTGGAGGAACTGATGATGCAAAGTGAACAGAGTTCTCAAACCTGCTGCTGCACAGAGTGTCTGGTAGAGAGTTTTCCTTTTCCTCTTGAAGTGATGTGTCCAGCACATTCTCGTACCTATAAAATTGGAGAATTAAAAAGTGGGTTAAGCCTACAAAGTAACAATACATACATGAATTATTAAATGTAATACCAACTTTTTACTTCATTTGTTCTAAATGAGAACTAGTCATATGGGCCTTTATTTACATCTACATTACAGACAAATTGATAAATGAATGAAATCATAGTCATGGATATCCTGCACATGAAGTCAGATGTGGATATCTGCACACTGTAATAAATAACCAGTAATATGGAAGTTAATAATATCAAAGACTACTGAAGACACAAATACAAATCAAAATTTAAATGCTGTTTGCTTGTGACAGGCAGTGTGGTGAATTCTGAGCTCAGATTTGCACAACAGCTATTGCAAGCTGCAGTGATATAACCCATGTCCTGCCAATGACCCACCATTTTTATTTCATCTGTATATATGGGGAAACTGTTCTCTCATTCACATGGAAGAACACAGACTAAAACTCTCTGAGAATAAAGTACCATGTAGAATATCTGGGATTGCAAGGAGCAACATACCACAGACTGGAGAAAAATGTATATTACTGGTCTTCATAATTAATTCTCACTCCCCATTATTGTTGGTATTATTATGTCAAAAAGGATGAAAAGGGCCATGCACATAATATTCATGGGGTAAATGAGACACATAGAACGTTTTTTAAAATCAGTCTTATTAAAAGAGTGTATGGAGATTAGGAATGAATTCAAATGTCTTAGTATTGGATACAATTATGGCATTTCTCATTGTGCACACTTTTATGCAGTGAATGCAAAATACATACAAGTAGTCCATATGTATTTCCCAACCATAAGCCTGAGGCAGAATGACACATACGTTAAGGGGGGGGAATACCTGCGCTGAGGAAGGTTCCTTGGGCCCTCTTCATGTTCATGTTGTATAGGAGCAGTAATAAACACAGACTCTGCGGATCCAACAGAATTTGCAGCGGACGTTTCTCCCCAGTCCACTAATGGTGCTTCCTGTAGTGGTGCAGAAGGCTCCTGTGGTGGTGTAATTGGATGAGGGAGAGGAGAAGCTGAGATTAAAAGAACTGATGACTTGCGTCCACCTGTAAGAATATCCATTGGGGACACAGTCTGACTAGTTGGCTGGCTCTGGGTCTGGTAAATCGCTGAAACCTTTCTGTTGCTTCCTCTGCTGGAACTTCTCCTACAAGATCCTCCTGTTGGTTTCTGGAATGGTGCCAAAGCAAATACGTCTATTACAATACCCTTCCCAGTGCAGTTTTTCTCCCATGACATTCCTTTATTTCCCTCCTCATCTGCAGAATGCCTCCAGTAGCTATTTTGAACTGGAGATGGGCTTTTCACAGCAGTATCATCAGCAGTGTCCAGTTCATCATCTGCAAGGAGTGGTTTCTCACCATACTGATGTCCCACAAACAAAAGATCATTGCCATCATTTACGTCATCATCCTTTGCTACGTTTAGCTGACAACTGGGAACAGCATCACATTTACTTGCTAGTGCCTTATGACAGGGTCTCTCATCATCATCATGCGTTGCTAAGCTCTCACACTCAGCATGGTAAACAGATGAGCTGCAAGTAATGATACTTTCTGATATGGTCTCATCATTAAGGAGCCCTATATTATGGTTATGCTTATCTTCCTCTTCACCTTGTGGTTCATCTTCATTCATAGCTCGCAGGTCACTGGCTGATCCTGTGGATTGTACAATAATGTACATAAGTAGCATTCAATCATAAATATAGTTCTGCACCTAATATTGTCTGGAATTCAGATACTTCCTTAGCAATAAATTCTTCACTTATAATTAAAAAAGTTAATAAAAACTGGCCCTGTACCCATGTGGCACATCATAAGGATCATTCTTCAACTTGATACTAGATGGATGTGAGACATCAGGTTCATGCTGTTGTCACTTACCCCTGTGGGAAGATCGCCCAGTAACCAATGGATAATAGGTGGGTTCCAGAGCTGATAAGATTAGGGTGAATATATACATCCTTGCCTATGACAAGAATCAAACCCTGGTCATCCATCCATGGCAAGAAACTTTAATGACTAACTAGCTCACCTAAATAACCTAAAATTTCCACATGTTTGACTAAACACTAACATAGGCTGATGCTGAGAGTAGGGTGCTGAGGAAGTAATAGGTGGTTTGATAAAAATGCATAATGATGTATAATCCATACCAGATATTATTAAAATGATATAATCAAGGAGGATGAAATAGGTGGGGCATGTGGCATAAAATGAGAGAGAATGAATACAAGAAATTGGTGGGAAACTGAAGGAAATATACCACTAGCAAGACTTAGGTACAGATGAAACAATATTAGAATGGATCTTAAAGAAATACACTGGGAAGGAAGGTACTGTAGTAGTGTGGCTCAGGACAGAGACAAGTGGTATGCTCCTGTGAAAATGGTAATGAACCTTTGGGTCCCATAAACTTCCCATAAACTTCTCAACTGTCTGAGTAACTTAGCTTAAAGGTCTCAGCTCCATGGAGATGGTTGGTTAGTTTAGTTAGTTTGTTGACTGAGTGAACACTGAAAATATCTATCCCCAAGTATCCAAGTCTAAATATTTTCTGACAAACATGGTTTTGGTTGGAAAAACATGAAAGGTAAAGACCACTTAGGCACACCTGGGAGGGTAAAATCAAAATAAATCTTAAAGAAATAGAAAGGGAGGGTGTGAAATGAATTCACCTGTCACAAGGTAAGACCAAGTGATGGACTCTTGCAAACATGGTAATAAACATTCAAATTCCACAAAATGCAGCAAATATCTCTACTAGCTGAGGACCTATTAATATCTCAATAAGGGCTCTGCTTCATGGAGTTAAGTTATATATTCTGAAGATGAAAAATATGAGCTACAATCAAGGACAAGTAAAATAAGTAGTCAATTAAGTAATTCGGAATTACGGCACACCACTGACAATGCATTGCATTGCAGTTCAGGTCTCTGTTCTGGGCTGTGGAGCCATGTCACTTGGTGATTGGTGCCCAACCTTTTGAGACAGCATGCTGGTCCCATCTTCAAGGGCCAAAAATTATTCATGGACTTCCTGACCCTTGAAAATGAAATGACCATGTTGTTTCAAAATACTGTGTACCAATGCCCCAGTGACATGGGACCATATTCCAGAAGAACAGGAACCTCAAATGGACTGTTATATTATTCAAAGTATCAGTGACATCGTCATAAGTCTAGTACTGAATCACACATTAATAAGCCATATCAATTTACTTCACATATTCACAACAATTTTCACATTACATGCCCATTAATCCCAGATCTTCACCAGAGAGTACCTTGTGAAAATTTATGGGCATGAATGATTTCCTTTTTCATGCTTGATGTGTCACCTACCTCATTATATTTACAGTTCAACAATAACAGTACAGAGTAAAAAATGTGCAATACAGTCTACACCAATATGTGTATATTAAGTGTGGCATATTTCTTAATATTGATGGATTCTGAATACCTGTGTTTACAACTTTCACCATTCTAAAACTTATAGACTTGCAATAAATCACTCAACATCACTCAGTCCTAAACAATTTGGATTGAGGATTTTTCAAGCCAGCCTGGTACTTAACCATTAAACACTGAACTTCTAAAGACACTGGGCAGTGAGCCCTTTAAATTGCCAAATGACTTATCTTATAAAGATGTCGCAAACATTGTGTCGAAGTTTGAAGGAATTTTCTTCACTCCTATTCGGCTAACTGCTGTGGCTTGCTACGCTGCAGGACCCTTGAAGGTTAGGCTTTAATTCAGGAGCCAGAATGTACACCATCCACCTCCTAAACCCCTCCACAAACACCGATATATACGTAGACACTTAGTAACTGTGCATTTTTCCTAGCTGACTAATAAGGTTCTGACACTGCTTGCTTTGATTATCACTTGCACTGCAGTTCGCTGTGGGTTGAAATATTAATACGGGCCTATGAAACGAACTCTAGTTGTTGACCAGAAAGGTTGTCAGTGGCGTACTGTACCCAAGAATTCACACAAAAATCAGAGATATCCACAAAAATCAATGTTTACAGTTACACGAGGGCCCACAGACATGCCTCTTGTAGTGCTGGAGTAATATGTAGGGGTTGTGGGGTAGTAACATGCAATATACAGCCGTCAGTCTAGTAACATCATCTTGGGCACCCTCAAATAGCTGGAATTTTATACAGCAGTCACATTGTAGCTTTAGACCTGTTTTGCTGTCACTGTAGAAGACGTTCATATCTGACTGGTATTACGTTTCTGCAACTGTGCCCTGTTGTACATAGTAGTCTAAACAAGGCAGATGATTGTTGGCATCAAGCAATGGGGGGGGGAAACAACTTTAGGAGAATATCATCAGTGAAATTCCGGTTACTGACACCAACTCAGAATCAGGTGGCTGAGGCTAGCAGTGTTGAAGACTGTTTTGAGGAGGAAGAAGAAGAACAACAACAGCGGCAGCAAGCCTCAGCAGAAGTCGCCATAACAAACGCTGGCCAGCGAAATCATCAACCCAACTGCGCTGTTGTCTGTGTGCTCACGGCCAAAGAAAGGGCACAGTGAATAAGTGTGCCAGGTGTGAAGTGGGCCTGTGCATGGCGCCTTGTTTCGCAGAATATCACACAAAAGTAAATTTGTAATATATCACCCTCCTTGTGAATACCATGTGTCATGACAAAACAGTGATCAAAGGTGCCACAGACCTTATGCAGCAGCCAGAATTATGTGAGTAATGAACTATCTGCACCACATTTCATATAATGCATGTGATTCACAGGCCTAAATTTATTATAAAAACAGGTGAACATTTTTTCCCGGATTAACCAATTCATAAGCAGAGTGCAAAATTTTATTTCATTAAATTTGAAGGAAAAGTCTATGAGATATGCTTTTTTTTTTCTTTCTAAGAGTAAGCAATAAAATTTAAAACCCCCAGTAAAAATCTCGGCAGGCAGCATTTCTCAGAGGGATTTAATTCTGGCGTCAAAGGGTTAATGCTAAAGTAATAAACTATTCCTGATGAGGTTTTAAGAAAGACAACATACCGATGGAGTCATCAGATACATGACCACCATATTTTGAATTAGGATTTGAATTTGTAGAGGCAACATCTCTCTTGACCTTCCTACCAGGTACCGCAGTCAAGTTAGTTCGTATTCGATTCCGTTTTCTTTGGACTCTGTTGCCACCTGTGGAGGAAACAGAAAATAAAATTTGTGTTACCATGTTAATAATACAGAATAGCATTTCATCTGCAAATACTTAAATACGCCAGCTGATTTGTTGGATCAAAAATTGTTTAATGATGTGCTTTCTATGAGATTTTTTTTATGAAAGTCTGTATTTTACAGTATTTTAATTGTCCGTCTAGTTTTAGTTTTAGTTACAAGAAAAAAGTGGTACACTACTTTTCATCATCCTGTTGTGGCTCTGGAGTATTGTCTGTTCTAAGTACACAGAGACCAGGCACGCGCGCACGTGCGCGCGCGCGCGCGCGCACACACACACACACACACACACACACACACACACACACA
>Ga0209629_10001569_pt1 | contig 14653 bp, 17 predicted proteins | sample TergutCu122P5_FD_187286 | JGI IMG/M metagenome (GOLD analysis project Ga0209629, IMG submission 187286) | Cubitermes ugandensis P5 segment gut microbial communities from Kakamega Forest, Kenya - Cu122 P5 (SPAdes) (version 2) | ecosystem: Host-associated > Arthropoda: Insects > Digestive system...
GTACAGCTACCAGTTATTACCAATTACTTGAGATTGGTTTGTTTGCTATGCTTTTTTATACATTAAAATTTTTTTAATTTTTTTATTAAAATCTATTGACATTAATTAACTGGTCTTTTTCACAATCTGTGAAAATAAATGTTAAAAAAATATATCTTTGCCTTTCTGTACATTTTACTCGCTTTCACAATCTGTGAAAATCATATATTATTTTTTACAGCCTGTCAATACTTTTTTCACAATTTGTAAAAATTTTTTAATCTTTAAATTGACTTTATAGAATATAACTTGTATAATTTATGCATAGGAGACCGATTATATCTATGAATGAAAGTAATAATAAAGATACAAAAATATTAAAAACCCTTGCATATAGATTATCAGAACTTAGAAAAGCTAAAGGTAAAACATTAGAAGAAGCAAGTAAAGATTTAGGAATATCTTTTTCTTCTCTTGGCTCTTATGAAACGGCTATTAGAAAGCCTGATCCTGATAAACTTTTTTTATTAGCTGATTATTATAAAGTTTCTATTGATTATCTTCTTGGAAGAACTCCTGATGTGTTAGTGGTACAAGAATATAAAGAAGATTTTGATGTAAAAAATTTTCAGGATTTATATAGAGCTAAAAAAGGAAGATGCAAAAATGCCAAAAGAGTGTATGAAACTGATGATGTAATTGGAATTGCAATTAATGAACTTATGTGTGGAGTTGGCAAAACTGGTTATGGCACAGTAAAAATGAACAGATTTGTTTCTTTCGATGAAATCGAGAAATTATTAAGTGATTTTGAAAATGCTGAAATACCTAAGCCACAGATTATGCTAGAAATAAAGAATAAGGCTAATGATATTATGATTGTTGAAATATATTCTTTCTATGATGAAGATATGCCTTTTAATGCAAAAGATAGAATGATGCTATATACAGCTAAATTATCACAAAATTATAATGTATTTGGGCTTGCAATATCTATTGATAAAGACGAAAACTGTCATCTTCTAGAGGCTATTTATAGTAAAAAAGGCGAAAATTCATATATTAACCTGCGTTTGCCAAGAACTGTTTTAACTGTAGGAGAATATTTAGATGTGATGAGTAGGTTATAGAATGGAGAATTATTTATGGAATTGTCTAATATAATTGCACTTGTAGCATTAATATTATCGGTAATTAATTTTGCTTTATTCATTTTTGTACGTAGTAAAAAAATATCTATGGATATAGTTGTATATGAAAATCATAAGTTTTCAGATTATTACTGGAATTGTTTTGGTATTATGGTACAAAACAACTCTCAATTACCTATTTCTATAACAAGGCTTATTATAGAGAACTGTGACTATGTAAAATGTGAGATAGACAAACAAAAACTAAAAGAAGTTACAACAAGAACAGGAGATGTAATCAAGAACAATGAAATAACATATTCTGTTCAATTACCATTAAATATTAGTGGATTAGATTCAAGATTTGAATATTTTATTTTCAAAACTAATGATTTTATAAAATATGACAATCTTAAAATAATTATTTATACAAGTAGGGGACAACTCAAACAAATGGTATCTTTTAACGAAAATATTCCAAAACTTATTAATAGGTAATTTTATATATTATAATTTATATTATTTTACAAGCTCTAAAAAATTACACATAAATTAGGAAGTATGGTATAATAATGTAAGTATCTTAAATTAAGAATATGGAGGTGCATATAAGTGAGTACAAAAACGGAAAATTATACAATAGAAGATATAAGAAGCATTATATATATAGTCGCTTTAAAATACGGAGTAGAGCGAGTTATTTTATTCGGCTCATATGCAAGAGGAGAAGAAAACAGGAATAGTGATATAGACCTTTTAATTGATAAAGGAGAAATAAAGGGGCTATTTCAATTTACTGCATTTAAAAGAGAATTAGAAGAAAATTTAAAAAAACCAGTTGATGTTTTAACAAAAGGAGCTTTAAATGAAGAATTCTTAAATAGAATCAATAAAGAGGAGATAGTGTTATATGAAAAATAGTAGAGATATAGATATTCTGGAAAGAATTATAAAATATTGTGATGAGATTGATGATGCAAATACTCAGTTTGGTAAGAGCCTAGAAGTTTTAAAAACTAATTCGGTATATAAAAATGCTGTGGCAATGTGTGTTTTACAGATAGGAGAATTAACTACATATCTTTCAGAAGAACTTAAGAAAGAATATGATAAAATGCCTTGGAGAGATATTAAAGATATGAGGAACATTGCAGCACATAGATATGGCTCTTTTGATTCCGAAATCTTGTGGGATACAATGGAAGGGGATATACCAAGCCTTAAAGAATATTGCGAGAAGATTCTTAAAGACATAAATAAAGAAGAAGATGAGGATAATAATGGATAAAGAAAAAAAGATTTATAAAGTGAAATGTAAGCATTGCAAAATTATCCTTTCAGATGAAATTCAATCATTTCAAACCTGTAAATGTGGGAAATTAATGCTTGATACAGCTAACCTAGACTGCGTTAGAATTTTGGGAAATGCAGAAGATTTTGAAATAATAACATGATAAAAATTATTTACTGCATTCAAACTACATTCAGAATTTTAGAAGACATTGATAAATCAATAGGTTGGGGAATTAATTTAAGGTCGCCCCGACCAAAGAATAGCAATTTTCAGAGAATTGCAAAAAACTGTAAAATGACGAAGGAGTGTTAACCAAAGGGTTTGGTAGATACTCTTTTTTCTATGGGGTTTTGTAAAAACTTATAAAAAGTGGTATTTTTGTTCAGAAATTAGTGTTCGGAAAAATATTTTTTCTTCTAAAAAGTGTTCAGAAAAAGTTCGGAAACTTAAATTCCTTGTGAATACTAGGAAAGGAAGAAATACAATTATGAATAAGATTAATTATTACAAAACAAACGAAATATTAAACCATAGATACTATCAGATACCACAAGAATTGTTTGTAAATTCATTATATAAAGACAAATTAAATTCAGACAGTAAATTGTTATATGGCTTTTTATTAGATAGGCTAACATTATCACAGGAACATCACTGGTATGATGAGGATAAAAGAATTTATCTAATATTTACTAGGCAAGAAGTTGCAGAGAAGTTAGGTTTGTCTGAGAAAACGGCAAGCAAAGCATTTGCTCAGTTATCTGCTACTAATCTAATAGAAGAAAAAAGGCGAGGTCTAGGAAAACCCAATCATATATATGTAGGCAAGATACAACACGAAGAAATTACAGATACGAAAAATTTACAGGTCTTGAACGGTAAAAATTACGGTTCTGGAGCAGTAGAAAATACGGTTCTTGAACAGGAAAATTTACCTGCAATCAATACTAATAATATCAAACCTAATATAATCAATACTGAGTCTATCAATCCTAATAGAAACGATTGGGAAATTTCTTTAGAGGAAGTAAAAGAAAAATGCTGCTTAAATGATTTTGAGGAAGAAGATAAAAGTGTTTTAGAAAATGTAATTGAAAATCTATATTATGCACCCACATTAAAAGTAGGAGCAACTACTGTAAATAATCCCAAAATATTATCTAGGTTAAACCTTATAGTAAAAAACAACTTAATACGATTACTAGATATTATAGAAAGCAGTAGTAATGTAACTAATATTACAAATTATTTGATGATTTGCTTATACAACAATTTAGGAAATACAAGCCTTCCAATAAAAAGAGATACTTCTTTTTCAGCAAGTAATAGCAACGATAGAACTTACGAAGATTTAGACTTGGACAGGCTATATGCAAACTTTTCTATGGATAACGCTCTTGCTACTTCATAAGCAGTTGCTTATAGGAAGTTTGAAACCATAGGTTTCATCAAGTGAAGAATAAAATTGCAGGGTAGCAATTTGTATTCTGAAACTTGCCTTTAATAAAATAGTAGTTGCTATTTTATTAAACCTAACAAGTACGATAGTAGTTGTTAGGCTGGGTGCAGGAACTCCTGCCACACGATAAGTTTGAAAAACTTGTCTAGTGTGTTAGACAAGTGAACTTGTACCCTAGCAATTGAGCCAAGGAGATTCAAATGAGTTATGCCATAATCAGAAATAGAAAACTGACTAGGCAAAAATCCATAGGAGCATATATTCACGATGAAAGAAAAGCAAAAAATCATTCAAATAAAAATATAGATAATTCTAAAACACAGGAAAATTATTATTTAAAGCAAAACGAACTCAGTTATATAAAGGAATTTGACAGGCTGAAACAAGAAACTAATTTACAAGGGCAAATACGAACCAATAGCAACATTCTATGTGAAATGATATTTACATCAGATGGGCAATTCTTTGATGGTATTGGGTACGAAGAAACTAGAAGATATTTTAGGGAGAGTTATAACTTTGTATGCAACTATAAAAATCTTGGAGAGCAAAATATTATATCAGCAGTGGTACACCTTGATGAAGACACGCCACATATGCACTTGCTATTTGCACCAGTAATTCATACAAAAGATAAAGAAGGGAATGCAATAAACAAACTATCTTGTAGAGATTTTTGGAAAGGGCAGAATAGTTATAGGGATTTGCAGAATAAATTTTATGAGTATATTTCATCAAAAGGTTTTAATTTAGAACGTGGTAAGGTAGTAGAAGAAACAGACAGAAAGCATTATGAAATAGCAGAATACAAACAACTTACTAATTTCGAAAATGGTAAAAAACTTTTAGAAAGCATTACACTAGATTTACCACCAGTTCCAGAATTAAAAAGAACGGATTTGCTTAATCCAGATAAGGCTATAAAAAAAGCAATAGAGCCAAGAGATAAATTAATACAAGAACTGCACCAAGACAAGGTCTCATTGCATAAAGAGTTATCAAAACAAGTTAAGTTAGTGGAATTGGCAAGCAAATTTGATGATGAAAGAGATACTCTACTTGCTGAAAAAAGAGAATTAAAAACTAAATGTGAAGATTTAACTGAAAATTTCAATTTTGAAAAACGTAGCCTAGAACATAAGTATGAAAGTAAAATTCGCAAATTAGAAAAGCAAGTAAAGTATTTAGAGAATATGATTGATAAATTTAAGGTTACTATTAAGAAATTTATACAATGGGTTGTCAAAAAGTTTTCTGCTCCCTCTGAGGATGACTTTATGCGAAGTTTTGAAAGAGAGACATATGCGAACCTTAATGTTGATAAACAATTGGATTATAGCCAATTTGAGAAGCAAGAAAAAAGCAGAGGACTAGAATTATAAAAAATAAATAAAAGGAAGGATTTGATTAATTATGAAAATAGAATATACAAAACAAGGAGATTATTTAATACCAAATTTAATAATACCAAAAGGCAAGAAAGTAAATTATGGGAAATATGCAAGATTAAGATTAGAATATCTAAAAAATCACAAAAAAGCATTTTATACTATGCTAAAAATGGAAAATAAATTAAGTGAACATTTAGCAGATGTGGACTTTGTGGCTAATTGGCATATTAATGCTATTACAGATTATATTGCAGAGCAAGAGGGTGTAACAGAAGAATTGAAAGCAACAAACCAAATGGAATGGGTCGGTAGAATGAATAATATTAGAAATAGTGCTGAAGAATCAGTAATAAAGGAAATCGTGTATGATGGAGGTGCTGACAATGAATGAAGAAAAAGATTTAAAACCATTTTACCAAGAATGTGCCGATGAGTTTTACGATTATCTATGTGGCATAAAAGTTAGTTTACGCAAATCAAATTCTGAATATGCCAGATTATATGAAGAAAGACGTCAGATATTAGATAGCAACCCCAACTTACACAAAATTATTGAGGAAGAAACCTTAGAAAATGGTCTATCTACTGCTGAATGTATGGCTTTTTCGAAGTTATTGCTACTGCACTACGATATGCAAGACATAGAAGCAGAAGAATTATTCTTTGCAGGGTCTATGAACGCATACTATTATTTTAGAGATATTGGAATTATAGAATAAGTGTATAGAGATGGTATAACAAATTGTTACACCATCTCTTATATTTATCTAAAAAGGGTGTCCACATCGAGGATACCACCTTTAGAAGAATAGACTAGATTAATATACTATACTCGAGTTATTGAATTACATTGTGATGATTGAACATTTATACCATCAGTAATTTTTTTAAATTCACTTACCTTTGACATAGCATCTATGATTTTATAATTAATAACTTTAGAATAGTCTTTTACTATATTTGTTTGCGAATCCGTTCTGTTTTTTAAATTTTGTGACATCTAATCAACCTCCCATATATTATATTTATCATATTATTTATTTGTTATTCGTTGATTTCAATTTTTTTATTAAATTGACGCTCTATATCATTTCTTGCCTGGGATAAGTCGATTTTTTCATGACATTTTTTACAAAATAATATATTATTTTGCGGAAAAGGGATACATCCCTTGTTTTCTTCAAGAATTTTTCCAAAAGGAGCAACTACCTGATAATGACTTTTACATTTTGGACAATCTACATCAATTAGTATGTTTTCAACGTTAGGTGGTGTTGGTGGTGCTAATTGAACATTAATAGGTAGCATTTTATATATTTGTGTATCGGGAGTTTCAAATATCTTGTAAATAGCTCCTCCTTCAAATGACATACGCATTAATGTATAATATCTCATAATAGCATCATTCAATTTATCATTCTTTGAAAAATCAGTTATTCTTAATCCCAAATTTTCTAAATCAGTTACATTTAAAGATTTTCCGTGTGTTTTCCATTCGCTATTTTCGGCTAACTTTTCAGCAATATCATTTGCTATTTGCGACTTTTCTTCTTCTGTAACAACTTTACCATTAGAGTTATGAATATTCCAGTTTTTAAATTTATATTTACATAGCCAGTCTCTTACCAATTTTTGAGAAAATTCTTGACTTTTTTCACAATGTTCAATTTCTCCTGGAGAGATGTTCTGTAAAATTGGAATGTATGCAAGTTCTAAAGCTTGTTTTGCTTCAATTTCTGCTCTTATGTTTTCCAAACCATCTAGAAATGCTCCTGCTGAATAAACCTTGCCATTTGTTATTATTTGTGCATCTATTGGTCCTAATGCTGATATACTTCCCATTAAAATATCATCTGCCGCCATAGCAAAAATTGTGCCAGCACTTTTTGCATAACCAGGTACAATTACTGCTATATCACTATATTTTTCTCTAAGGTTTCTAACTAAATCTTCAACTACTTCTGCAAACCCACCGGGTGTTTCTATGATTACATCTATTGCTGTATTTTTAGAATTAGGTATTTGGTCATAAAATGCTAATTTATCATCATAGTTTATATCATTTGGTGAATTTTTCGTTAGATCACTAGCATATACCATTATATCTCTATTATTTCCTCTAATCTTTTGAAATTCTTTTAATTGCTTTTTTCTTTCTTGTGACAACAAATCAAAATTGTTTACTATTCCCATATTTAAGTATTCTGTAAAATATCCCATAACATCCTCCTTGTTTCAACATTTTAACACAAAGGATGCTAAATATCAACTCAATTCATCTTGAAATTTGTTGTATCAATTTTGGGTGATTTGATAATTTTTACTTACATATAAACAACCTTTTTAAATTATGCTCAATTGCTCTTGGTATATAAAGCTATTTTTATAACAATCATAATCTTTTTCGACTATTTTGTCTTTTAAATTATAATTACAAAGCAAATTTTGTAAATCGTTAAAATTTGTGTTGTTTATTATTTCCTGTAAATTAATTCTCATTAGTATATCTTTAGTATAAGGTCTTTTTTTATCTAAAAAGGCTATTGATTTTAAGAAATCCTGTACTAATGAAGAATTCAATAATGCCATTGTTATTATTGCATATTTTTCATCTTCAAATCCAATAAAGTAACAAGTATCATCAAGCATTATTGTCTTGTCGTCTGGAGATAAAACAGAAAAACTCGGTTCTTTATAAAAACCAGATATAGCTACTTTATATTTTGAAAAAGAATAGTCACCAATTCCAAAAATTGAAAAAGTAGGACTATTTTTATAAATTGATGATTTTCTAGAATCAAATCTTTCTTTATTTATATTTAAATAATTCCATAGTTTTGGACTAGTAGATGCAATATAACTAGTGTTTTCATTTGTTTTACTTTGTGGTACAATTACAAATTTCCTAGTTTTATTTATATAAGTATATTTCAAATCACTACTTTTTAATAATGGATAAATTAATGTTGACTCTACATCAATAATCTCATCTTCACCATTGATATATTTACAATCATCTGTTAATTGCAATTCCATAATTTTTGAGCAATCGTGCTTTATGCCTTGCCTCCACTGAAAAGGAAATTTGCCATCAACTTCACTATTAATCATATTAAAATTTGAATAAAATTTATCATTCTTCCATCCAAAGTCATACAATTTCTCCTTAGCTTCGTCAATATCATATACACTTACAACGTTATCTCCGTTTTTATCTATTTTTGCAAAAAATAAACAAGCTTCACAGCTAACGTTAAAAATCTTCTTTGCATCAAATTGATATAATCTTATATCTGATATATTGAAGTCATATTTATTTATTTCTTTCATTATATTAATAACTACTGATGTCTTACATAGCATTGCAATATAAGCATTTTGATTTTTATATTTATTTAATAAGTCAAGTATAATATATTCGCATATATCAAAATTACTTGCACCTGTTATAGAATCGAGTCCTTTTAATTTTTTAAAATTATTTTTTCTTGGTAGGTTCTTTAAGTCTTGAGACATTAATTGAGAATTAGTAACCCAAGGGGGATTCCCTAATATTAATAATCTATCATTACTTGACAAGTTATTTATTATCTTTTTATGGTCAAATGAAAAAATATCTTCATTAAATAATGTAAGATTAGTTCCTGTTTCCTTCACTTTATCACAATATTCTTTATTTATTTCAACACCATAAATAGTATTTACATTGTTTAGTCTAGACTGAACAGCTTTTATAAAATTTCCAATACCAAATGTAGGCTCTAATATAACTGTAGGATTAACACACTCCTTAACAGTATTTAATACTTTTTCACAAAATTCTAATGGTGTCTGATAGTCACCAAATTCAAGTTTTTCCTTAGAAATTGACATTTATTACTCCTTTAATTCTATTATCTAATGATATTACTCTAGCATATTGTAATCTCCATTGTAGTGCATTTGAAATAGTTAAGTATCCTTGTTTTGGCTTTTTATTCATAACCAAGTCTGCTAGATTAGATATTGTAATTTCATCACCTGGAATACTTTTATCAATAAAATAAGCAATAACATCTTCTTTATTTGCACCATCGTTCATCATTTCTATGATTCTTTTAGTTGTCGTATAATCAGCTGTTCTCTCTTTTTCTATAAATGTACAGTTTATAAAGTTTAATTTACACTCTTTTTCAGTATCAACTTTGTCATAAACAAAAACTAATAGATTATATCCTAATCCAAATATTTTTTGTTTAGAGTCTTTATATGGACAAGAAGACTGTGGTTGTCTGATAGAGGTTACTTTTATATCTGTATTAATCTGCTCATCTGGCAAATCTATTCCTGAAGCAGAATTCCCTGTTGTAACTGTATATCTCTCTTCTAAATATTCTTTAAATTTATGTTCAACATATGTGCCAACTGCTTTCCCATCAGTTACTCCCCATAATTGTATATGATTTTTACGTCCTTCAATCTCACAGAATTTCCTTGCTTCATCTATTAATGAAGTGACTTTTAATATCTCTTTCATAACTAATTCTCCATTTCTTTAATTTATCAACATTATATTTACGACATCTTTTGGCACGACTATTATACCACAAACGTTTAGTATCTTTGAACAATTTTCGTTCTCTGCAACCACTGGTTGCAGTGTTGAACTTTCCAGAATTTTTCTGGATTTTTACTCTTTAATTTGATAATCATTTTTGCTAAGCCAATTTATGAACTCATCGTCAGTTATTCCACCTAATTTATATTTTTCATATTGATGTTTTGCTTTTTCTTTCCATTTTGCATATTTCTCTGCTAACTCTGTATTCCCTTTATTTCTTGAAACCTGCATTAACTTCTTCTTTGTCATATTTCTATACATAAACATTGCAGGGTCATTTCCTAATCTTTCTATGTACATAAGTGAAGAACCAATTTTTTTACACGTTTTTTTCGTGTCTTTATATATTCTTGTACAGTATAATTCATCTTTTCTGTTTCTTGCAATAAAATACTGGTCGCAATTCCTACATTTTCTTATTGGTAAGTTTCCAAATTCAACGTACTTCTTTAGCGAAATATAAAGTAATTCTGGAACTGAATATACATTATAAACATCATTAACATACAATGTATTTTGATGTATGTTTTCTTCTCCCTCTTTAAATGCTCCATTTGCATTTATCACTGGTATATCAAGATAAACATTGACATCATCTCTTAAATCTCGTAATGATTTTAATTCATCTGAATGTCTCATATGCTCTTTAAAATTTACATCATACCCTTCATCTACAACTTGATAAAAGAATGTAAAGTCAACACAGGCTTGAAACTTTGCTTGAAACTCTTGCAATTCTTGTAATGAAGTCATTTCCTTTAACTTTATGCCTACATTTTTCAACTTATTAAAGAATGTTTTATCTGTTGTTTTTTCTGTGCTGAAATCAGCAGTTAAGAATGTAAATATCAACTCGCCTTGTTTTCCAAGATATGTTTCATCTATATTAAATTTTATTTCATATTCTTTTTTTATCTTATTGTTTATTTCATTTATAAAAAATAATTCACTATCTGTGCGTTTGTTAACTATGTAAGATATGCAGTATTTAGGCTTTTTCTTAACATTTAGACCCATTGAAACACCTCTTTTAATAATTTGTGAACAAATCTTTTTCAAAAACTATTGACAATATATTTGCGTGTGTGATAATATTTTATTAGAAATGTTGGTTCACTTAAAATATTCTTTGAAGTTCGGCATTCGTGTTTGAACTTTCCAAGAAATCTATTAACCACATTGTATGTTATTTTTAAAAAATTGTCAAGAAAGGGGGAGTAACTTATGCAGGAATTAGAAATTAGACTTTATTCAACAGATGATGTGTGTAGATTGCTACGTATAGGAAAGAAAAAATGCTTAACACTATTTCATTCTGATGAATTTCCAAGCATTAGGATAGGCAGAAAGTTCTGGGTAAAACGTGATTGCCTAGACGAATATTTAAGTCAAAAGCGAATTGGGGCTTAAATTAAAAGAAGATTTAATTATGAACCAATTAAACCTTCTAAACCTAAACAGGAAATACCCTGCTCAAATCTTGTAAATATATTATATCAAAATATACAGAAATAACAAGGGTATTTCCTCAAATTTCAAAGAAAAGGAGGAAGTACAGTGAAACAAAAAGGAATTACTCACGGCACATATGATGATAAAAAAGTTCGTAATGGTTCGAATTTATCAATATGCCCAACTTGTAAAAAATGTGAGAATAAGGAAATATGCAGAAATAGAAAGCAATTAAGGAAATGCGATATTTGTAATGATTGCAAAGACCAAGCCCATTGTGATAAGTTCTATTTCTATTCTTATGGTAGAGCAATGCTAACTACTGGTAAAGATGTAGATACTAAAAGACCTATTAGAAAGGTATTTACTGCTCCTACTGAAGAAGAAGCATTGGAAAAACTATATGATTACAAGTTAGAAATAAAGAAGTCTGGGCAGGATTTAGATTTTGATTATAAAAGAACTGATAAATCTATTGTTGAACTGGGTAAAGAAATCGAAGAATCTAAAATAAGAAAAGGAAAAACCAGAGGAAACACTTATCTTACTAATATGGCTACACTTAAAAGGATTGAGGCTCATAAGTTTGCTAACATTCCAATAAATAAAGTTAAAAAGGAACATATAGCAAAATTCCTAGAAGATGAACGCGATAAATCAAATTCCGTTATAAAAAAGGATTTTGGTATGTTAAGGAAAATATTTGAATATGCAGTTGATAACAAATATATTTCTAATAACTTCTTTTTAGGAATTAACCTTATTGAAAAGCCTATCAGCAACAAGGAAGATAAAGAGGTAAAGGCTTTAAGTTTAAGTGAACATCATAGGTTGGTGGATTATCTAAACAACAACCCTTCCAAATATAAGAATGTTATATTCCTCTGCTTATTCACTGGTATGCGAATAGGAGAAGTTTTGGCTTTAAATTACAAAGAAGATATTGATATGGATAGCAAAAGAATTACAGTAAGAAGAACTTTAACCAAAGACAAGAACGGCAAAACAATTGTAGGCTCGCCCAAAACTAATAATGGTAAGAGAATAATACAAATTGATGAACTAATAGAACCTGTTTTAAAAAATGCGTTAGATAATGTTATCAAAAATAAAAACCACGTTCTATTCTGCCACGAAGATGGAAGGCTAATTGAAACAAATACTGTAAATTCCAATTTAAAAAGAGTTTGTAAAAATGCTGAAATAGGTTGGAATGTGAGTATTCATTGCTTACGCCACTCTTACGCAACAAGGTGTATAGAGGCAGAAGTTACATTGCCTGTATTACAAGCAGTAATGGGACACGGCGATATACAAACTACCATTAACACTTATGGGCATATCTATAAGTATTTAGAGAAAAAAGAACATCAAAAATATGTAGACCACATCACGCAGGGAAGAGATTAAGTTGTTCGGAAAAATTGTTCAGAAACAGTACATTGAAAAGAAAAAATATTAATATATAGCACCTTTTAGGTTAAAACTCTTAAATGTCGCCCCGACCAAGATTTGAGGGTTGAACCTCAGTAATAGCAAGTAATTGACGACTTGCTATTTTTTTTGCTCTAGGCAAAAAGTAACGGAAAAGTCGCGGATGCCAAAAATGTACTCAAACAAAGCAATTCAAAAATTCTTACGACTGTATGGGAACAAAGGAAAAGATAAAAAATTCTAAAATAGTTCTAAAATAAAAGTTGAAAATAAAACACAAAAAGACCACTAATACACTGCTAATGCTTGGCATTAAAGAAGTTCTAAAGTGGTAAAATAAAAAAATAATCTAAAAATAAAGACTAATTTTGATATTTAAGGTATAATCATGTTGGGTGTTGAAAATGAATTATGAATTTGAACTAACTGAAGAAAATCTTAAAGACAGTTTAATTAATGATAAATTAAAAAGAAACTCAAAAATAAATAATTTATTGAAATTAATGAGTAGTTTAAAAAGAAACACTATTATTTCAATAGATGGTGCTTGGGGAAGTGGTAAAACTGTCTTTGTTAAACAAATTGAAACATTAAATAAAGTTGATTTTACTTTTAATGATGGTAAAATTAAAGATATTAATAACATTGATAAAACAGTAAAAGACTCTTTTAATGATAATCATATTGTTTATTATTATAATGCTTGGGAAAATGATTTACACACAGACCCTTTACAATCATTGTTATTGTTCTTATTGAATGAATTACCAAATAATGAAGATGCTATTGTAGACTGGAAAGAATTTAAGAAAATTCTACCTTCTCATATTTTAAAAATACTTAGTGGATTAGGCTCAGGAGTGATAACTGGAATAAATACTAAAGCAAAAGAGCTTACAGGAATAGACTTTAAAGAAACTATTGGAGCGACTGTTGATTTAGTTAAAGATATTAACGACTTGAAAGATTATACTTCACTTGCTGAAAGCATAATTACAATCAATGAAATTAAAACAGCCATTGATGATTTAATAAATTGTCTATTAAAGGGAAATAAGAAAATTGTATTTATAATTGACGAACTAGATAGATGCCGACCAGATTATGCAGTAAAATTACTAGAAACGATTACTCATTTTTATAATAACAATAAACTTATATTTTTAGTATCATCAAATAACGAACAGCTATCATATACAATATCAAAATTTTATGGAGATAAATTTGACGGTTATGGATACTTAAATAAAATATTTAATTTTATTATATCGTTAGAGAAAATAGATCCAAGCACATTTGCTCGTTTAGTTTTAAATATTAACTTTGATAGCACTTGGGTAGATATGATGGCATTGGCTATTATTGAATATAATAATTTCAGTATGCGTGAGATAGGAAGATATATATATTATCAAGAAATACTATCCAATTATTACAATACTACTTATTCTTCTTACCATGATGAAAATAGCTTGCTTAAATATGTGTTCCTACCATATTGTTTAGGATTAAAATTAAAAGATATAAAAAAATATAATGAATTTTTAAATGGTAATGGAATTGATGATTTTATTAGTTTATTATCAAAAAACAATAATTGTCAGATTGTAACAAAGAATATATTTAACCATGATAGTGGAATTAAACAAGAAGATAAAGAAAAAATAACTATTGAAGAATATGTTAGAAATACATATAAAAGATATTTTATAGATAATAATAGAGATAATTACCACGACCAAGAAGCGAAAAAGAGATTTTCAGAAGTGTTATCTTTGATAAGTGACTTTTCTAATATATACTAAAAACAAGTTAAATCTGTTGACAACCAATTAAGGAAATGATATAATAAAACCATCGAAAGGTGGTTGAGTACAAATGAAAAAAGTTGAATTAAATGTAACAGATAAAGAT
>Ga0209629_10001571_pt1 | contig 14643 bp, 11 predicted proteins | sample TergutCu122P5_FD_187286 | JGI IMG/M metagenome (GOLD analysis project Ga0209629, IMG submission 187286) | Cubitermes ugandensis P5 segment gut microbial communities from Kakamega Forest, Kenya - Cu122 P5 (SPAdes) (version 2) | ecosystem: Host-associated > Arthropoda: Insects > Digestive system...
AAAATAAATTCTGCCTTGCCAACAACCTGTTCTTTTATGCTTTTTGCAGCGTTGATAAATTCGACAATTCCTTTATCCAACAACATCCGGGCAGGCAGAATAAAACGGACTTTCTCTTTCGGTATTTCTTTTTCATAAGTAAATTGGTTCAGGTCCACGCCGGACCCTTTTATCAAATGGATATTTTTCTCAGGGACAAATTGGAAGCCGGAAAACTGCCGAACATCGTCGGGATTCTGAAAAATAAAATGAAAATGCTTGCTTTGAAAGGCCAATTTCATCACATTACGGACTGTCTTTTGCTTGATTCCGTCTCGTCCGGCAGTAAAATTGTAACCGAATCCGCTGATTGCATTCACTACCCGGCGGCAACCCGCAAGTTTAGCCGCAATACATCCCAAGAGAACTGCCTTTAACGTAACATGATGAATAATATCCGGTTTGTTTTTTTTATAAATGCCGATTAAAGATAAAACACACCGTATCTCATGCATTGGATTCGAGCCGGAGCGATCAAAAGGGATATCAATGAATTGCAGTTGATGAGATTCAATTTCCCTGCGCCTTCCGGTATCTCTTGCAATAACAGACACTTCGTAACCGGCTTTTTGAGCGGCGAGGGCAATCGGCAGACGGTGGGAAAGGAAAAACCAATCGACGTTTACTACGAGAAAGAGTTTGCTCATTTTATCCCAAATATCCAACCGGCACAATCATTACTTCTCTGTTGATTGGTAACAGATTGTTATACAAACATATTATAGCGCCCATACCAACCGACAAACCGATTTTCCTTAATAATTCAAAATTCTTCACATCGTCTTCTTTCGGCGCAGCCGACCGCTTTATTTCGATGGGATAAAATACATTGTCGCATTCGATAAGAAAGTCAATTTCATTCTTTTCTTTGTCGCGGTAAAAGTAAAACTGCGCCGGTTCGCAGTTATGGATATATGATTTGATGATTTCGCTTACAACGTAAGTCTCAAGCATAGCGCCGCTCATCGCGCTTACAGAGAGTGGATACACAGTATTCCAGCCGCAAAGATACGAGCATAATCCGGTATCTAAGAAATACAGTTTAGGTGTTTTTATTGCCCGCTTGGTTATATTGTTATGATACGGTTGCAGCAAATAAATCAGCCCTGAAGTTGTCAGTAATGAAATCCATGCCTTTACTGTAACTTCGGTAACGCCGACATCTTTCGCAATATCGGCATAATTGAGCAGTTGTCCGGTACGTGCGGCTGCAACTTTCAGAAATGTTAGAAAAGCACGTTCATCAGAAATTTGTGTCATTGCGCGGATATCTCGCTCAATATAAGTTTTCAAATACGATGAATAAAACAAGTTCCTGTCAATTTTAGGAGTAACATACAACTCAGGGAATGAGCCTTTCATTATCAATTCAAAAATGGAATTGATAGTATAGTCTATTTGACTTCTGTTTTTCAGATTTGAAGGTAAAAAAGGCAATCCTTCTGTTCGATTTTTTTCTGCTTGCGAGAGCCCCTGCATTTCGAGAATCGCCACACGGCCTGCAAGTGATTCGGATACGTTTTTCATCAACTGAAACTGCTGCGATCCTGTCAGCCAAAACATACCCTTCTTTTTTTCTTTATCAACTATCATTTTGATATATGGAAACAATTGCGGAGCGTATTGCACTTCATCAATCAGTACAGGCGGCTCATAACTTTGCAAAAAGAGGAGTGGGTCGGTCTGTGCCAAACTTCTGAGTTGTGGATCGTCAAGCGTGACGTAAGTACGTTGCGGCTCCCTGACGTTCTCAAAAACCGTTGTCTTTCCTACTTGCCTTGGACCCGTGATCAATACCACAGGAAAAGTTATATTAGCCTTTTCTATACAATTTGTTATATTTCTATCAAAATACATATTATCAGAACTTTGCGTTTTTTATCTTTGACTAATCCAAAATCCTATTTTAGATTAGTCGACAAAGATACGGATTTTTAATTATTGAGGGCAATAAAACTTTTCTAAACGCAACAAATATGTACATGGTCATTATGTCCGCCAACACGAATGGGATTACATTCTATTGCGTTTGTGGCTCGCAATGACGGCGTAATATAATTAACTTAACAATAGTTATAAATCTTCCATTGAAAGCCCCAAATATTCGACAGTATAATCAGGAAATTTTTTGACTATCCCGTCTGCTTTCTTTTCAAGCAAAGGGAGTGAAATTTTATTTTTATTGCGTTTTACTTCATAAAAGCACAGTCGTTTTTCCATTTCATTGACGGTAATAATGTCAATTTCGTTTTCGCCTTTGCGATCCCAATAGCTGCCAATATCAGAAAAACGCTTTGACTCAATTAATTTCTGGCGGAAATAACGTTCCAAAATCAGTCCGCTGTAGGTTTCATAATCACGTTCAACAATATCGCGCACATAGTCAAAATTGCCAATCTCAATGGCGCTACGATACTTATAAATAAAACGAAACCAAAAGGATAAAAAATTATCTTCAATCTTGTATTTATTGTTTCTACTACCCTCTTTTGCGCCAAAAGGACGATTGCGTTTTATAATGTTATAATCTTTTTCGAGTCGCTCTAAATAACCGCCAACCGCCATATTCATGACACTTTCCATTTCCGAACGTTCTGTTTTTGACGAAGCGATTAACGATAACACCGAATAATAATTCCCGTAATCGTTGCCAAATTCATCGACTAAAACCGCACGCCCTTCATCAAGGAAAAAAGATCCTTCGCTCAATACTTCATCTAATATTTTTTTCTTCGTAAAAGCATTATTATTTACAAGCTCTTCTATGTATTTGGCAATTCCGCCTGTCAGCATATAAAATGCCAATAAATCCTCATTTTTATATTTTGGATAGTAATCGCTTAAAATCTGTTTTATAGTACTTATTGTGAACGGTTTAATTGTCATTTTTGCGGTTGCCCGCCCATAGAGTGGCTCTTTGTAACTCTCAAAAATACGTTTCATCATCGAATAAATAGAGCCACAAAAAATAAGATTGATTTTTGAATGGTCTTTGTATGAATCCCAAAAATTCTGAATTTCACTGAAAACAGACGGATTGATATTTGCAAACTCCTGAAATTCATCAACTATCAAGGTAAAATGCTTTGTTTGAGACTGTATCATCAATGCTTTGAAAAGTTTAGCAAACGACATATAACTGCCAAGCAAAATTCCAAGTTTTTCGTTTGCCTGATTAACAAATTCTTCACAAAGCAATGCTTCATTTTTTTTTGACACAAAAAAATATAATACATTTGCGGGAGTAAAAACATTTTTGAGTAAAGCTGTTTTCCCTACTCTTCGCCGTCCCATAAAAATAGTCATTTGAGCATTCTCTTTCGAGTTTTCTTCGATTTTTTTCAAATTCACTATTTCTTTTTCTCTGTCATAGAACTTCATAATATTTTGATTGTAAAATAATTACGCACATAAATAAAATTAACGCAACCGCCGTTGCTGTAACGGTCATTGCGTTATAAAGATATTAAATCTTTCCGGCAGCATATAACGGAAAAATCTTAATATTTTGAAATTCACCAAAATTTTCCATCGAGCAACGAATTCCATAAGGACGTTGTTTTTCTTTGAGAAACAAAAACATACTTTGCATGGCGCCTTTGGTGCCAGCTTTCACTTCTATCGGAACAATCTCCTGACCTTGCTGTATCACATAATCCACTTCGGCTGTGCTTCCTCCTTTTTCACGCTGCCAATAATAAAGTTCCGCAGACAAACGATTGTTTTGAGACTTTACGAGTTCTGTCCCTACAAACATTTCAGCTAAAGCGCCCTTGTTGATTTGCTCTATCTTTTCATCAAGTAAAAGAGTGGTCAAATCCAGACGCAAAATTCGTTGGTAAATTCCAGTATCGAGAATCATTAACTTCCGGTAACGTGGATTTGTTTCAGCAGCTAAAGGAAATCCATTTGCCGAACTGTGAGTTACGGAATAAACCAAACCGGCCATTTTCAGCAATTCAATACTCTCTTTTATTTGCACTTGATTGGCGGAAGTTGTAGCTTGAATATACGTAAATTTCTGTCCTGTTTGGGCAATGATTGCCGAAAAAACTTCTTCAAGCCGTGTTGCAGGTACTCGATGCTTATATTTTGCAAAATCATTAAACTGTGTTTCTATAAGTTCATCCAAAATGTTGCTGCAATCGAGCAAAGAACCTCCGGATGCATATTTCGAAACCACTTCGGGCATGCCTCCGATGACAATAAAACGCAAAAACAGTTCTTTTAATTTGTTATGAACTTCCTCCGGTAACGGATTATCAAAACGTGCAACCTGTAATTTTTCAAGGAGAGCAGTTCGCTGCATCGCCTGTAAAAATTCCTTAAATGAAAACGGATACATATATAGCGAGCGTATCCTGCCTACGGCATACGAAGGTATTTCCTGCAACGCAAACTCCAGGAGCGAACCGGCGGCAACAACATGCAAGCCGGGCATTTGCTCATAAAAATAGCGCAATGCTGAAATAGCATCCACACACGATTGTATTTCATCAAGAAACAGCAAAGTCTTGCCCGCTACTATCGGCGTTTCGTAAAGAGCGGTAAGCTCGTCGCAAATCATTTGAGGATTGGAATGCCGCTCAAAAATCTTTTTTGCGCTTGCAAATTCTTTGTTCTCAAAATTGATTTCAAAGAAATAATCAAATCCTTTCCCCAACTCCCGCACGGTAGATGACTTGCCTACCTGTCTTGCTCCACGCAACAGCAACGGCTTTCTGCTCTCGGAATTTTTCCATTCCAGCAAATCCTTATCTATGTTTCTTTGTAAATAACTCATCTAATTTGATTGAAAAATAATAATACAAAGATAATATTTTTAATTATTGGGGGCAATAATTATACAATAATTTTACTAATTGGGGGCAATAAAACTTTTCTAATGTTTCGCACCTCATTATAACATCAAAAGAGGAGGGCGAAATATTATTATGAGATGCTGAATAAATTTTTTGTCATACTATGTATAAAGACATCTAAATTAAGGCTTTCAGCCTTTTCCTTTGCCGGCTGTAGGACTATCATACAAAACAGAATTTAAACGCAATTTACTTGCTTTTATTTTTTGTGTAACCATTTTTTTATGTAAACGATTATCCGGATGTCCAACAAAAAATTTGTCCAGCATATAATAATATTTCGCCTATTTACCGCCTTTTTTGCTCCCCTTTTTATGAAAGCGAATGGAATAACAGGAAAACGACCATAATATAAAAAGCAGCAAAGCAGGCGTAAACATATTGCGCTGCCGGATGATATTACCCATATTGCTTATTACGCCGGAAAACACCAATACCCCAAGGACAAAAAAACACAAAGCAAATTGAACCACAAAAGGCGCATTCATAAATGTTTTCAAGGGGCGCTTCCTGAATACCTGAATCGTCAACAGCAACCACAGAAGATTTTCAAACGAGAGTATTAACGCCGGAACCCCATTGATGTCGAAAAAGAAGGGCCGGAAAAGAAAGGTAAATACTTTGAGCGGATAAGGATAGCCGGATATATCGACTGCCGAACCCCCGTAACTTAAATTTTCTGCCGCTTTACCCATATATTGACTAACTCCTTCTACCGATTCGTTCTCTACATTGAAATGTTCCAAAACCAATGGAAACAGAAACGCGCTAATAATAATCATTACGACCACCATCGAAACGCGAAAAACGGGCGTAACATCTTTCCGGAACAACGAGGCTACTCCCAAACTAACAACCAATATCAATGCTATGTGGGGACGAATAAAATAAGCGGCAAAAACGCTGAAAACCACCCATAAGAACCGTTTTTTCAAGCGCAACAGACTGTACGTAAAAAGCGCTATTAAAAAAAACAAAGGCGAATCTTTCCCCACGGCCACCGACCATAAATGCATGTTAGGCAGGAAAAGCAGAAAAGGGAATAATTGTATCTTTCCCCATCGGGGATGGGTTGGAATAACCGTAAGTATGGTTTTATAAAGCAGAACGATACCGGTGTAGCCAATCAAAGAAAAAAACAGAATAAGGCTGAAGTAGGAAGAAAGGCCGGCCTTGACCAATAAATAACAAATGGCATTAATGAAGTAAGTACCGGAAGTAGTTATGCCCTCCCAAAAATCTTGCGAAGTCATTCGCTGGCTTGCCGTAAGATAGTATCCGTAGGAATCGGCTCTTAAAAAGAAATAATAATAGATACAGAAGATCAGGTGATACAACCATAATAGCCTTAAAATATTTTTATTCTTCGGTGATAGATCCTTTGAAAAAGAAGGGATGATGATTCCCGCTAAAATAATCAGTATGGAAAAGAGAATAGCCATTATTAAATAAAAAGAAAGAGATATGTTTGAAAATATTGTATAATAACTTGAAAAGATAATGAAATAAAAAGTCAAAACCCTTCTTTACCTTTGTCGCCGATAAAAAACTTTAAAGCCATTTGATCAAATGATTTTTGTTTTGTTTCTATTTATTAAACAACTAAATTTTATTTTTATGTTAAATTATGCTTTAGTAGAAAATGCTCTGGCGCTCAACCCGAATGGTTATGTTGCCATAGTATCGAGTAATGAAATCAAAGACCTGAATGCTGTGATAGATTACATGGTTTCCGAAGGAACCGGTTTGACTCGTCCGCAAGCATTGGCTTATTTCGAGAAGTTGACTCAAACCATAGAGTTTTTCGTGGGACAAGGGTTTCGAGTAGTTACGCCTTTGATGCGGATTCGACCTGTAGTCAGGGGCGTGTTTACCGGTCCAGATGATTTCTTCGATCCCTCCCGTCATAAAATCTGTATTCGAACAGCTACCGGATTGCGTTTGTCGGAAACGGCGTCCAAAATCGCACATAACAAGGTGGAAATTTCCCAACCGATTCCTATTGTCCGCGTTTATATCGACGGGATGAACAAAAAAGTGAATATTTCCGCCGTTTCGGATGGTTCGGGCGTCATCAAGGGGAAATGGCTGCGATTCGATCCGGAAGATAGCCGGCAGGGTGTTTTCTTTGTCTCGGAAAGCGATCCTTCGATCGAAATTCCTATGACCGGATACACAGAAATCATGCCGTCTAAGGTTCATTTCCGGGTTCCGGCGCTTCCTGCGGATGATTACAGAATTGTTGTCAAAACCGTGTCTCGAGACGGAAACGACATCTTGGAGGGAAAATTGAGGTACAGGATTCATGTAGAGTAATATATGGAACTTATTGTTACCGATCCTTTTAAGATGGGACAAAGCATTGCCGATGTAGGCTTTGTGATTATGGCAGCAGCCGGCTATTTAGTCTATTCGGCAATAATCATCTTCGTTTTTGTAAAATGGTTTGTTCATATTGTCAACGGAATCATCGAAAATCAACAGCAATCGTTAAACGAAATGCTTTCTTTACTTAGAGAGTTGCATGCTGCATTCGAAGCGTTGAAGAACAGACTCTAATCTCTTCCATGCTAAAAGGCTGTCTCGAAAGATGCTTTTGTGCGTCATTGCAAGGGCGAAGCCAGAAGCAATCCATTGAAAATCAACTATCTGGATTGATTCCTGCTTCGTTCCTCGCAGTTCGCAATGACGGAAAATGAACTGTTTGAGACAGCCTCAGAAGCAGGTATCATAAGTTTTATTTTTATTTTTAAACCTTAATTTTATGGCAAACATCAACAAATTTATTCCTTTCATCCTGAAATGGGAGGGAGGATATGTAAATGATCCAAACGACTTGGGAGGTCCTACCAACCAAGGCGTAACTCTGAAAACCTGGCAAGACTGCGGATATGATAAAAACGGCGATGGAATCATCGACGAAGAAGATCTGAAACAGATTTTCGTACTGGACGTCATCGAATGTGTTTTACGGCCGCATTATTGGAATCGCTGGCAAGCCGACCGCATTCAGAACCAATCCATAGCCAATTTGTTGGTAGATTGGCTTTGGACAAGCGGAACAACTGCAATTAAAACTTCTCAGCATATCTTGAATTTAAGGCCTGATGGCATTGTCGGCGAAAAAACGCTGGCAGCCATCAATGACTATCCCAACCAACACGAATTGTTTGAACGGTTCAAAGCAGAACGGGCGGCATATATTGAAAGAATCTGCCAAAACCGTCCGGCTAACCGCCGGTTTAAAAAAGGATGGTTGGCCCGGTTGAGCGACATTAAATTCGCGTATAGCGTTCTTATAGGTTTATTGTTGACTTGTTTCATGGGTTGCAAGTCTGCTGCGTCTAACGAATCTGTTCTTGCCGAAACGAAAACCGAACTATATTCGGGGAAAGAATCGGAGCAGCAAATACGCAGCCGGCAGAAGAAAGCCTTTACCAAGCAATCCGGATTGGCGGAAAATACCGAAGCGCTGATAGAAACGTTTACCGTTCGTTTTGATACCTCTGTTTCAGGACAACCGCTCGTCAGGGAAATGTCGAAAACAATTGCATCATTAGGAAAGACTCGACAACACAGCGCTTCGCTTGATATGGCGGACGATAGGACCGATTCTATGGCCATTCTCCGTAACGAAACAATCGGCATGAAAAATACGGAAAACGTCCAAATTCGTAAAGTTTCAGAATCTCGATCGCACCTTCGTTTGTATGGGTCAATCGCGCTGATTTTTGTATTGGCCGCGCTCGGATGGGTGTTTAAAAAGAAAATCATCAATTTTTTTTGGCATTCCATTAAAAAATAGTCCGACCTTATGATCCCTATAGCCGGACTCTAATGCCCTTGTAGTCCGGCTATATTGTTGTCCTTGTCTGACTACACGGACAAAATAGTCCGGCCGCTTCTCGTCATGGCGACCGGAGCGAAGCGAGATGGAGGCTTCTCAGTTTTCCCGGCGTCGTTCCTTTGAATTGCCGGAATACATCGTTGAAGTACGAAGGCGTATTGAATCCGCAACTGTAGGCAATGCTTGCAATCGTATCATCGGTTGTCAACAAAAGCCGTGAAGATTTCTCCACTCTGATGGCATTGACATAATCGTTGAAATTCAATCCCATATACCGGTTAAAAAAACGCCAGAAACTACTGGACGACAAGCCGGTAATTTTTTGCACTTCGCTTCGTTGAATGGGCCTGTGGTAATTTTCCATCAAATAATTCCGGATTTGTTCGATCCTTTTGGCAATCTGTTGCGAATAAACCGGTTCGATTCCTCTTCCTTTTTGCTGAGACGTATCGTCTGCTTTAGCCAAAAGATTTATTGCTTGTAAAAATTGCAGACTCGCCTCGATGCCGTTGTCGGTTCGTAAGCGAATCAGTAAATCTCTGACCTGATTCCACGCATGAGAAGAAAACGCCCTGCTACCCGGCAACAGTTTCAAAAACTTCCCAATAGAAGAAAATGGAGACATTTGAAACAATTCGACAAGAAAATCTGAAAAAGTAATTTCTATTATCTCTTTTATCTCAAAAGCTCCTGCTGGAATCTCACTGGTTTCAACCGGAGGAGGAAGGCAAAAACCGGGAGTGATCAGGAAAAGATATCCGTCCGGCATATCAAGCGAAGCCGGGACATTTCGTAGTAACGCCAAAGTCAAAGTATAATGATAACACAAGGTCTTCTTTTTTACAAAAGATTCCGGAGAAAACTCCGAAACGGTAAATAAATCGGATGAAATCATAATTAAAAAGTTTTTTTTGGAAAATATATAGACTTATTGTTTTTTGATAATACTCCAAGCGCTTTAATATCATAGGCTAATTTTAACGAAAATAACTCTGCTCCTTTTTTATTCAAATGCATTGCATTGTAAAAATAAGTAGTATCATAACATGATGAATCTGTGGAATAATCTAAAAATGGGAAATTTTAGCGGTTATAAAACATGGAGCGGTAATTTTTCTATTCTCAATAAGTTGTATTAGCAGCCCGCTACCCCAACTGCTAAAACTCGTAAAACTTATTAAAAACAAAAAACGCCAATCCCACCAACCGTAAAAAACATAAGAGGCAACGACAATAAAAAGATTCTGCAACCGTAAATTGCGATTAAATACAAACCAATAGAGCAGAAATGCAATTGGTAGAAAAATGGCAAATGTAATTGAGTTGAAAAGCATCTTTGAATTTTTTTTTACTGCGCTTTTTTAATATCCTTTTTATTAAAGCGTATTGAATAATAGGAAAACGACCATAAAGTACAAAGCAGCAAAGCAGGCGTAAACATATTGCGCTGCCGGATGATATTCCCTAAATTGCTCACTACGCCGGAAAATACCAATATTCCGAGGATAAAAAAGAACAAAGAAAATTGTACCGAAAAAGGCGCATTGCTAAATGTTTTCAAGGGGCGTTTTTTGAATACCTGAATAATCAACAGCAACCAAAGAAGATTTTCAAACGAAATAATTAATGCCGGAATTCCATTGATATCAAAAAAGAACGGCCGGAAAAGAAAAGTAAATACTTTGAGCGGATAAGGATAAGCGGAAATATCGACTGCCGACCCTCCGTAACTCAATCCTTCTGCCGCATCATCCATAAATTGGCTGACTCCTTCTACCGTTTCTTCTTCTATATTGAACTGGTTTAAAACCATTGAAAACAGAAAAACGCTAATACCAATAACCACTACCGCCGTAGAAATACGAAAGAGGGATATAACATCTTTCCGGAACAGCGACGCTATTCCCATACTGATAACCAATATCAATGCCACATGAGGACGAATATAGTAGGCTGTAAAGACGCTGAAAAGCGCCCATAAGAACCGTTTTCTCAAATGCAACAAACTATACGTAAAAAGCGCTATCAAAAAAAACAAAAGCGAATCTTTTCCTACGGCCACCGACCACAAATGCATATTAGGCAGAAAAAGCAAAAAAGGAAATAATTTTATCTTTCCCCAATGCGGATTGGTGGGAATAACTAAAAGGATTGTTTTATAAAACAGAACAATACCGGTGTAGCCAAGCAGTGAAAAAAACAAAATTAGATTGAAGTAAGAAGAAAGACCGGCATTAACCAATAGAAAACAAACGGCATTGATAAAAGCCGTACCGGGAGAGGCTAAGGATTCCCAAAAATCTTGAGAGGTCATTTGTCCGGTAGCAGTAAGATAATAACCGTATGAATCTACTCTCAAAAAGAAATAGTAATAAATGCAAAAAATAATATGATAGGCCCATAAGATTCTTAGAATCGCCTTATCCCTTTTCTTTAAATTAAAAAACCGAGGTATAAAAAAGCCTGAAATTAATAATATGATATTAATTTCATTTCTCTGTAAAAAAATCCAAACGATAAAAAGCGATGCCGTCAAAGCCACTGCGATGGCAATCATATCTCTCGTTTTCTCCTCTTCTGGAACTATGATATTGCGCACCTTAGAGACAATACGTTTATACCAAGGCGCCTTTCGATCGGCTCTGATTTCTACCGGAGCAGGAGTTACAACCTCCTCTTCGATTTTTTTATCCTCTTCTGCTTCCTCTTTTTCAACAGTAACTTCACATACTTCTTCTTTTTCGTTTTCTACTACCACTTCTTCAGCAGGTACTTCACTTACATCTTCTTTAGTAACTTCAACTTCTTCTTTAACAGTTTCTGCACTTTCATCTTCAATATTGTCTTTGACTTCCTCTTTTTCAAGCGCTTCCTCTTTAACTTCTTCTTTTTCTTCTACTATTACCGTTTCTTCCTCTCTTATTTCTTCTTTTCCCTCTTTTTCCGTTAGTTGCACTATATCGGTTGATATAGCAGCCGGAGTAAGAGCGCTTTCATTATCCGCTTTCCCAACTTCTTGTCCACTATTCAACAACTGGAGAAGAGAGGAAGATGTTATGTAAGAAACACGGTAAGAACCATCCGGGTTTTTCATCGGACGGAAAATTCCGACTTCCGGTAAGTTTACAACTTTCCCTTCCTTCAAAGGAACAGTTAGGTTTTCATAAATTTGTGATTGAATGGAACTTTCCGAATCTGAAATCCACTTGGTATCGCCCTTATTTTTAAACAATACGGTGCGTTTATCGGGGAGAACCGTTAATTCCAAATAGCCAAACCCGGGTATAACGACTTTTCCCTCATTTAAAATAAGAGAAACAATAGAATCGCCGAATGATCCTGTCGTGTTATGTCCGTTATTTAAATATTCCACTTTCCCCACTTCTTATAATAAAATTCTAATGTTTCGCACCTCTCTCTAATTTGTTATTAAATAGGCTACAATGAGAAGTGTTAAAATTGTATCTATTTATACATAAAAGAATTAACATTTCCATTTGGCTGTAGTTGAAAATCGTGTTGTCATCTGTCCCGTTAGGGACAGATGACTACAGCTTTTCCATTTTATAAATACGCTTTCTTAGAGTAAAAAACACACGTTTTTTTCAGCTTATTCTCTACCCAATTACTTAGGCATTTTTGAGGTGCGAAACATTAGTAAAATTTTTATACCATTTTTGGAAGCAATAGAACGTCCATACTTTGAAAGTATTATCCATCTTTCCATTCAAATGATTCAATACCAAATTCTTTATATAATCCGGATTGAATAAATTCTGCTCTTTCAGAAAGTCAGTATTAATATAACTCATAAGTTCATCTTTCAATGAATTACGAAGCCAGTCTCCCACAGGAACCCCAAAGCCTTGTTTGCTTTTTTCAAAAAAACGGGTAGGGAAATAGGACTCAAATGCTTTTTTCAAAATGTATTTTTTGTTGCTCCCTCGAATTAAAAAGTCATCCGGCAGTTGATTGGTAAATTGCCAAATTTCTTTGTTCAAGAAAGGAGAGCGACATTCCAAAAGGGCTAAACGGCTCGTTCTTCCTACCTTGACCAACGAATCTCCTTCCAAGCTGATGTATTTATCTATCCGGCGAAAGTCTTTTAAACCATTCGCTTGAAAGTTCAACTTGTCCTTATATAAATGAAATGGGTCTGCATGAGGATTGTTCAGTAAATTTTTTAATTCCGGATATTGGAAAGCTAAAGAAATAATGTTATAATAAAAGTCATCTTGGTAGTCTATGGAATCGATTAGTTTTTTCAACTTAAACCGCAACCCTCTGTTATCTGTACTCGTTTTCAATAGAGGCGTCAAAGATTTTTTGAACGCTAAAAACAATTGAGGATGAAAGAAACGCGTAAAATAAGCATTCAATTTGCCTATATAATATTTGTTATAGCCTCCGAATACTTCATCGCCGCCATCGCCTGTTAATACAACTTTTACGAATGGGTTGGTTTTTTCGGCAACCGAATAAGTCGCCAATGCTGATGAATCGGCAAACGGTTCCTCGAAATTCAACAGGATTTGATCAATGTGTTGAGTCAATTCCGTCTCATTAATCATAAACTCGTGATGATTGCTGTTAATCAATTTTGCAACGGTTCTCGCTTTATCCGATTCATCGAATTTCTTATTTTCAAAACCAACGGAGAAAGTATCAATTTTTTGATTGCTCTGTTTGGCCAAACACCAGGATACGATCGACGAATCGACTCCACCGGAAAGAAATGTTCCGACAGGAACCTCAGATACGGATCGAGAAGCTACGCTTTCACAAACTTTTTCATAACAAATTTTTAGCGCTTCTTCTTCAGTTATTCCGCTGTAATCGAATTGGGATTCAGATTGATCTACTGGTTTAAGCGTTACATTCTTGGTATTCAAATCATATTCAAGCAGGGTGTTTGGTTCCAACTTGAAAATATCATTATAAATGGTATAAGGCGCCGGAATGTAAGTTAACCGGAAATAAAGATTCAAAGCGATTTCCGAAATAGTTAATCTGCTTTTGTCAATTGCATTCGTAATATTTTTAAGCTCCGACGACCAATAGAAACCATCATCGGCTTTATAATAATACATCGGTTTTATACCAAAAAAATCACGAACAATTATAATCTTCTTCAATTTCTTATCATAAATGCTGAATACAAACGACCCATCCAAAAGAGAGAAAGAGCTAATGCCCTGCTTTTCATACATTCGCAAAATCACCTCCCCATCGGAATTGGTTTTACAAAAAATACCTTCTTTTTCCAAAGAGGCTTTTAATGCTTCATAATTATATATTTTTCCATCATAAGCAATCGCAATACGCTTATCATCATTATATAGAGGCTTTGCGCCGGCAGCTAAATCGATAATGGGAAGCCTTTCATTTCCGTCCCATTTTATACTTCCATTCATTCCACACATATATTAAACGCTTTTTTCCCGTCATTGCGAGACGGAACGTCGAAGCAATCTCTTTCTTCGCTCCACTCACAATGACGTATAGTTCGCATCGTCATTGCGAGGGCGAAGCCCGAAGCAATCTCTAAATAGAATAGATTGCTTCGCCGCAAGCGGCTCGCAATGACGTGTAAGTTGCCCCGTCATTGCGAGACGGAACGTCGAAGCAATCTCTTTCTTCGCTCCACTCGCAATGACGTGTAAGTTGCCCCGTCATTGCGAGGGCGAAGCCCGAAGCAATCTCTTACTTCGCTCCGCTCACAATGACGGTATGATATAATTAACATAACAATAACTCAATATATTGATCAATTTGCTTTTGAACACAATATTTATTTTCAACTAAAGAGCGACCTTCTTTTCCATGCTGTTTTCTCAAAGCCGCATTTTTTATATATTGTTCCATATAATCGTACCAATCGTTTAGCTCTGATAC
>Ga0209629_10001573_pt1 | contig 14633 bp, 14 predicted proteins | sample TergutCu122P5_FD_187286 | JGI IMG/M metagenome (GOLD analysis project Ga0209629, IMG submission 187286) | Cubitermes ugandensis P5 segment gut microbial communities from Kakamega Forest, Kenya - Cu122 P5 (SPAdes) (version 2) | ecosystem: Host-associated > Arthropoda: Insects > Digestive system...
GGATTGCTTGGCGCGGGGTCATGGTCTTCTTCGCCAATGATGCGCGCCGGGTTGCCGACCGCCGTGGCCCCGGCGGGCACCGGTTTGGTGACGACCGCGCCGGAGCCGATCCTGGCCCCATCGCCCACCGTGAAGCTGCCCAGCACCTGGCTGCCGGCGCCGACGATCACGTCCTTGCCCAGCGTCGGGTGGCGCTTGGCACCGCGATCAAGCGTGGTGCCGCCCAGCGTCACGCCTTGGTAGATGGTGCAGCCGTCGCCGACCTCGGCGGTCTCGCCGATCACCACGCCCATGCCGTGGTCGATGAATACGTGATGGCCGATGATCGCGCCGGGGTGAATTTCGATGCCGGTGATGAACCGCCCCCACTGCGAAATCCAGCGCGCCAGCCAATGCCAGCCCGCACGCCACAGCGGATGCGCGATGCGGTGGATGGCGATGGCGTGAAAGCCCGGATAGGAAAACACCACGTCCCACACGCTGCGGCAGGCGGGATCGCGCGCCTGAATGGCACGGACATGAGAGCGAATGCGGTTGAACATAGTGGAGGTTTTTACCACCATCAGCGCCGGGGCGGCGCGGCCTGCTCCATCGACCGGGCGATGCCGCGCAGAATGTCGATTTCCTCGACCGTGGGCTGGGCGCGGTTGAACAGTTGGGCCAGGCGCGGCATCAGCTTTTTGGGAGCATCGGGATTGAGAAATTGCAGATGGATCAGCGCCCGTTGCCAATGCGCCAGCAGGCCGGCGATCTGCGCGGCGTCGGCCACGCGCTGGCGCGGCGCGGCGGGCGCGGCAGCCGATGGGGCCGCGCCATAGCCCATGCCGCGCGCCATCAGCGCCTGCCGCCAATCGTAGGCGATGAGCTGCACCGCCGCCGCCAGGTTGAGCGAACCGAAGGCCGGGTTGCTGGGAATGCTCAGCGCCGCGTGGCAGCGGTACACGTCGGCATTGCTCATGCCGTAGCGCTCCGGGCCGAACAGAAAGGCCACCCCTTGCGGCCAGCCTTGCCCATCGCCCGGCAGCAGCGCGTCGAAATGCGCGCGCGGCGCAAAAGTCGGCGGGCCGAAGTCGCGCGGCGTCATCGCGGTGGCGCACAGATGCGTCATGCCGGCCAGCGCCTCGTCAAGCGTGGCCACGACGCGCGCGGCTTGCAGCACGTCGATGGCGCCGCTGGCGCGCTCGATGGCATCCTTGCGCGCCAGCACGTTGGGCCAGCGCGGCTTGACCAGCACCAGCTCGGCAAACCCCATCACCTTCACCGCCCGCGCCGCCGCGCCGACATTGCCCGCGTGACTGGGCTCGATCAAGACAAAGCGCGTGCGCGGTTCAGACATGGCCATGGCCGTGGCGGACTGCATCACACCACCACCGGCTCGGGTTCCAGCCGGATGCCGAAGCGCTCATACACGCTGGTTTGAATCGCGCGCGCCAGCGTCATCACCTCGCCGCCGGTGGCCGGGTGTTCCGGCCCGCCCCGGTTGACCAGCACCAGCGCCTGCCGGTCATAAACGGCGGCGTTGCCCACGCTCTTGCCCTTCCAGCCGCAGGCGTCGATCAGCCATCCGGCGGCCAGCTTGACGCTGCCGTCGGGCATCGGGTAATGCACCACCGACGGGTCGCGCCCAATGATGTCCTGACACTGCTCGGGCGTGACGGTCGGGTTCTTGAAAAAACTCCCCGCATTGCCCAGCACCCGCGGGTCGGGCAGCTTGGCGCTGCGGATCGCCACCACCCAGTCGTAAATCTGGCGCGCGGACGGGGCGTCGATGCCGGTTTCCTGCACCTTGCGCTGCAAATCCAGATAGCCCAGTTCGGGCCGCCACGCCTTGGGCAGCGCCAAACGCACGCGCAGCACCAGCGCGCGGCCGGCCAGCCCGAAATCACCCGGCCGCGCCGCCGCGTGCTTGAACACCGAATCGCGGTAGCCGAAGCCGCACTGTGCGGCATCCAGCGTAAATTCGCGGCCCGTGGCCAAGTCTATGGCGTCCAGCGCCTCAAAGCGATCCTGCAACTCCACGCCATAAGCGCCGATGTTCTGCACCGCCGCGCCGCCCACCGTGCCCGGAATCAGCGCCAGGTTTTCCAGCCCCGGCAACCCCTGGTCAAGCGTCCAGGCCACGATGCGGTGCCAGCGCTCACCCGCTCCGGCCTCGACGATCACGTGGCGCGCCGTTTCGCCGGCCACCCGCAGACCAGGCACTTCCACCTTGAGCACCAGCGCCTTCACATGGCCCGTCAGCACGATATTGCTGCCGCCGCCCAGCACGAACTTGGGCGTGCTCTGCCACCGGCCATCGGCCAGCAGCGCGCGCACGTCATCGGCCGAGCGCACCCGCATCAGCGCCACGGCGCGGGCCGCGATGCCAAAGCTGTTGAGCGTTTGCAGCGAAGCGTTGTATTGCACGGCAATCATCCGATAATTGTCGCATCGGCTCTGGCTCTAAAAGGAACATCCATGCCCTCCTTCGACACGGTTTGCGAACCCGACATGGTGGAAGTCCGGAACGCGGTGGACAACGCCGCCAAGGAAATCGGCACGCGCTTTGACTTCAAAGGCACCAGCGTCGCCATCGAACTGGCGGACAAGGACATCATCCTGCACGGCGACGCCGACTTTCAGCTCAAGCAGGTCGAGGACATCCTGCTGGCCAAGCTCGCCAAACGCAACGTGGACGTGCGCTTTCTGGACAAGGGCGCGATCCAGAAAATCGGCGGCAACAAGGTCAAACAGACCTTCAAGGTCCGCAGCGGCATCGCCGCCGAGGACGCCAAGAAGATTCAGAAACTGGTCAAGGACAGCAAACTCAAAGTGCAAGCCGCCATCCAGGGCGACGCCGTGCGCGTCTCCGGCAATAAAAAGGACGACCTGCAGGCCGCCATGGCGCTGCTGCGCAAGGACATGGCGAGCCTGCCGCTGTCATTCAACAATTTCCGCGATTGACTTGATCAGGAATGAGCTGGTTAATAAGGAACTTTATCGCTATCGCGATGCAAGCCAGCGCCGCCAGCGGCTCTTCGTCCTTTTGCATGGAACTTGACAGATAAGACTGGGACCGTGCACCCCATTCCGGCAGCGTTTGTGTCGTCCCTGCAAATAGGTTTCTAGGCAGGAGGAGCCAGCTGGTTTTCAGCGCGCCTGGTAATACCACCACTGGCCTTGGTCCTTAATCCAGGTTTCATCGATGGTGCCCTTGATTTCCGGGATGGACCGGGCAAACTTGGGTACCAAAACGCGGGTGGTTAGCTGCAGGCGTACCGTGCATCGTTCGGGTTCGCAGGTGGTCTCGAGGATTTCGGCGGCCTTCCATTCGCCGGCGCTGCCGAATGTTTTGGCGTAGTCGTCCTGTTTCGTGATAGCGCGGTAGCCCGGCTGGGTGTAGGTGTAGGCGGTAGCGAAGTCGTGTTTGATGAGCGCCTGCCAGCGCTCATTGGCGCGGCGGGCGACGATTTCTTCGGCGGTTTGGGGCTTGAGGGCGGCGCAGCCGGCGGCGGTCAGCGCGGCGGCGATCAGGGCCACGGCGGCAACACCGGTTGCAGCGCGCCGCGGCGGCGTGGAGGTGATGGCAGAGGAGATCATGGCAAAGTCCTGTCTGTTTTTGGATGGGGTGAAACGGGTCAAGGCGAACTCGACGGTGTGGTGGCAGCGGGCAGATCGCTGGCGGTCAGGCCGCGCATGCGGTCGCGCATTTCGCGGCTGACGGCGCGGGCGTCTTCGTCCGAGCGCAGCACGCGCGGGGTGATGATGACCAGCAGTTCGGTGCGATCTGCTTGGTGGGAATGGGTGCCAAACAGCGCCCCGATCACCGGGATGCTTGATAAGAACGGGATGCCGGCTTTGTCACTCTGGCTGGAGTCTTGAATGAGGCCGCCCAGCACGATGGTCTCGCCCGAGCGCACTGCCACCTGGGTGTTGATTTGCCGCTGCTTGAAGGTTGGGTAAGTCTGACCGGCAATGGTAGATCCTGCTTTGTTAAGACTGCTGATCACCTGGTTGATGTCCATTGTCACCAAGTCGCCCGCGGTGACTGAAGGCGTTACACCCAGCATCACGCCGGTACTCTGGTACTGGATGAAGTTAGAAGTGGAGGGAGAGTCGGCGGCGCCGTAATAAGAGGTCGTGCCGGTGGGGACCGGCTGCTGGTCGCCGACCTGAATGGCGGCAGTCTGGTTATCGAGCACCAGCAGCGATGGGCTGGAGATCACCTTCATCAGCGATTTGTCGGCCAGCGCCGTAAGCATGGCGCTGACGGCGCCAGCGGAATTAGACAAGGTCCAGCTAAAGCCGGTAGTGCCGTTACCGCTGGGACTGCTGCTGTTAGAACTGCTTGAGAGAGGGTTAGGTGTACCCAGCATGCCCACGCCCTTGTAGCTATTCCTGCCGTTGATGCTGTTCTTGAACGCCCATTCCAGCCCATATTGCAGGCTGTCGCCGAGCGTGACCTCGATGATGCTGGCCTCGATCAGCACCTGGGCGCGCTGTACATCCAGACGCTTCAGGGTGGACTCGATGCGCCGGTATTCGGCCGGGGTGGCGTGGATCAGCAGGGTGTTGTTGATGCGGTCGGCCATGACGCGCACGGTGGTGCCGAGCATGGTGGTGGTGACGCCCGGTCCCTGGTTGTTGTTGCCCTGGGACATGCCGCCCATGAAGCCTCCGCCGCCCATGAAACCGCCACCGCCAAACCCGCCGCCGCCGAATCCGCCACCGCCGAACCCGCCGCCCATGCCGCCGAAACCGGAGGAGAAGCCGCTGTTGCCGAAGGGGCTGTTGTTGCGGTTGGTGAAGTTGTTGGCAAAGCTGTTGTTGACGCCGCTGTTCATGCCCAAGAGCGGGTTCATGCCTGGGGCGATGCCGGTGTTGGGGTCGATTTGCTGGGAGAGCACGCCGCCGCCGTAAATGCCGTTGAGCAGTTCGGCCAAGTGGTTGGAGGAGCCGTTCTTGACCTTGTAGACGTACAACTGCGGTTCGTTGCTGTTGAGGTCGGGGCGATCGAACTGCTCAATCCAGTAGCGCACTTCGTCGAGGTAGTCGGCGCGCGGGGTGACGACCATGATGGCGTTGATGCGCTCGATGGGCATGACGCGAATCGCACCGAACAGCGGGCTGTTTTCGCTCAGTCCGGCGGTTTGCGCGGCCGGCTGCGCCATCTGCGGAACCATGCCGGGGCGTCCTGGGCGGCCCGGCGCCTGCGGCACGCGCACGCCGGGCGGAATGCCGGGCATACCGGGCATGTTGGCGGCGGCCGCCGCGGCGTCGGTGGCGCCGGAGAGCAGGCGCAGTTGGGCGGCCACGTCTTCGGTGCTGGTGTATTTGAGCGGGAACACGCCTACCGACATGCCGCGCAGCAGATTGACGTCGAAGGTGGCGACCAGGTCGAGCCAGCCTTCAGCCTCGGCGCGGGTGCCGCGCATGACCAGCAGGTTGCGTCCGCTGTCGACGCGCAGGATGGCGTCGGACGAGACGATGGGGCGCAGGATGTTGGCCATTTCGTTGGCGCCCAGGTAGCGCAGCGGAATGATGACCGCGCCATAGCCCGGCGGTAGCGGCTGGCCGGGTTCGGCAATGGCCGGCGCGGCGACGATGTTGCGCAGCGCGTCGGGCGTGCCGACGTGGTAGACGCCGCGGCTGTCGCGCGCCATGACGATGCCGTTGGCTTGCAGGGCCGATTCCAGCAGCAGCAGGGCGCGGTCGGCGGAAATCGGCTCGCGTGTGACCAGCGTGACCGCGCCTTGCAGGGGCGGGTGTACCACGTAATCGACCTTGATCAGGTCGCGCAGCATGACCTGCACGACTTCGCCGACCGGCGCGTTATCGAACTTGAAGCGGGCCACTTCGCCGCGCGGCGCGCGCGCCTGGGCGCTGGGCTGGCGCGCGATGGTGCGGTCGTTGCCGCGAATGATGATCGGCTGGCGCTGGGTGACGCCGCTGTCGGCATCTTCGGCGCTGGAAACGGCCGGCGCGGTAGCCGCGGCGCTCGGAGCTGGCGCTTCGGCCTGGGCCGATGCCGCTGCGGAAGTGGCTGGGGCGAGCGGCAGACTGGGCGGAATTTTGGCCGGTATGGGTTGGGCGCAGCCCGCCAGTTGCGCCAGCACCAGTAGCGCGGCAACGGCGGTCAATGCGCCGCGGCGCGGACAAGAGGTTCGGGAAGCATTCATGGGAATTGTCAAGGTTTTGGTGAAACGCAGCACTGGTTTTATTGCGGTTGGGCATAGACGTCATAGCCGCCGTGGAAGCCCGGTACCGTGGAGTCTTGGAATGGAATGCCGGGAGATGCCGAGACCGGCGGAGGCGCCATGGGTATCGGCTGGGGCATAGGCATCGGCTGAGGCATCTGCTGAAACTGGGGCATGGTCATGGGCTGAGGCGTTGGCATCGGCTGAGGCAGGGCGGCCGGGCGGGACGGCGCATGCCTGGACGCGGCAGGCGTGGGCATGGGTGCAGGCGCGGGCGCGGGCATGGATATGGCCGGAGCCGTGGCGCTTTCGCCATTGGACAGGCTGTCGGGCAGCGGCACGGCGCGGCGCTCGCCGCCCCGCGTGAAGATGGCATTGCGCTCTTCAATGGCTTGCAGCGTCCAGCCGCCGACCTTTTCGCCGAGTCGCACGAATTGCGGTTGGCCGTTCTGCTCCAGTAACGCGCCCTGAGCCGCCGGGCCATCAATCAGGCCGTAGAGCTTGACCTGGTCAAGGCTGTCGGGCGGCGGCGCGGCGGCTTTTTGGGCGTTGGCGGCGGCGCGGGGCCTGCGGTCGGCGGCGAACAGCGGGCGTTCGGCAATCGCCGGGTAGTCGCGCCGCAACGCCGGGTTGGGCGTCAGCCGGGCCGCGCGCATGTCGTCGAGGTTGGGCGGCTGCGGCGCGGGCGCCTGCCACTCGCGCCAGCGCGCGACCGGTCCGGGCCCAAACCACAACGCCGCCAGCACGATGACCAGCAGCGCGTCGAGGGTCAGCAACGCCCTGGTGCTTTTCATAATGCCGTTCCCCGTTTGGGCATGGAGCCCGACAGCGTTGACCCACGGGCCGCGCCTGGCGGCTGCGCTGGCGCGGCCGCATCGGCCTTGCGTTCTTGCAGCACGTACAGGTCGAACTGGCCGCTGACGATCAGGGGTATGTTGGGGTCGGTGTTTCTGCCCCCACCCAGGACCATCAGTTGCAGCGTGTTTTGGTAGATGGCGGGGGTCTGGCGGGTCAGGTCGGCCAGCAATTCCTGCAGCCCGCTCCAGTCGCCTTCGATGCGCAGGTTGATGGCGATGCGATCAAGGCCGGGATGGTCGTTGTCTTCCTTGGCGGGCTGGCTTTGGCTACTGGTTACGCGCAAATTGCGCGCCGACGCCAGGTCGCGCACCTTTTGCAGCGCCTGGTTGCCGATTTGGCTGGGGTCGCCTTCCGGCGGATAGACGTATCGCGCCATGCTGACGGTGAGCACTTGGCTGGCCTGCTCAATTTGCTCCTGTTTTTGCAGCAATCCGCTGATGCGGGCGTAGCGCGGTTCGATTTCAGTGAGCGTTTGCGCGGCCCGTGCGTGCGTGCGCAGCGTGAACGTGACCACGCCGGCGGCCAGCGCGATCAATACCAGGGCGGCCAGCAGCAGCCAGACCTGTTCGGGACGCGGCGCGGGGCGGTTGGCGCTCATGACGGCCTCCTGGCCGGGGCAGCCGCCGAGGCCGGGTCCGCCGGCGTTTGCACCAACCCATAGCGCGCCGGATCCAGTTGCAGTTCGATGATGAAATTTTCCTTGCTGGCGCCGGTCAGGCGGGTGGCGGGCGAGGCCAGGCGCGCGTCGCTCACGCCCGGCTGCTGGGCCAGCTTTTGCACCAGCGCCGCGGCGTCGTCGGCGCTGCCGTTGAGGGTCAGTTTGGCGCCTTCGGAGCGCAGCGAAGTCAGCCACGCGCCGTCGGGTACGGTGCGGGTCAGCATGTCCAACGCCGGTGGCAGGGCGATTTGCCGGCCTACCGCGTCGCGCAGCGCCTGCATGCGCCCGACTTGCGCCAGCAGCGCTTCGCGCGCGGCGATTTGGTCGCTGGCCTGCTGCTGCAAGGCGGCCTGCGCGGCCAGGGCCTGGTGCGCGCGCGTCCGGATAAATGCCGTGGGCGTGACCAGCAGCGCCGCCAGCAAAGCCAGGCCCAGCGCCAGCAGGGCCAGATGCCGCCCGAAGCCGCGCGCCACCAGCCGCTCGCGCACGCCTTCGCCGTAGCCGCGGATGACGATGGGGCGAATGGGGCCGTTGCGGTTGGCATCGGATGGGATGACCCAGATTTCCGGATCGCCCGCACCGTCCGGCTGCCAGCCCGCGGCGCGCGCCTCGATCTGGGCCTGATCGGCCTGCGCGCGCGAGCTGATCGCTACCTCGACGCAGCCGTCGGCTGGCGTGGCGTAGCCATACACCGTCTGCCCGGCCGGAAACGGGCTGCCCGAGGCCACGTTCAGCCGCACCGCCTGCGCCAGATCGGCGTCGGCCAGCGGCGGCAGCGCCAGGCGCCGCTCCAGCACGCGGTCGGGCGCCAGCTCCAGCGCGGAAACGGTTGCACCACCAGCGGGCGCGCCGTCCGCATCAGGCGCGGCCACACCGCGCGCGATTCGCCAGTGCGTGACCCGCCCGTCGGCCTGCCGCAACTCAACCCGCACCGCCGGAGCGAACCACGCCAAAACCGGCAGCCCCGCCAGCAGATGGCCCGCCGCGCGCCACTGGCGCGGCCATTGGCTCAGATCCAAGCCGAATAAATGACTGTTGTCGTGAGTGAAGGCCATACTCCGAATCTAAAACAATCAGGCGGAAACAGAAGGGTTATCGGCGGCATCAATCCGCGCGCTTTCGCGCAGAATACGCCACGGCGCGACGTTATTGGCCCCGGACCGCTGCAGCGCAGCATCCTGGGTCAAATACAGTATTTTGCCTGTTGAAAGCGGTACCGCCGCTTCCAGCCGGAATAAATTGCCTTGTCCGGCGGCGATGGGCGCGATGAACGCCGTGTTATCGCCCAGCGCTTGCGCCACGGCGGATGGCGCGGCCTGGGCGTTAACGGGGCCGCCGTTGGTGGTGCTGGCCGTTACCAGCGGCGCGATGCGGGAATACAGGTCGTAATTCATGCCGGGTACCAGCATCAGGTCTTCCACCGCCTCGAAGCGGCGCTGTTTGTTGCCGCTGGCTACGGCCGATGAAATGTTCACCTGCGGCACTTCATCGCGCCAGGTGACGAGCGCATCGGCCATTTGCTGGGCGCGCGCCGCGTCCAGGCCGCCGGCGGTTTGCAGCAGCGCCGCCAGCATCGGCGCGGTGGCGCCGTTGAGCGCAACCCAGCCGTTGAGCGGCGAAGCCGTGACCTCCACGTCCACCCCGGCATAGCTGACGCTGATTTGCCCTGGGCCGATAACCGGGTCGGTCTGTACCGAAAGCTGTTGCAGCGCCAGCCCGATGGCCGCTTCGCCCAGCGCCTGGCCTTCGATCAGGTCGCGCTGGGTGGCGGCTGCACGGATGCCTTGCTTGACGCTTTGCGTCAGGCCCATGACCATGATGCTGAGCGCGGCAACGATCCACAGCACGGCAATCAGCGCCATGCCGCGCCGGGCGGCGTATGGCCCATGCGCGCGGGGCTGGTTCAGCATGACTGCTCTCCTCCACCGCCGCCACCGAAATCGCCTGTCCAGCGGCGGCACTGTCGCGCGGCGCGCACGGCCACAACCAGCATCGGCCAGGGCGGCTGGGCGCCATCGACATCGATCCGCACCGCCGAGGGCAGCAGCAGATCCGACGCGGTTTGCGGGGGCAGCTCCGGCGGCGGCCAGACCGGGCTCCAGTCGCCGGTGGACGGGTCCTGATAACGCAGCGCCAGGTCCGATGCCGGCGCGGCCAGGGTCAGGCTTTGCGCCGCGTTCCAATCGCTGAAAGTGGCCGCGCCTGTCCACGGCGCGTAGCGCAGCACCAGCGCGCCTGATTCAATGGCCAGTCGCAGATAGTGCCGCCCGCCCGCGTCAAACCGCGCGGGCAGTACGCCGATCCACGCGAGCTGGTTGCTGGCGCCGTCAAAGAACGGTATTTGCGCCGGCGCGCCGGCCACGGTGTTGTTGTAGGTGCGCGGAGAAACCAGCCCCAGCGTGTCGCGCAGCCAGCCGGTGGCCAGACGGTAGTCGTCGGAGGCGGCCACGTGCGCATCGACCCGCTCTTCGGTCTGCCCCATGCCGCGCACGGCATTGGTCAACGCCAGCATCAGCAGCGACAGCAACACCAGGGCGATCAGCACTTCGACCAGCGTGAAACCACGGCCCCCACGCTTCATGCCGCTCTGGAACGGAAGGGCCATATTCGTGGCGGTCCGGCTCATTGCTCGATTCCCGTCTGGCCGGGTAGCAGCCGCCGTTCGGGCCGCAAGGTGCGCAGCTCGATGCTGCGGCCACCGCCATCGTCCCAGCTCACGGTGGCGCGCAACTCGTGCAGGTGCGGCGCTTGCGGGTTGGCCCTGTCGGTGGCGGTGGGATACGGCGCGCTGTCGATATTCCAGGCGTAGCCGGCGGAGCTGCCGCTGTCGTGTACGTCTTGGGGCGGCACGACGGTGTACGCGGCCAGCAGCGATTGCGCCAGCGCCAGCGCCCGCTCGCGCTGCGCCAGGCTGCCCGCCTGCCGCGCATCGTTGCCCATGACTCTGTAAATCATGCCCAGCGCCACCGCCGCGATGGCGAACGCGACCAGGATTTCGAGCAGGGAAAACCCGCGCTGGCGTTCAGTCGCCACCGTCATGACCCGAGCGCCTCCTGCTCCACGCGGCCGGTGAACCAGTCCACGCGCAAACGCACGCCAGTGCCCGAGGGCCGGATGATGTCCAGGCTACCGCCGCTGGCGCCGCCGCGCGGCAGAAAGCGGATCGACATTTGCCCGCCCTGTCCCGCCTCCTGGCCGGCCATGGCGGCGCGCACCGTCAGCGGTTCCGGCACCTGGTGCACCGCGCCGCCCGTGACGCCGAAAGTGCGCGCCTGTAAATCCACCGCGAAGCGGGTTTCGACGCCTTCGGCCATCGCTTGCTGGCGCGCCGCGCGCATGTCGGTCAGAACCGCGCGCACCGTGTCGCGGTATTGCGCGCTTTCCTGCAAGCGCCCGTAGGCCATTGGCGTCAGGCCCACAATGAGCGCGATGAGCGTGAATACCACCAGGATTTCGACCAGCGTGAAGCCGTCCATCCGGGCGCGGGCCGGAATCAGCTTGTTCGCACGCCAGCGAGAGGAACTGCTAGTCACTGCTGGTTGACGATGTCGGCATTTTCGCCCTCGCCGCCGGGGGCGTTGTCCGCGCCCAGCGAGAGGATCTGAACGCCCCCGTTGGGGCCTGGGTTGGCGTAGCGGTAGGGGTTGCCCCAGGGGTCGCTGGGCAGGCTGCCCTTCAGGTACGGGCCGTTCCAGCCGCTGGCGGTGGGGGGCGGGGCTACCAGCGCCTGCAAGCCTTCCAGGTTGGTCGGGTAGCGGCCCACGTCGAGCTTGAACAAGTCCAGCGCCTTGTCCAGATCGGCGATCTGGATCGCGGCGGTTTTGCTCTTGGCGCCGCCCAGCCTGTTCATCACGGCTGGTCCCACGATGGCCGCAAGCGCGGCGATGATGGCGACCACCACCAAAATCTCGATCAGCGTGAAGCCGCGCGCGATGGCTTTGGAGCGTTGTGCGAATTTGCGTTGCATGACAGTTTTTCCTTTATTTGGCCAAGTCGTTGATCGACAGAATACCCAGCAGAATCGAGACGATGATGACCGCGATCATCAAGCCCAGCACCAGAATCATCGCCGGCTCCAGCAGCGTGAGCGAGCGCTTGATGCCGGTGGCCACGTCACGGTCGAGCACGTCGGCCAACTCGTTCATCATCGGTCCGATGCGGCCGGTTTCCTCGCCGACCCGCACCAGGTTAATTGCCAGCGGCTCGAATGCCTGCGTGGCCTGCATGGCCCGCACCATGCGCGCGCCTTCCTTGACCATCGGGGCCATTTTGCTCAAGGCGGTGCGCAGATTGCCGTTGCCCACCGTCTCGGTGGCGATGTGCAGCGCGGTCAGCAGCGGCACGCCGTTGGCCAGCAGCGTGCCCAGCGCCCGCGCGAACAGCGCCAGATCGTATTGATAGAGCAGCCGGCCCACCACCGGCACGGCCAGCATGCGCGACTGCCACCAGGCCCGGCCCGCGGGCGTTGCCAGCCAGCGCGCGGCCAGCCAGCCCGCCGCAACCAGCGCCACGCCGATGTACAGACCGTAATGGCGAAAACCCTGGCCCAGCGTCATGACGATGCGGGTGGGCAGCGGCAGCGCGTCGCCCATGTCGGTGAAGAGCTTTTCGAACTGCGGCACCACGAAGCCCAGCATGACGGCCAGCGACAGCACCGCCACGCACAGCAAAATCGCCGGATACAGCGTGGCCGAAATCACGTTCTCGCGCAGCTCGCGCAGCCGTTCCATGTGCCCGACCAAGCGTTCAAGTACCTGCGACATCTGGCCGCTGGCCTCGCCCGAGCGCACCATGTTGATGTAGAAGTCGCCGAACAGCTCGCGGCGTTGATTCAGGGCGCGGCTGAATGGCGCGCCGCCTTTCACGTCTTCCAGCAGCCCTTCCAGCAGCGTCTTCAGGCTGGGCTTGACGCTCATTTCAATCAGCACCCGCAGCGCGTTATCCAGCGCCAACCCGGCGCGCAACATGATCGCCAGTTCCGAGGTCAGGGCGCGCACGTCGGCGGTCTTGACCGGCCCGCGCGGCGCGCGGCGCCTGCGCCCGTGGCGCAACAAGGCATCGCCGCCCGCACTTGCGGCGGCGTCGGCGGCATCGCCCTGATCGACGCGGATCGGCGTCAAACCGCGCTGGCGCAACTGGCCCAGCACGGCCTCGGCCGACGGCGCATCCAGGCGTCCCTGCACCAGCTGTCCTTCGGCCGACGCGGCGCGCCATGCGAACTCAGGCATGGCCCTGTTCTTCCTGCAATTCATCCTGGGTCACGCGCAGCACCTCGTCCAGGCTGGTCACACCGGCGGCGACTTTGCGCAAACCGTCTTCATAAAGCGTCAACATGCCCGACTGAACGGCCAGATGTTGCAGCGTGCCGGCATCGCGCCCCTGCAAAATGGCGCTGCGCATCGCTTCATCGACCACCAGCAGCTCGTGAATGCCGGTGCGACCTTGATAGCCGGTGCCACGGCACTGCTCGCAGCCGCGCGCTTCGTGAATCGGCGCGCCGGGCTGCACGAACCGGCCCAGCCCGGAGCTTTGCAGCAATTCCGGTTCGGGCATCACCGATGTTTTGCAATGCGGGCACAGCCGCCGCACCAGCCGCTGCGACAGCACGCCGTTGACGGTGGAGGTGATGAGGTAGCGCTCGATGCCCATGTCCTGCATCCGCACCACCGCGCTGGCGGCCGTGTTGGTGTGCAGGGTGGAGAGCACCAGGTGCCCGGTCAATGACGACTGCACGGCGATTTGCGCGGTTTCGCCGTCGCGCATCTCGCCGATCATGATGATGTCCGGGTCCTGCCGCAAAATCGAGCGCAGCGCGTTGGCGAACGTCAGGTTGATTTGCGCATGCACCTGAATCTGGTTGATGCCTTCGAGCTGATACTCGACCGGGTCTTCCACGGTGATGATCTTCTGCGTCGTCGAATCGAGCTTGGCCAGCGCCGCGTACAGCGTGGTGGTCTTGCCCGAGCCGGTCGGGCCGGTCACCAGCAAGATGCCGTGCGGCCTGTGGATCAGCGCGTTGAAGCGCGCCAGGGTGTCTGCTTCGAACCCCATGTCTTCCAGCCCGAAGCGCACGCTGGCGCGGTCCAGCACCCGCATCACCACGCTCTCGCCGTACACCGTCGGCACGGTGGACACGCGCAAATCCAGCTCGCGCCCCTTGACGCGCGTTTTGATGCGGCCATCCTGCGGCAGGCGGCGCTCGGCGATGTCCAGATGCGCCAGCAGCTTGACGCGCGAACTCACCGCCGCGCCCTGATTGCCGGACACCACCTCGCCCATATGCAGCACGCCGTCGACGCGATAGCGCACGTGCAGGCCGTCCTCGAACGGCTCCAGGTGAATGTCGGAGGCGCGCAGATCAATCACGCGGCCAATGATGGTATTGACCAGCCGGATTACCGGCGCCTCGCTGGCCAGATCGCGCAGATGCTCGACAAACTCGCCCGCATCCTCGCCGGCATCGAAAGCGCCTTCGCTTTCCTCGGGCGGCGCCACTTCTTCCTGCTGGCGCTGCAGGGCCTTGTCGATTTCGGAGGCCAGGCCCACCGCCGGCCGCACCGTCAGGTCGGTGGTCAGGCGCAGAGCCTTGATCACGAATGTGTCGTACGGCGCGCGCATCGCCACATGCAGTTGCCCGTCCTCGATCGCCAGCGGCAGCACATGATGTGCGCGCAAAAACTCCGGCAGCAGGCCATTGGCTTCCAGGGGCGCGTCGGGAAACTGCTCGGTCGGCACGAAAGGCAACCCCAAATACTCGGCCAGCGCGTGCGCGGCGTCGGTTTCAGACACCAACCCAAGATTCACCAGCGCTCCGTCCAGCGCCCCGCCCATTTCGTGCGTGGCCGCCAGCGCGCGCTCCAGGTCTCGCGGCGAAAGCTTGCCCGCACGCACCAGCACTTCGCCATAGCGCGCCCAGTCCAGCGCGCCGCCGCCGGAAGCCG
>Ga0209629_10001574_pt1 | contig 14632 bp, 6 predicted proteins | sample TergutCu122P5_FD_187286 | JGI IMG/M metagenome (GOLD analysis project Ga0209629, IMG submission 187286) | Cubitermes ugandensis P5 segment gut microbial communities from Kakamega Forest, Kenya - Cu122 P5 (SPAdes) (version 2) | ecosystem: Host-associated > Arthropoda: Insects > Digestive system >...
GGAGGGAGGGTGGAGGTTGTGGCTTCACTCTCTCAAGGTCGCACAGCTGCTGCGCAGTGCGGCTTGTTTACATACAAATCAGTCCCGGTCATATTTGAACCACCTTGTATCTTATGCCTTTCTCTATCTGAGCATTCTGAGGAACTTCTTGTTCTACAGTATGACCTGCGTACTTCTCTCTCGCGTTTCCCTCTAAGAAGGGAGACCAGCGTTTCGTCTTGTTTCTACAACGCTGTGCAAGTACGAACAACGGTCATGATGTGCGCGTTCAGTCAACAAGACATTCTCTTATAAATATTTACATCCATGAAGTTCGCCGAACTTCAAACAATGCTGGTAAACTCCTATATAAAGAATTCGCTACAGAGCGTTATATGAACTACAATGTAGAGATAAATTGCCATTTTGCACTTCGTACAATTAAGTCTAAGGAAATCACAGGCCTAGAAAACTTATTCCACGCAGCAAAGTCCTTGTGAAACTAATATCCCTTCAGACAGTCACCGAATTCACCGACGTTTCGTTACCTTATTCACTGGATCCCCGCTTTAAACCACTAAACCGCCCACCAGTCCGATGTCCTGTGCAACATTCACCATCTGAGACTGTTGTTACCCTCACCCAACCACCAATTTGGAGGTACATCTCCTGTCGGATGTCCGAGAGTATGTAGTCAAAGTGGCAGCTAGTTTCCATGTTTGTAGATCGTCTTCGACATGTGAGTCATCACGGTTGAAAGCGATAGGCAGGCCAGGTGTGAAATTTCGTGAATTACAGTGAAAAACAAAAGAGTGAAAATGAGTTCTTTACGACGGCTCCATTCTCATAAAAATGTATCTCCGAAACGTTCACCAAACTAGGCCTACCTACAGATTCATCAAATAAGACACTCACACACTTAAAGAACCATATATTCTCAGGCGAGCTAAGCCATAATATCTCTCACTGAATGCAACAGTAGCACAAACCAAAATTTGCCCATGTGGAGTTAATAGTATGATTGAACTAAAAAAAAAATATAACTATACCCCACAATACCTCCACATTTGTTAGTCGAAACATACCCTACAAGATGCCATTATTTTCGGATACAGTTGCATTTTTTAGTTCAGTCGTAGTATTAACTATAAATGGGCAATTATTGGATTGTGCCAATACTGTGTTCGGTCAGCAATGTGGGGAGTCGTCTGTGCTCCGAAAGCACCACAACAAAACACCGAGGGAATTTTTAATTTTAATAATAATAATAATAATAATAATAATAATAATAATAACAATAACAACAACAACAACAACAAAACACTGGTAAGAACATGTACCAAACTCAGTAGTAACAAATCAAGGAGGCAGGATGATTATACTCTGGAATCAGCAAGTGCAAACTGACAGAACTGTCCCCAATAACAAGCCAGACATTATAATCCGAGACAATGAAAAGAGATAATGCATGTTAATAGATGTAGCAGTCCCAGGAGACAGAAATGTGATTAGAAAAGAAGCCGAGAAGATTTTAAAATATAAAGACCTCACAATAGAAATACAGCGGTTGTGGAATGTAAAAACAAGGGTGATACAAGTAATAACTGGAGCGACTGGGACCATCTCCAAATCATTAAGAAAATACGTGAGCGACATACCAGGAAACTATGACGTTCAGGAGCTACAGAAAACAGCCATATTGGGCACTGCACACATACTTCGGAAAGTGATAACGTAAAAGAACAAAAGAGCCAACGCAGGAACTAGAAATAGAGGCACCATAAACAACAAAGACAGAATAGCTGCAACAGTGTATCCCCTAGGGACATGGTTTGTCTCGGGAATATGTGTATGGATACCCTGAATGAAGAAGACGATGATGATGATGATAATGATAATATTGATAATAATAATAATAATAATCAGTCTCTTTACCCCCGGGGAAGACCCAGTTCCCATTCTACATATTGCTCGGTGGGCCCCAGGGTTGGCCTGGACGGGTGCGGAAAATCTCGCCTCCACCGGGATTCGATTCCCGGACCGTCCAGCCCGTGGCGAGTCGCTATAACGACTACGCAACCCCGGCCCTCATGTGATAATGCTGCTGCTGATAATGATAATGGTAATAATAATAATAATAATAATAATACCATCATCACCTCCACCGAAGAACGATGATGACGAGGTGCTACACGCACTGGGTTGCTTCATGATGCATGAATAACATGAACTTGCTTCTTTGTTTAGTGGAAACGACTACGTTATTTGGCAACGGCTCTTTCAGCCATGTGACACGTCATATTTTCCACCACTAACGTGATCAGTGATTGCATTCATGACGTCTTAGGTACGAAGATGTAAACACTTCAGTCAACAGACAGCGGAATATACTTTTTGCGTTACTTGCACATATCACGTAACACGAATGAATAATTGTAAATCTGTGTGTATCATCCTCCAAAATATTCACGTAATTTCGATGATACTGAAATGCGAATATGCCGCTGGCCTCTAAGTACGATGAAACGCCACGCTACAGGAAGTGGAAACACTATTTTAAAAGGAACAAAAACACACGTGCGCCATCTCTTATTCTGCATATCTACCACTCGTAAATTAAGTTCATAGGTTTATTTAAATGCCATACTGTTTGCTATATTATTACTCCACTCAGATCTAGCGAACAAAATAGAGAAAAAACCAGAGGGTACAACGAAATAAGTTCTTTGGCCGGAGAAAAGCTTGAAAATTGAAGAAAATTTTGTAGCAGCAAGAAATAATTCTGTCAACGTATTTGTTAGGACCACGCCACATACTAACCTAACGCGCTTTTCTAAGGGAATAAAATAGATTGCAAGTGTATGTAAACATTACGGTTCGATTCCCGGGGGGAGTAGATTTTTCACCTCTCCAAAGGGTCAAAACTGGTTCTGGAGCACACACAGCCTTCTACAGAATGGGAGCCGGGCCCCTTTGCTCCGATCCCACACACATACAAAAACACACACACACACACCTATGTCTATCTGTAAAGAAAATGGACTGGGCGTGTATCTGAAGAAGTCAATTAACTAAGGGAATTTTCAGTGAGTATATTTCTAAAACAGTTTTTCAAACGTAAGATTTTCATCCTTCAAAACATTCACTTAAGTTCTGGATTTTAACAGACGGACATCGTCGCATCTCACAGTTCGTGAACTTCAATGTTGGAATTTCGACCTTTCACGATCATTCATTTTAATGTTATTGTTTCGAAGATTCGTTACTGGTTCCAACGAACCGGGATGAGACCATATAACTGACGAGTGGGCTTCCCCACTCTCCTGGTTTTGCAGAAATCACTCTCAGTCCAATCAAGATCTTCCATTTAGTGAGTATGATTACTTTCTTTAGCAGTCTAATCCACACAAACACTACAGATTAGATGGCTAATGATTAACTAGCACAACGGGATTATGTTGCCCAAATTCGTTGATTACTTTCATGGTCCACTGCTTCGGTGTGTAAGGAGTGTTCTGTGTTGTAACTAAAATAAACTTCGACGCTCTCTATGGATTTCGAGGTTTTTTATATTTTTATGACTCGTATTTCTTTAAGTTCTTAGAACCAAATAAGCATTTTAAATTGAAAATGGATTCAATTTTTCCTGACGGTTTTATCGGTCCCATTCAATCACCAGTATCTTCCTCCGTTCAACGTATAAGAATATTCAATCTTTGTGTCTTCATGCTGAAGTTCATACTGCGTTGGCAAGGTACTGTCGAGCTCGGTTATAACGAGGCGTCAAGAGGCTGGGCAATTCTGGTGGATATAGCCGTAGTTCATAATATGCATGAATATAAAACCTAGCACGTAGGAAATAGTAATATATAAAGGTACAAATAAATATAGTTTATGTTTAACGTATGTACGAAACAACACAGAAAAATAAATAAAATAAAAATTTCAGAAGTAAATATGTATAAAAAATCCTACCTTTTTTCCTTCTTAGCTGCCCCTTACATTTACGCATTGTTGAAAAAGTATATGTAAACATCAATACCTTGTTTTTAAACGCATAATCAACGTCAGACTTCTTTGCGGTTTTTAATAAACGTGTATTATGCGATCTGCCTATGAAAAGTTAGTCCGTTTCAGTCGTGTTCCTACATACATTAAAGCTGTATACATGTTCTTAATTCTCTTCCCCTAATACACTTTCAAACTCAGAATTAAACGATGCACTGGGCGCTGCTTTATAAAGCAGTCGGTCAATTGTCTTCTTCGCAGCAACCTTTTTACATTCTACCCGAACACTTTCTCTTGTTTTTAATCTCCTATCATGGCCTCTCCACGAACTTTCACATAAACAATGTTATCCCAATTTTTGAAACTATCAAACAATCCGCTGTTACAAGTATAATTTTCGCGCCCTAGTTGCTGCCCATTTCTTCTTGCCTGTACCTTTAAAATGGAATTGCTGATCGGGAAATCACATTACTCTGACGCCATCAATACTACCAGCAGTGCTCGATCAACACTGCTTCAGTCACAATTCTTATTTTTTAGTTCGTAATATTGTTGTTTTCTACTACAGATGAAATCTCTTGTTTGTTTTTCCGCAAAGCCGGAGCTGTCGATGATAAGTTACGAGGGCAGTCCATAAAGAAACCGAACTTTATTTTTTTTTAATTTATTGCTTTACTTACAACTTAATCAAAATTGTCTCCTTCACAGTACTCCCCTCCTCTCTTGATGCACCGCTCCCAACGTTTTTTCCAGTTCTGGAACGCGTCCTGGAACGTGTTTTGCGGGATGGCGCGAAGGTCCCTTATCGAATTTTGTTCTATCTCCTCTACCGTCTGAAATCGGCGACCTTGTAGTGAAGATTTCAACTTCGGGAACAAGAAAAAGTCCGCAGGGGCCAAATCTGGAGAGTAGGGCGGTTGGGGAACAACAGTCGTCTCATACTTCTTCAAAAATTCACGGATAAGGAGTGATGCGTGAGCAGGTGCATTGTCATGGTGCAACATCCAGGTGTTGTTTGTCCACGCCTCAGGCCTCTTCCTTCGCACTGCCGCCCTCAAACGCTTCAGGACGTTTAGGTAGAACTCTTTATTGACTGTCTCACCACGTGGAACATTTTGACGAATCACAGCAAGCACTTTCTAAACGCGATCGTCGTCCAATGACGTGGAAGGCCGTCCAGATTTGGGGTCGTCTGCGATGGACGTTCTGCCCGATTTGAAACACTGTTACCACTCGTGACATGGCTTACGGCTCAAACAATCCTCTCCGTAAGCCTGTTGCAACATCTGAAAAGTCTCCGGAAAAGTTTTTCCCAATTTGAAACAGAATTTGGCGCAAACGCATTGCTCCTCAAGATCCTTCATTTTTCAAATTGCATAAAGTCGCCGAGGGTATTAAACACACATACATTCAAGCGCATATAGTTCGATGACTAATTGACGTGGTGTGATGCTGCTAGTGTCAGAATAAAGCTTAAAGTCCCCGCTACACAACGTCGTCATCGCGAGCGCGCGCCATCGCGAGCGTGCTGCGCGCGCTCGCTTGCTATTTCACAAGTTCGGTTTCTTTATGGACTGCCTATGTACACTTTTGTACGTTTCGACATTTTCTTCGCTACGTTCTAACCCTCAACTTTTTTTGCGATTAGACAGGCTCGCTGAAGGGCAAAATGTACAGTGATTTTTGTGACTACCGCTAAGAAAACTGTTTTCAAATTGATCCATTTTAATATTATCCCCAAAATTCTCTTGTTTTACTAAAGCTTATTCATAATCATTAAGAATCATTCTGTTTGATTCGACCAGCCTAATAATCTATTGTGATTGATACCAATCATGAAGTTCCTCACTATAGTTTCTCCAGTCTTCCATCACTTCCTCTTAATTCCAAATATTCTTCTCAGCACCTTCTTCATGTAGAAGGTAAAGGTAAAGGTGTCCCTGAGCACACCATGAAGGCATATGTAGAAGTGGAGGTACAGCTCCACTTATTAACCTCGAAACTAGGAGGTGAGTGGTACGCTTCACGCCCCTCACCCCACGCTTTATTCCAGGGGAAAGAGCCTCCTGTCCACTGATTAGGAGGCTGGGCGGGCCCCGAATCCGGCCTCGACATTTCAGCGAAGAAAAAGAGGTCTTGCCTATGCCGGGAATCGAACAATTCCGCTCACGTGTTCCGAAGTCTATTTCATTTTCTCAGAAATGCATAGTATTCCTAATATCTAGCCTGATTCTAATAAATCATTAGTAGAATAATGAATGCAGTGCTGACTGTAGCATGATTTCTAACGTGCCTATCACTGTGAGCGGGTAAATTTGTTACTAACCGAGTGGGTATATTAACACATGTCCGTGAGATAAGATGCTGTATGTTTCCATTGTGCATGAGAATGGAAACTCTGGACGTGTCTAATGAGAGATCAATTGCGTAATGAGGCGTAGAATAACAATGACAGACGGCCTTGAATTGAGTGACTGAGACATAGCAAGACACGTGCACAGCGAGATGCAGCGAAGAAGCTGATTACCGCACTAAGACTAAAACGGCAGATGATCCAAAAATATTATATTTTATAGTATACAAAGGAACAGTAATATTCAAATAAACGTTACAAGTTAAACATTATGAACTAAACGTGTGATGAGCAACATTATGGACAAGGCCAAATGGAGAGAAACAAAGACATTTGCGGGACACATTATAAATACTACCTGTATTTGTTCCTTGTTTATCATTCATGATCCCACAATACATAAATATGCACTGATTGTACCTTAAGTTTCTATAAATTGGCTTAAATATGGTCAAGAATGACCGAAACAATTAGCCACCATAATGAAGAAACTAAAACTAATATACTACTGTTGTGTCTGACGGCAACTATTAACAATTTGTTTACCTTGTAAATTTAAACACAACGGGACGTCCTCTATAAAATAAACTGTGCGTTCAGTTGGTGTAATAAACAATGTACTTTGCGCTAAAAAAATGTGAAAGTTTGGTTGCGATCGGTCAATAATTACGGGAACTAACTTGAGGAGCACCGTACCTTGTCGACTGTATCTTGTCTTCCATTGGAAAAACTACCCTGAAACTTCACAATTCGCACTAACCACGCATGCGTTGCAAACTTTATTAAGGTTGGTGGCGATCAGTCGATAATTAAGGGCACTTTAATAGAAAAACAAATAACATTTCAGTTGTATCTCAGCTTCCACTGTAGGAACTTACCTCAAATTCATACCTCGTACTTCCCACGTTCGTGCTACAAACGATGTAAGCTTAGTTGCGATCGTTCAATAATTAAGGGCACTTTACTGGGAGACCAAAATACCTTTCGGGTGCATCTCGGCTTCCGCTGTAAGGATTTGCCCGGGATTTCATACGTCGCAATCTTGACACAAGCGCTACAAACGGCGTAACCTTGGTTCTGATCCGTAAAGAAATAGGGGCACTATAACTGAAGAACAAAGCACCTTTTCGCCTGTATTTCGGCTTCCATTGGTTCCTAACTTCATGCCTCGCACTTAACATGAATGCGCCACGAATGTGTAAGTTTCGTTGCGATCATTCAGTAGTGAGGGGCACCTTACTTGGAGAACAGAGTGCCTCTTCAGCTGCATCTCGGCTTCCATAGAAGGGATTTTCCTGAAACGTCACACGTCGCAATCTTCACGCATGCGCTACAAATGTTGTAATTCAGGATGCAATCGGGCATAATTAAGGGTGCTTTACTTGGAGACCAAAGTACCATACGGGCTATATCTCGGCTTGCATGGGAAGGATGTCCCTGAAAATTCATGCCTATGAAACTCCACCCATGCGCTAGGCACGTAGTAACTTTGGTTGCGATCCGTCAATAATTAACGTTGCTTTACTTGGATAACAAAGTACCTTTTCAGTTGCATATCTGCTTCCATTGCAGGAACTTTACTGAAACTTCATACTTCGCGCTCTCCAAGCATGCGCTACAAATTGTGCAATTTTCATTCCGACTGCCCACTAATTAAGGGCACTGTGCTTGGAAAATAAAGTATCTTTCGGCTGTATCTGGGTATCCATCGCAGAGATTCTCCTGAAAATCCTTAACTAACAATCTCCACGCATAAACTGAAAACTGTGCAGTTTTCATTGAGATTGCCATCAAATTGAGGGCACCTTACTTGGAGAACAAAGCACCTACTCGCCTGTATATTACATTCCACTGGAGGGATTTTATTAAAACTTCACATCTCGCACTTTTGAAGCATGGAATAAAAGCGATGAAAGTTTCGTTGCGATGGGCCAATTATTAAGGGCATGTTACTTGGAGAACAAAATACCTTCTCGGCTGTACCTTTCCTTCCATTGAGGCAGCGTTTCCCAAACTGGGTTCCGCAAAGGGGTGTTAGGCGTTCCGAAGGACGAAAATGCGAAATGGCGGAAGAGTTTTATTGGCGGTTCTAAATGTATATGTACGAATTAAAAGTCGTGTGGCGACATTCGAACTAATCATTCCATCACTGACAGTACGCAGACAATCGCTGTTTAAATACAGAAACTTTCCAGTTCTGTAGTCAAGTAAGCAGAGCTCGCCACATACAGGGTCGATGTATCATGTGAGACGATCAGGTTATCGATCAGTTTGAGGTCAGCTATTGATTTCTTACACGTAACATACATAAAAATAAACAAATGCTGGTATATAATTTTATTTTACTTACTGTGGACATACGGGGATTCCTCAGTACGTTTTGGGCTGTATCTCGGCTTTCATTGGAGGGATTTCCCTGAAAATTCAAATCCGCAATCTCCGCCAAAGTGCTACACATGACGTAAGTTTGGTTGCGATCGGTCGATAGTTAAAGGGCACTTTACTTGGAGAACAAAGTACCTTTTCGGCTGTATTTCGGCTTTCGTTGGAGGGATTTTCCTGTAATTCATACCTCGACCTCTCAAACCTTGCGCAACATTGTGAGTTTGGTAGCGATAGGTGAAAAATTACGGGCAATTTACTTGAAGATCAAATAATATTTTCGGCTGGTATCTCGGCTAGCATTGAAACATCTTCCCTCAAAACACATACCTCGTACTCTCCGTGCATGCGGTGCGTATGTTGTATGTTTGGTTGCGATCGGTGAATAATTAAGGGAACTTTACTTGGTAAACAACGTACCTTTGCGGCTTATCTCGACGTCTATTTGAAGCATTTGCCTATAACTTCACAATTCGCACTCCCCACGCATTCCCTACAAACGGTGTTAAGTTTGGTAGTGATCGGACAATAATTAAGGGCACTGTACTTGTAGAAAAAGTAATTTCTCAGCTCTCTCACCCAGGGCTGTAGCGCCAGGAGGATGGATGGATGGATCTCCACTTCCAGTGGAGGGATTTGCCCAGAATTTCATAATTCTTTATCTCCACAAGTCCCCTACAAATGATGTAACTTTGTTTTTGATAGGTAGATAATTAAGGGCACTTTGATCGGAGACCCAAGCACTTGTTTGCCTGTATCTCGACTTTCATTCGAGAAATTTCCCTGAAACTTCACAACTCGCACACTCCAGGTATGCGCTACAAACACCGGGTGTTTGGTTCCGATCGGTAAATAATTAAGAGCACTTTACTTGAGGAGCCTTATGGCTTCTCATCTGTATCTCGGCTTGAATTAGAGGAGTTTTCCTAAAACTTCAAACCTTGCACTCTCCCCGCATCCGCTATATACGGTGGAGGGTGGGTTGCGATCGGTGAATAATTAATGTGGCTGCACGGTAATTTAACTGCACTTGTCAATTGCGAGTGTTAATGCACAAATTACCAATCAACAGAGTGCGGAGTTCACCCTAATCTGGCGTAAGGCAGGGCTGTGCGAATTCATATTTTCCGGAGTACGTATATTTATTCGACTTATAAGTCTTGTGTTTTGCTTACATTTCCAGTTCAACAGTTATTGCGCCAAATAAATGGTCACAACCGGTAATCTCAACACCAAAATATTTGTTCGTAGGCCTGTGTATTGGATGATTGTTTAGTGGACAGTCTGCTCATAATTTTAAAAGTCATAAGGCCGTGTGATAGTTGCCTACGTGCGTATTTAGAAGGTGCAAACCAATCCACACGGTATCACCCTATTGGTGAAAAATTGTTTGGTTCCTAAAGTTTTGAGTTGGGCCATAAAAAAAACAACTGCCCTGGTCTCGAGTAAGTTATTTCCCCAGTTGCATTCTGTGAAATTTTATTTACGTCAGAGGCCTTGATGTTGGTTGATTACTGATAAAAATCTTCACAATTTTAAATCTTACATAAGCTCCCTTTCAGTGGAACAAGGTGAACAGTTTTATTTCAACATCCCTCGTTATGTAACTGTTGCAAGCTGTTACATTCGATCACCATTTCTACGGCGGAAGCTCGATAGAAGATAGTATGGAATATTTTAATATTAAATAAATAAAGCGATCAATCACATTAACTTCACTTTCTTCGAATACAATCACTTAAATAAACAAACCAACAAAAACAAAAGTAAATTGTTTTTATTTCCCCGAAAGTAGCTACTGTTAAAAGACTCGGTAAACACGAACACACTTAAAAAAGTTAAAGTTGTCGCTGTGCTCGCCATGAAGTCTTAAGCCGGCATTGAGGTACAACTGCACGCATTCTTAACCTCGGCACTAAATGGCGGTGAGTGAACAGCTCACGCCCCCGCAACTTTACGCACGGAGACATACCTTCGGTTTATACATTACTATGCTTGGTGGGCCTCACAGCTGGTTATTTCGAAAAGAAGGGAAATCTCTTCCTTCAGCAGGTAACACAGGAGAAATTCCGTTTTGCTGCAGATGCATGCCTGTTTTGCAGAGCGCGACAAACTTCACGGTATCAAGAATAATGTACTTTGTGTTTCTTTAAATATTCTCCACTATGACAGAAAGTTGTACACCGGTACATTCAGCATGGTGGTATTTTGTATTATCTTCCAGATTACTGTAAGCTGCATCGTTTCTAAGAAAATAGGTGGATTTGATTTTCCTGTAAAATGGCTATATAGCTGACTGGTGGGAACGAATATTAAATTAGCTCGAAAAGTTTAGTGTCGGTCCTCTCCTTCCTGCAAAATTGTTGGAAAAAGTAGTCGAATTTCCCTTATACCAGACGAAATGTTTACACCACTAGGACAACAACTGGGCAGCGTCATCATGTCCTTCACTATGAATGTGTCGCCAGAGCCTGATTTAAAAAGTCCCTTTATTAAGTCCGGGCTGAAGAGGATGGTCGTACAACTGACAGTAAAGTAGAAAGCATCCACCGAAGAATCGAGGTTCTATTCGCGGCGGAGACAACAAAATTCTTCCCTTCTCCACAGCGTCCAGGCCAGCTCCAAAGCCCACGCAGCCTCCTACTTAAGGGATTATGAGGGCTGCTTCACCTGGGGGCAAAGTGGCCGGGGCGCCAAGCTGCCCACTCTACTGCTTATACGGCCGGAGTTAAGAAGGTTTGCAGCTATGATTTCACTCCCCCTATGTCTTTACGACAAGGTACTGAAATAAGATTCACTTTATATCACTCCTCCTGCTCGCAACGTTTATAAGCACTTCCCTTCCTCCACTCGACCCCCACTTTCAACCGAACAGGACTTTTATCAAAAGTATCAACTTATTTAAAATTTGAAAGAAGAATTACAAATAAAAATAGAGCATATTATGTACTTCTTCCTCTGCTAAACAGTCAACCAGTATTCAGAGCAGAACATTGGACACTGAATAAAGATATTGCTAAACGGCTGGCTGCTTTTGAAAGAAAAGTTTTAAGAGAAAAGTTTGGGGGAAATAAAGTAGATGAAAATTTGAGAAAGTGATGTAATAAGAAATTAAGCTGTTTGGATATTTGGATATACTTTCATTTTACAGAATTCGGTTGAATTGGACTGGATAGTAAAAGAAAAGTCAGGTATTTAATAGAAATCCCCATGGAAGTCGAAAAATGGGACGACCAAAAAACAGATGGTGAATTGTGTACATATATCAATAGATGCAAAACGATAAACTGGAAAGAGAGGTAAAAACAGAGCGGACTGGGTGAAGTCCATTAAGGAGGCGAAGGTCCCACATTGTACTGTAGTGCCATCGAAGAAGAAGAAGAAGAAGAAGAAGAAGAAGAAGAAGAAGAAGAAGAAGAAGAAGAAGAAGAAGAAGAAGAAGAAGAAGAAGAAGAAGAAGAAGAAGAAGAAGAATAGTAAATTCTTTATCGCTGTAATAAACCGCTTATTTTAGTTGTGATAGGTTACGTGCTTGTAAATGGCAGTTTCCTGCTTTCAAGCGCGAACCCTCTTTCTATACAAACATACATACAATACAACATTGACGGAAACTGTTAAATTAAATCCTAGAAAAAATCTCTTTAATCATCACTCAATTCGTATGTCCTTCGTGGGTTATGCATGAATTTCAGTAATAGAATTACACAATCTGTCCGCCCTGGATTCGTTCCACGGAGTAATAACCCTGAAACCACTCAGCTGGTTACATAAAGTGGCGACATAAAAATAGGCCTACTGTCACCCACGGAGTTGGCGTCTAATCTTGAGACGCTACGCACAGTGGCGTCATGAAGTCCGATCTTTCTACATACGCACGTAACACGTTGTACACACATGGGCGCGTGTGCAAAAATATAACAGTACAATTAGTGCGCACTCTGACATTTGTTTACCGATGACTTCAAGAGCAGTCTCGTGACTTACATGGAAAACAGTCGTCACCAGTACCCAGACGACTGTTAACAGGAGAATTTCTTTTCTATTCAGTATGAACTCTTCTATATACCTTGTACTATACATTGCTTGCCTAATTAATTATCACTGATAGCACACTGAACACAGCATACATACAGGTAAAATGGTTTTGTAAAAACACTTTGTTGCCTTATACTTTTATGCGCACTTTAGCATAAACGCTCTCAAACATAACTACTCTACTAAACTTACAAAAAATTATGTTATGGCAAAAGCCATCATGAGCATGGATCACGCGATATCTGAATATCTTGTGAAGCAATAGCCTGTTCTCTATGTCATCGAACTAGTGACTTTACCATTATCAGCTTCATCTCTCATAACATAATCTCACCTCCTCCTTTTTCTTCTTCTGGTCATTACAGTCCTTGGTGAACCTTAGCCTCTTCCATAATTGCCCTCCACTGTTTTCGGCCCCGCTACTTACGTCTCCAGTTCCCCACGACCATCATCTTTAGATCTTCCTCAACTGACTCAAGTCATCTCAACTCAGGTTTTCCTACACGTTGAGTGCATTCTGCTTTAAGAAAATTAAGCTTTCTGCAAAGCTCCAGTTCGATCTCACACCACTCTGGGAGTTAAATTCGTTCAATATGAGGTCTAAACATGTTCAGTTAACTTCATATTCCACTGACATCGCGTCCTTCCAGCAGTTTGCAAACCGCAGGTATTATCACAAGCTCACAAAACAAAAGGCTAGGAATGGAACCGACAGCAAACATAAAAATAAGTCGCCCACTGTATATTCCATGCCCGACCACGTGTTCTTCAGGTGAATAAAGTCCCAAAAATCTAGAACTGTGCACACGACTTCAAACCAAAAACCACCGATTATTACTCCAACTTGTCTCCGCCCATTTTACACGGCCACATCCAGGCTGTGCTGTTTCAAAAACCTTTCGTCATATACAAAGGTATATATTAATACCGCTATGGCGGTTAGCCACTCTATACAGACGACAACAACAAAAAGCATAACACAATAAAACCAGAGAACTTATAACGCAACAAAACCAGGGCGCGTGTAGGCGGCCGTAGGCCACGTTTTATACCATACGCTGACAGCAAGTGGCGAAAAGGAGAAATTCTTACGATAGCATTATAGCCGGAACATGTAACTGCTAAAGCTGTTGTTTGACGAAAGAGATAGTATAAATTACTACTACTACTACTACTACTACTACTACTACTACTACTACTACTACTACTACTAAACGAATACGAATGTTTGTACAGGCCGTGGTGTTGTAACGGTAAAAGACTTCAGTTCGGTGGCCGTGATCTGAAGAGAAAGAAGAAGAAGAAAAAGACGAGGACCCGAACAAGTTACCACAAACGTTAACGCTTCATGCTCGTTTCGGGAGGTTTTCTGTTTAAATCTCGGCCGGGACACCGACTGTCCGAACTGTTTTGCGTGAGAATGAGAAGCGGAGAGAGACAAGTCGGACAACAACGCTATAATGGACATTGCAGAAGGAAAGGGGGCGAGGGAAAGGAAAGAGAACTCGTGGGTTGAAAATCGAAAGAATGTAGTAGACGTGAGAAAAGTCAGTATGGGGTGAATCGGAATACAGGCTATCAGACACAGACATGTTATGAGGGACGGACGAGCTTAAAAACAGTTTTCAGAACGAAATTGTGAATTTAATAATGTAAGTCCTTTTAAGAGTTTGGGTGATTATCTGCTCAAAGGAAGCATATGGGTTGAAAGGGGGTGCTCAGAAAACGGACTCTTCGTTTGAAGACAATAATTACGTGGCAAATGTAGGAATGTCGACTGAAGTTAATTACAGTGTTTGTAGAGTACAGTAGCCACTGGATTTCGATGACTGGAACTACACCATAATAAACACACGTAACGTGGGCCGGGGGGGG
>Ga0209629_10001575_pt1 | contig 14631 bp, 12 predicted proteins | sample TergutCu122P5_FD_187286 | JGI IMG/M metagenome (GOLD analysis project Ga0209629, IMG submission 187286) | Cubitermes ugandensis P5 segment gut microbial communities from Kakamega Forest, Kenya - Cu122 P5 (SPAdes) (version 2) | ecosystem: Host-associated > Arthropoda: Insects > Digestive system...
CTTCTAATCTATTAATACTACTGAAATAATTAAGACAAATATAGTAAATATTTCAATTACTTGTACCATTCAAATGCTCTGAAAGAGCAAAATCATCAGAATAGGGCAACGCCCTATTAAACGGAATACGTCTCTACCGCAAAGCCCTGAAAGGGCGGAATCCGGTGTTTGAATAGTGATTACGCGCTTTCAGCGCTTGTGTCTTTGGCGATTCCAATCCCGTCGGGCGTTGCCCGACGCTATTGATCGTCGCTCTTTCAGAGCTATTTTTTTTCATTCCGTTAGGAATGAATCGCTCGGTAGTACAAGCATAACATCTCTCGCCCTTGCATCCTGTTAAGGATGCATCCTTGACGGGATGCAGGTTTTTGCGCGGCATTATTTGTGCTACCGAGCGATATTATCTACGGGAATAGCCCTCCACCCGCTACGTCGAATCAAACACAAGCCCGCGGCTTGCTTGGCTGTCATTTTCTCGCGTTTCCATTTTATATAACCCCATTTATTTTTTATTTATATATAAATAAAAAAAATTGTGTGACGTCACGGCGCAAAATTGTAACGCCGTGACAATAGCGTGACAGGGGGATGTTTTGCCTTGCTCAATGCCTGCAACTGACCACTGCAACCTACTGCAACTTCGGGCTGCAACCTACAAGGAAGTAAGACTTCAACCTACAAGGAGGCTAAGCAGTAGCCTACAAGGAAGCAAGACGCTAGCCTACAAGGAGGCAAGGCAGTAGCCTACAAGGAGGCTGTAACCTGTTTATTTATAGTGTGTTCTGAGAAGTGTTTTTCGCTACGCCCGCAACGACAAAAATATAGAAATCCTCAAATCCTCAAATCCCCCATGCGGGGATTTGGGGATATTGGGGAAATGGCTTTGAGTTATGAATTATGAGTTATGAGTTGTTTTCGGTAAATACCGTGGGCAATTCGCTCTATTTGTTAAAAAATATGACTATGGATACTTATTCCATATTATGACGGCGACAATTAAAATACATTAATTTCTACAAAGTCATACCCTGTTTTATCACCATAATCTTAGTCGCTAATCGGAGTGATTATTTTTTTGCAAAAAATATTTAGTATATTTTTTTGTTAAGATTGTATTAATATTAATATTTTTTTGTATATTTGCGGCAAATATATAAATATACAAACAACTTTTTTACTAAAACCAAAATGGATTTTGTACAGCACCAAATTAAAAAGCATGTGGATAACATTCTTTCCTTACCCTATTTATCGAAAAAAACTGTTTTTATTGCAGATTTATTATTAGTAACGGCAATATTTACTTTATCCTCTTCGATTTGTTATGGTTTGGTAGGCCAAGCGCTTCATTTAAAATCATTTACAATAGATCTAATAATATCCGCTTTTCTAAATGGCTTATTTTTCTTCCTGTTTGCCACCTATCGGGGAATTTTGCGCTATTCGTCGTTCAGAGATAGTCTTCGTATTTTTCTATCCTTGCTTTGCGCAAACGCTGTCTTATTGACAATTATGTTGCTTATTCACCCCATTCCCATTCTTTCTTTTGCAACAGTTTTTTTCAATTTTATTTTAGGGTTTAGCGTGATTGTTTTTTACAGGATGATGATACGATTGTTTTTCGACTATGTAAAATCAATCTATACCAGTAAAAAAAATGTTCCTCTGTTGATTTTCGGCACAGGTTTAACCCAGATATCGCTGGCAAAAATGATCCGCGATAATGAATATCTTCCCTATTCGATTGCCGGATTTATATCATCCGAATCGCGTCGCCATACCAATCAAAAGATTTTGAATTACCCGATTTATAACAAAAACGATTTTTTTACTAACGCTGCACTTTTTCGACATGTCAGCGCATTATTGATTGTTTCGGAAGAATTAAAACTTACCGAAAAACAAATATTAGTCGAAAAATGTATGCAATACAAAATGGAATTGTTGTCTGCTCCTTCGCTGGAAGAATGGAAAGCCGACGAAAATAAAATGTACAAAATAAATAAAGTACGTATAGAAGATTTATTGGGAAGACCTCAAAATGGCGTTAATACTGATTCTATAAAAAAAGAGTTAAAAGGCAAGACCGTTTTGGTTACAGGAGCTGCGGGTTCTATCGGAAGCGAAATAGTCAGGCAACTCTGCCGTTTGGATGTAAAAATGCTTTTATTGTGCGATATAGCCGAATCGCCTTTGCATCAGTTAAGTTTAGACTTAAACGATAATTGTTCTGTAATAAAAAAGCAATTGCTGATAGCCGATGTTCGGAATTATGAGCGGATGAATTCGATCTTTGAACAGTACCGCCCGCAATATATTTATCATGCTGCGGCATACAAACATGTTCCCCTGATGGAGGAACAACCTTCGGAAGCCGTATTGGCAAATGTGATGGGAACAAAAAACATAGCGGATTTAGCCTTAGCATATCAAGCAGAATGTTTTGTCATGATATCAACAGATAAAGCGGTGAATCCAAGCAGCGTTATGGGAACTTCAAAACGGATTGCAGAAATCTATATTCAATACTTGGTCAACCGGCAGATGGGGAAAACTGGGAAAATACCTACTCGCTTTATAACTACCCGCTTCGGTAATGTTTTGGGTTCAAACGGATCAGTGATTCCGCGTTTTGCAAAACAAATCGAAAAAGGAGGTCCGATAACCGTTACCCACCCTGATATAATTCGTTATTTTATGACGATTTCGGAAGCTTGTAACCTTGTGCTCGAAGCAAGCAGTATAGGACAGGGAGGAGAAATTTTCGTATTCGACATGGGAGAATCGGTCAAAATAAAGGATATGGCTGAATCCATGATTCGCTTATCAGGCTTGGAGCCATATAAAGACATTGATATTATCTTTACGGGACTTCGTCCGGGCGAAAAATTATTCGAAGAATTATTATATGATAAAGAAAAGGAACTGCCTACACGGCATGAAAAAATTATGATAAGCAAGTTAACCGAATGTAACTACGACGAAGTTATTCCATTGCTGTTTGAATTAATTGAGTTGGCTACGCACGATAATCAGGAGAAAACCGTGAAGCTAATGAAAGAAATCGTACCGGAATTTGTCAGCCAAAACTCGATTTATTGTTCATTGGATGATGAAAATTAAATCGAAAAGCGTATATTTGCAAAAAATTAGATAAATAACTCATCATGAATATTGCTGTTGTTGGAACAGGTTATGTTGGTTTAGTTACCGGCGCCTGTTTTTCTGAAATGGGAATTAACGTTACTTGCGTTGACGTCGATTCCAATAAAATACAAAACTTGAAGCAGGGGATTATTCCTATCTATGAACCGGGCTTGGAAGAATTGGTAAAAAGAAACTCCAAAGCCGGACGTCTCGCATTTACGACCGATTTGGTTTCTTGCTTGGATAACGTGGAAGTCGTTTTTTCCGCTGTCGGCACTCCGCCCGATGATGACGGGAGCGCCGACCTGCGCTTTGTTTGGGAAGTAGCGCGAACCATCGGTCAAAATATGCATAATTACGTGTTGGTTGTAACAAAAAGCACTGTACCTGTCGGAACCGCTCGACAAGTAAAATCGATTATTAAGGAAGAATTACACAAGCGAAACCTTGACATTCCGTTCGATGTTGCCTCCAATCCCGAATTTCTGAAGGAAGGAACCGGCGTCAAGGATTTTATGGGACCGGATAGAGTCGTGGTCGGCGTCGAAAGCGAAAAAGCCAAAGAAATAATGGAACGGTTATACAAGCCGTTTACACTGAACAACTACCGGATGATCTACACCGATATTCCTTCGGCGGAAATGATAAAATATGCGGCGAATGCCATGTTGGCAACCCGCATCTCATTTATGAACGACATTGCCAATCTTTGCCGTTTAGTGGGAGCCGACATAAATATGGTGAGGCGGGGAATTGCTTCCGATAGCCGGATCGGCAGTAAGTTTCTCTACCCCGGTTGCGGCTATGGCGGATCTTGTTTCCCGAAAGATATCAAAGCGCTAATCAGGTTAGCTTCAAACAACGGTTATGATATGCAGCTATTGCAAGCGGTTGAAGCTGTGAATGAAAAACAGAAAACCATTTTATTTCAGAAACTACATACTTTTTTCGCCGGCGATTTGAAGGGAAAAACCGTTGCCGTATGGGGTTTGGCATTCAAGCCCGAAACCGACGATATGCGGGAAGCGCCGTCGCTGGTATTGATTGAATCGTTGTTGCAAGCCGGTTGCAAGGTCAGAGTATATGATCCGGCGGCAATGGAAGAATCCAAACGACGCTTGGGCGATCGCGTGTTCCATGCGCAAGACATGTATGATGCAGCCTTGGATGCAGACGCTTTATGCCTGCTGACGGAATGGAAAGAATTTCGTTTGCCTGCATGGGCTGTACTCAAAAAAGCCATGAAATCTCCCGTTATTATCGACGGGCGGAATATCTACGACAGAAAGGAAATGGAAAGTTACGGATTTATTTACGATTGTATTTAAGAGTTAAGGAATTTTTATATGTCCCCAATTTTCTCCCGTTTTTATCCGCTGTAAGGTCATTTCTGTTACGCCATACTGTCGCGCAATTATTTTCAACCGCGTTTTCCGGTTTGGGTCAAGAAGTCTCTTTTTTAGCAACATCACTTGAGTAGCCGTCAATTTATTTCCTTTTTGTTTTCGTTTTTCTTTAAGGTCTGCAAGTTGTTTTTTTCTTGCTGCAATTACATACGGACTCTTTTTGCCGTGCGCTAACATTTCGGCGCGGGTTGCCCATTTCAAGTTCTTTACATAGTCATCTGCTCTATTGTAATTCAAGTGTAAAACATATACCTGGTCATCGGAAGTCTTCGGAATAAAATACTCGGCTACAAGTTTGTATAAAAACAAGTATTTATACCGGTATTTATTATTCTCGCCACGAACCTTGTATCGCCAAATTCTGTATCCATCTTGTTTACCACCTTTTACAAACCTACCTTCATTAATTTTATCTGTAAAGCTAACAAATCGCCCATAGTTTGAAATTGCGTAACGCAATTGAAGTTTATCTTCCAAGTAGATTTCCTTGAATGTTTCTGCCGGATAAAATTGTAACATATTTTTTAGAATTATTTCTTTGTTTCAACGCTGCAAAATTACATTATTTATTTTCAATTAACAAGTAGATAGCTTATTTTCTACAATCATGTATCGCATTTTGTCCGCATTGCAATTTCAGTAAGCGATTTTTCAGCTTTTCCATTTCGCTGCGGCGGATTTGCAAAGTCATTTCGCAATTCGTATCTAATTTTTGGGCGAGTATTTGCGGATTAATTTCTTTCACGATTTTCATAACTTCGTTGAGGAAAGGATAAGCAAATTCGATGGTAAGAGTTTCATCCACTGTTTTTTCTATAATTTTAGCATTAGAGATTGCATCGGTAGCGGCGGCGCGATAAGCGGCAATTAGTCCGCTCGTTCCTAATTTGACTCCGCCGAAATAGCGGACGACTACTATCAAAACATCTGTCAATCCATGAGAATTAATTACGCCAAGAATCGGTTTTCCTGCTGTGGAAGAAGGTTCTCCATCGTCGTTGACGCGATATTGCAAACGTTCCTCGCCCAACATATATGCCCAGCAAACATGCCGTGCGTCGTAGTATCGCTTTCGGAAAGCGTCGATTTTTTCTTTCACTTCCTCCGGCGTTTTCACCGAAAGCGCATAAGATATAAACTTACTTCTCTGTTCTGTGAAATAACCTTCCGAAATCGCCGCTATCGTTTTGTAAACATCAACTCTCAATTCCTAACTCATAACTCATAACTCATAATTCATAACTCATAACTCTCTAATACGCTCTCGCAAAAACCACTCGCTGTGCCGAAGGCTTACCGGTAACCATACACTTGCCCGGCGTTTTATCGCCTTCCGTCGGGATACAGCGGATTGTTGCCTTGGTTTCTTCTTTGATTCGTTCTTCCGTTTCCGGCGTACCGTCCCAATGCGCTAAAATGAATCCGCCGGCTTCGATTTTTTCTTTAAATTCATCGTAAGAATCGGCGGTAAAAGTTTGAGAAGCGCGGAAATCAAATGCTTTCCGGTAAATATTCTCTTGAATATCGTCTAACAAATTCTTCACATAAGAAATAATATTTTCCATGCTTACGGTTTCTTTCGTCAGCGTGTCGCGGCGGGCGGCTTCGATGGTATTGTTCTCTAAGTCACGAGCGCCGATTGCCAAGCGAACAGGAACGCCTTTCAATTCGTATTCGGCGAATTTCCATCCGGGCTTTTTGTTCTGGGAATTATCATATTTTACACTGATTCCGAACGCTTTCAAACCGGACATGATTCCGGCGACTTTGGCATCAATTTGCGATAACTGTTCGTCCGTTTTATAAATAGGAACAATAACGACCTGATAAGGCGCTAATTTTGGAGGAAGCACCAGACCGTTATCATCCGAATGAGCCATAATTAAGGCGCCCATCAAACGGGTGGAAACGCCCCAGGAAGTAGCCCATACAAATTCGCGCTGCCCTTCTTTAGATAAAAATTGGACATCAAATGCTTTGGCAAAGTTCTGTCCCAAGAAATGCGTAGTGCCTGCCTGCAACGCCTTTCCATCTTGCATCAATGCTTCGATGCAATAGGTATCTACCGCGCCGGCAAACCGCTCGCTGATTGATTTCACGCCTTTCAACACAGGAACCGCCATATATTTTTCGGCAAATTCGGCATAAATATCAAGTATTTTCAGGGTTTCTTCAATCGCTTCTTCTTGGGTGGCATGAGCAGTATGACCTTCCTGCCAGAGAAACTCCGCCGTGCGAAGAAACAAGCGCGTCCGCATTTCCCATCGCACCACGTTTGCCCACTGATTGATTAATATCGGTAAATCGCGATAGGATTGAATCCAGCCTTTGTAGGTATTCCAGATAATGGTTTCGGAAGTAGGACGTACAATCAATTCTTCCTCCAGACGGGCGTCAGGATCAACAACCACGCCTTTGCCGTCGGGGTCGTTCTTCAGCCGGTAATGCGTTACGACCGCACATTCTTTTGCAAAACCTTCCACATGGTCGGCTTCCCTGCTCATAAACGATTTAGGAATAAACAAAGGGAAATAAGCGTTTACGTGTCCAGTTTCCTTAAACATATCGTCTAACTGCCGCTGCATTTTTTCCCAAATCGCGTAACCGTAAGGTTTGATGACCATACACCCGCGAACCGCCGAATTTTCAGCCAAGTCGGCTTTTATTACCAAGTCGTTATACCACTGCGCATAATTTTCGCTTCTGGAAGTTAATTCTTTTATTTCTACTGCCATTGTATTATTTTTATATGAATTTGGAGCACAAAGATAGGGAAAAACTTTATAAATAATTATGAAGTTAAAAAATTCAGATAAGAATATTCAATGCCAGAACGCCCAATAATCCAACCACCGACACGATAATTTCCATGATTGACCAAGAACGTAAGGTGTCTTTTACGCTCAGGTTGAAATATTCCTTGAACATCCAGAATCCGGAGTCGTTGACATGAGAAAACAGCAGGCTTCCGGCTCCCAACGATAGAACCATCAAATTCGGATTGATGCCGCTTTGAGCTACGAAGGGCATGATGACTCCTGCCGCAGTCAATGCAGAAACAGTTGCCGAGCCGATACATAGCCTGATAATCCCTGCGATTAGCCATCCAAGTATTAAAGGATGAACCGGCAGCTTTTCCATCGCATTGGCAAGGGTCAGGCTTACGCCGCTGGTTTCCATTACTTCCTTTAAAATTCCCGACCCTGCGATAATTAATAAAATGATGGAAATATCTTTTACAGCCTCCGTATAAATCGTCATAATTTCTTTGATACTTCGCCCTTGCCGGATTCCTAATGTGTAAGTCGCAACGGCTAAAGACAGGAGCATAACAATGGAGGGGGAACCGAAAAAAGATAAAATTTCCGAATTCTGTTCTTTTACTGCTGGAAAGAGATAAGGAATCGCCGTAACTATGATTAACAATAATACCGGCAAAACAGCGCTGAAAAAACTGTTGGCTTTATTTGGTTTATTCTGATTTGTATTATTTTCTAATTTGCTTGTATCAAACAATTTCAACGGACCGTTTTTTATGTTTTTCAAAGTTTTGCTGAAAACAGGTCCTGCAAGAACGATTGCAGGAATAGCGACCACAATACCCATTATTAAAGTCATTCCCATATCGGCATGCAGCATGGAAACCAACGCAACAGGCGACGGATGTGGAGGAAGAAATCCATGCGTTACCGACATGGAAGCCAGCATCGGTAATCCAACATACACGGCTGGAAATTTGTACTGATAAACCACCGAAAAAATAATCGGAACAAATAAAACAAAGCCCACATTGTAAAATAACGGAATACCGACAATAAACCCCGTTATCATCAATCCCCATTGAATATTTTTTATTCCCATCATATTAGCCATCACTTCCGCAATCTTTTGAGCCGCTCCGCTTTCTGCAACCAATTTGCCGAGCATTGCCCCGAAGACAATTGTTAAAGTCAAACTACCCAACATATTTCCGATTCCTTTTTCAACGACAGCAGGTATCCGTCCCAAAGGTATTCCGAGTAAAATCGCCATGACGATAGAAATAATAACCAAAGACAGGAAAGCATCTACTTTAAAATAAGAAATAAGTAGAATTAATAACAATAAGCAAATGAAAATGAAAACAAATGTCATTCAATTATGAATTATGAATTATGTAAATCCAGGTGCAAACTTAACTAAATTTTTTGTATATTTGCACCGGAATATAATAATGTTTAATAATAAAATAATCTTATGATTAATGCACAAGATATTAAAAACGGAACTTGCATCCGTATGGATGGAAGATTGTATTTTGTAATCGAGTTTTTGCACGTAAAACCGGGTAAAGGCAATACTTTTATGCGTACAACCCTCAAGGATGTTGTTGACGGGCGCGTTTTGGAACGCAGGTTTAACATTGGCGAAAAATTGGAAGACGTGAGGGTAGAGCGTCGTCCGTATCAGTATTTATATAAGGAAGGCGGTGATTACATTTTCATGAACCAGGAAACATTTGAACAGCATCCCATTGCTCACGACCTGATTAACGGAGTGGATTTTCTGCTTGAAGGAATGATTTTGGATGTCGTTTCCGATGCTTCGACCGAAACCGTGCTTTTCGCCGATATGCCTGTCAAAGTTCAGATGAAAATTACTTATACCGAACCGGGGTTGAGAGGCGATACTGCAACCAATACTCTGAAGCCCGCTACAGTAGAGTCAGGCGCTACAGTGAGGGTTCCATTATTTATCAATGATGGCGAATTAATCGAAATTGATACTCGCGACGGTTCATACGTTGGCAGAGCAAAATAAATATTTTTTGTCATTGCGGGCTTGACCCGCAATCCCCTAAAACCTTAACAAACAATGACGGAAATAACAAAACTTAGCGTGAAAGATTGGTCGCCGGACGACCAACCGCGCGAAAAATTATTAGCGAAAGGCGTAAATGCTCTGAGTAATGCAGAGCTATTAGCCATTATCCTTCGGTCGGGAACGACAAAAGAATCGGTGGTAGAACTATCGCAACGGATTCTTCAAACATTCGGGAATGACATCAACCGGTTGGGACAGGTTTCGGCTAATTATTTAATGAAGAACTTTAACGGAATCGGCGAAGCCAAAGCTGTCAGTATTATTGCCGCGCTTGAATTAGGCAAACGGCGAAAAGCGGAAAAAAGGAAGAACCGGAAGACAATCGCTTCAAGCATGGATATCTACAATTATTTTCATCCGTTTCTCAGCGATTTACTGCATGAAGAATTTTGGGCGCTTTTTCTGAATCGTTCCACTTATATTATCGACCGGTTTAAGATAAGTCAAGGAGGCGTTTCCGAAACGGTTGTAGATGGGAAACTCATTTACAAAGAAGCGATTGCCTGTTTAGCTTCTTCAGTAATTCTGTGTCATAATCATCCTTCCGGGAACATTTTGCCAAGTCCGAATGACGATACCATTACGTTTCGGATTAAAGCATCTCTTGAACGATTGGATCTGCAACTTTTAGACCATGTTATTCTTACGGATGGAAGGTATTACAGTTATGCCGATGAAGGCAGACTTGATTGAATAAAATTCTGTGTCAGGTCGAAATAATTAAAATATATGCCTGATAATTCGTTGTATCCCTAATCGGACAAAGACTTAAATAACCGCTTCGAATATGTTCGTTTTCTGTAATTAAAGGATACTGGTTTTGCAACTGCTTGTGTTTTTGAACGGTAATTTGAGGATTGCGATTATATTCGATAAAAAACTCTCCATGCGAATCCGGATGCAAATATTTTTCAGTTAACCGGATAGCTAAATATCCCATACTTTTTCGCATATTGACTTCTACGCAAGGATGTAAACGGTATGAATCGCCGGTTTTGTATATTAACATATCAATTCCAATAGCGCCAGTATAATAAGGCGCATACATCGCTTGTATCATTTCCATTAAATTAATTCGTGTTTTTAATAACAAATCCGCATCAATCAAGTTAGTGAATTGTTTTTCCAAATATGCTTGCCCTGCTAACAGGCTTTTCTCATACCCGCCTTTGCCGTTCGTTTGAAAAATAGAATAGCCGATAAATTGAATTTCACCTTGATTGGTAATTTCGAAGTGCATGGAAAAATCCATATATTTATCTAACGCTTTTTCAATGGAAACCTGCTTTTGTCGTTTCAACATTCCTCTGAGTATCTGCCTTTCCGATTGCGCCAACTTTCCGGGAGGCAACCAAATCAAACCGCGCCCCGAAGATGAATAAGGCGATTTAATTAAAAGCCGTTCTTGACTTTGCGAAATTTCCTTTTCTATTTCTTCAATACCGGAAAAAAAACGGGGAAGAATTTCCCGCTCAATTTCGGGAATACAATCTAAAAGTCCGGCAAGAACTTTTTGCGAAGCAAACCGGCTTACCAAGAAACGAAATTCTTCTTTCCATTGGGGAACAGCAAGTGAAAGATTGAGATGTTCATTTAGTTTTTCAAAGAAATGAATGCTTTGCGGAGAAATTCCCCACAAATCAACGAACGAATGTAGAAACATTTCCCTGTTTCCTGAAAAATCAGCGGGAGTTACCGGTCTTATTTGAGTATTCAATGGTTTACAATTAAAATCGTTCGGCAGCGAAGTCTCCATAAAAACATAATCGCCTTCGGAAGCATACCATGCAGGAAGGAAAGCCAAATCGGTCTGCATTTTGGTTACATGCGACGGTGGATGATAATATTTGGAAGCGTTCAGGACAGCCGTTTCATGACCGGGGTTGAAATAATGAATCATATCCGTCTTGAGTCACAATAACACTAATGTTTCACTATCAGTTTTCCCTGACCGGTTTTTACGCCGTCGGAAACAATCACATTATAAATACCATTACTAAGCGACGAAGTTGACAGTTGAAATTTCTTACCTTTCTTCTTCCCATGATATGCCGTAGTTCCTGTTACATCAACGATGCTAACCGTATAAGCCGGTTCCGTTGCATTTGCTGCATTTGATTGATCGCCGGCGGTATCATTCGTTATTTCTATGGAAACTTCTGCGGAAGCGGGGTTGGGTAATATTGAAAAATAGATTAATCCTGATTCCCTTACATAAAAAGGAATGGAAACATACCGGCTCCATTCGCATCCGTCATAGACCGACAATTTAATAGTATGCATGCCTTCAGCTGAAAATTTTACCGGTTGATACATGGTCGATTGACCGCTGAAACTGTATGTAAACGGTACCTCGCCTTCAATAAGCCATGAATAATCTTGTATCATGGACTGATATGGGGAAATGAGAGATTCGAAATAATAGGAATGACCGGTTAGACCTTCTCCCTGTGCGCAATAACATGCAATATCGAAAACTGCGTATATAACCGGAATAATCCGGACTTGCACTGTTTGAACCGCCACATAATTTTGACCGTTATAATCAAAAAGGCATCTGAGGACAGCCCTGTCCGGATCGTAAACATTATTAGTCCGTTTGACCGTACATCCGTTGGCGCCTCTGTCCTGAAGAATGACGGCGCCGATAGCGCTCGTTGCACCATCGTCGGAAAGCAATGCATGATTGTCTGCAATAATATCCCAATGGATATTTGTCGCCGAAGGCGGCAGGTTGGAGATCGTATAATCCGCCTGACAGGATTGAGCAATTACATCGGGACCGGAGATGGTGGGGGCAACAAAATTAACTGCTGCATACGCATTAACCAAACCATAACCCACCTCGCTGTTCCATGAGCCGTTGGGATGAGCCGTGTTGTTTGAATAAGTGTATCCAGACAGATTTGATGAATTTTGTTGATTAATTTTTTGACAGGTTGATTCTATTGCCTGTCGTACCTGCGCTTGTGTCAAATCGGGACGAACAGAAAGAATCAAGGCAGCAATGCCGGCAACTTGAGGAGCAGCAGCTGAAGTCCCTCCAAAATATGCAGTATAATTTCCCGTTTCATACCCGTTAGATCCCATTCGGTCTATTGTAGTAATGTCTCCTGCCTGATTTGTATTACCAGAAGGTGCTACAACATTTAATGCTTCACCTCTACAGCTATAACTCCAAACCGTACCATTTTTATTAATTGCACCAACTGTAATAACATTTGATAAACTTGCAGGAAATGAGATGCCATAAGTAGGATTTTCATTACCAGCAGCAAAAACAACTACACACCCCAATCTGACCCCATTCCTTAATCTTCCTTGATTTACTGCATTATTGATTTCCGTAGTAATATAATCTGCTCCATTCGGAGTATTTGTATATCCCCATGAATTACTTATTACATCTGCATTACCTTTTGTCGGATTCCATGCATATTCAATACCTGCAGCAATGTCTTGAACGGATTCAGAACTTACATATTTTTGAGCAACGGAACTATATACCCATCTATTAAAGATATTAATTGGAACTATTTGCACATTCGGGGCTATTCCGGCTATTCCCAACGTATTTTGAGAAGCTGCAATAATGCCGGCACAACATTCACCGTGACCAATTGTAATACCCGGCACCGTTTGTGTTGTCGGTCTTCCATAACCGGTCGAATCTAATGGCGTGTATCCTTGCAGAACCCTATCTGCCAAATCTTCATGATCTTCAACGCCATCATCAATAACAGCGACACGAATGCTGTTGTTGCTTTGTGTAATAGCCCATGCTTGTTCTGCATTAATGTCAATTCCTGCTTTTCCTCCATTCTGCCCTGTATTCTTCAAATAATATTGTTGTGTGAATAAAGGGTCATTAGTAAATCTTTTAAATTCAGTTATAAAATCAGGATGACACCAATCTACCAATCCGCTTTCATAAATTGAGTTTGCCACATCAAGAATGACATTCCAATCATTCAATCGAACAATAACTATCCCTGTACTTGTTTCCTTCACCATTTGTCCGTCAACATGCAGTTGTGATAGAATCGTTTGTGGCAATATTCCATTTTTAGGTTGCATAATAATATCTCCCGTTAAAAAATCATGGAGCATTAGAACAGGAAAACTTGTAAGCAAATGTCTTTCCTCTCACGGATTTTTCTGTTGAGATTTTTTGCTTAACATTGTTAGCTCTTATATCTACTAAAACCATAGCTTTCCCCTTAAATTGACTTGCTTGGGGGGTTGTGGCAACAAAAGATTGAAGATTTTGTTCATTATCGAAGCGAACTACCATCTGAGAAGAATCCGTATCCAAGCATATTTTATGCCCACCTGACCAATAGTAACGATTTTGAGCATAACTCACAAAAACCATAAAAATCAATATGGTTAAACAAAATAACTTTTTCATAACATTCTTAATTTAATATTTGATAATCAATAATAACATATATTGGAACATCCGGAATTCCACATAAAGTATTTCCTATTCCGGAACCAATTATGAACAAAGCATCATCATTTCCGGTTTTGAATGATCTGTAAGAGAAAGAAATTTTTTTCCCTAATACAGGTTCGGAAAGAGGTTGCACTTGTATCATATTCCGATAAGTACCGCTGTGAGGCATACTTCTACAGTCTCCGGATGTTCCTGCATATTCAATAGTTTTTCCAATTGGATATTTTTCATCCACCTGTATTAGTAATGAGAAAAATCCATTAGAATAATTTCCAATAACAGTGCCTGTTACATTTTCAGTCGCATCACTTTTAACAATATTTTGGCATGAAAAATTTCCCGCCAATAGCAGCATAAGCACTACATATTTTAGCATTACTTTTTTATAAATCTTCATATTATTTAATTTTAATTGTTTGAGTTTAATTATGTTTCCGAAACTACATGTTTATCTCATCGCTCCCCCCTTCTTTCGGGAGCTATTACTCAATACCTTCTCGTGGATGCTTTAATAAACAGGGTTTCATATAATTACATTCTTTTTTAATTGATTAATAATTCTATTCATTCTTAGAACCTGTCTTCTCATATACAACCGGAAGTGGTAAGACACATAATCTATACCGCAGGGTCCTCGCTTTTTATTTGGCAAAAATAAAACCTTTTCTCAAATAATCCAAATTTTTCTTAATTATTTTTTCGTCTTATACTATACAGATGAAAAAACACATCAAAACGTTGTATAAAGATTGAAAA
>Ga0209629_10001576_pt1 | contig 14625 bp, 8 predicted proteins | sample TergutCu122P5_FD_187286 | JGI IMG/M metagenome (GOLD analysis project Ga0209629, IMG submission 187286) | Cubitermes ugandensis P5 segment gut microbial communities from Kakamega Forest, Kenya - Cu122 P5 (SPAdes) (version 2) | ecosystem: Host-associated > Arthropoda: Insects > Digestive system >...
ACTGTTCCAGAGATTCTTCAGGCGGTAGACCGCTCCATTCGAACTATCAACACAACAGGCGCTGCTAAAGGTATCCTACGACTTCCACATCGCTGGCAACGGGTTGTACACAATGCTGGTGACTACATTGAAGGACAGTAAAACTTCGAAACATGTATCTATTTTGTATCAGTTGTAAATAAATAGTTGCCACTATTAAAGTTCCAACCCTCGTATATGAATTGTTGTGTACATTTATGATTATCTTTCACTCATTTCTTCTTAAAATGAGAAATATCTCAGACAAAAGTTGTAGAGAAAACTAAAACACACATTTTATGTTCAGTATTTCTTTTTGTAAAATCGTGCCCTTTATGAGGAATACTAATGTGAAAAAATAGTGTAGAGCGCGACAGGCCACAGATGACAATATGGCGTATGTGCATTGCATGCTGGATAATTAAGGCCACAAACACACACACACACACTACTTATTGCTTTTCCACGGAAACAACGGTTTCGCAAACACGCTGCCATGTTACGTTTATACACACATTGCCGGTCTTTTTACACTCTGGTACAATATGGACACACTGGTCTCAAAGTGCGGTAGTAGTCACTTTACAACTAGTTGTTCTAGCGGTCTCTGCTGACCTAACGTAACGGTGATTAGTAGTTTGAACACACAGACCAGAAATGTTTCATTTAACTGTCGGTGACTTTGGGACTGAAATGATGACCAGCAAAGTTTAAATAATAGCTGTTCGGTGGAAGTTTATTTTTTCTCATCGAACGTCCAACACCTGCGGTACATTAAGCCATTTTAAGACATTTTAAACGTGGATGTATAACGGAAACTATATTACTTTCATAAGAATTGACATTTCCGTGCTATTAAACCACTCTTCCTTAAGCACAATAAACATTTTCTTAAATTGGACAGCTTAGTTACAAGTTTTGAAATATCTTCTTTGAAGATATCTTTAATTCGTATAAGCCAGGTCAGGCGGTGGTGCAGTTGGTTGAGCCACTGCTCTACAAACCGGCAGGTCGTGGGTTCGATTCCAAATGATGTCACTGAAATTTTTCATTGACGTAATCCTTCCGGTCGCACTATGGCCCTGGGGTCGACTCAGCCTCTAACAGAAATGAGTACCAGGGATACTTCCTGGGGGGTAAAGAAGGTGCATAGAGCTGACAATCTTGTCAACTTCTTGTGCTGACTGTCATGAAATCTGGGAACCTCAACCTCCTGGAACCCTTAGGGCCAGTACAGGCCTGTACAGGTGTTGCTTATCTTTATGTATCACCTTTCCAAGCCAGTTCAGAAGATTTAATGTTATTAATCCGCCCAACAAATGCAGTGAGAACACAGAACTGCTGGGTTCAAAATAAATAACATTTTTACTTGGCAATATGTTAGTTAAGTTTGCGCATGAAAAATGAGCCTCATATTATTTATATATTTAAATATTTTGTCATTTATTTGGATTAACTCACGTATTTTAATATTAAAAAAGCATAGCTGTAACAGAAAAAGCCACCTCTCTTTCCTTTGTTAACCACCCCTCTGAAGAAAGCCAAGAGAGGCCCAAACATGTGGGAGGAGTGTCATGTATTTAAAAACTAAAGTCTTTTTATTATTACGAAATTGTTGGAATAAATATTTTGATCTACTTTACTCAAAGGAACATGGATGATTTTAAATATAAGAAGGGGTTTATGTTGCTATAAGTTTTAGTGCTTATATCCGCTACCGTATTTCAGGAAAATTTAAAATATGAAAGAAAAATAAGTTCTTTACTTCTATGATGTTTCTTGATAAATGAAAATTATAATAAACAGGGACCTGTAATTTAAAGAATTTTATTTGAAAAAGATGTGCACGTGTCTAAATTTGACCAGCCCATTATTTAAAAAAACTGTAATACATGCAGGAAATGATTAAATGTATGGGAAGTTTGGATTTCTTAATCTAATTTATGTACCTGTCCATTAAAAATGGCCAATAAAAACATAGCATTCGGGAAGTCGTTTTTGAATGCAAAAATTTAGTTCCTTTGTCTGTGAGAAGAGACTAACAATACCACTTGCAGTTATGAAAGAAATACTTCCATTGACAAGAAACTAAAATTTAAAACAAAATCGTTTCGTCGTGCTTCGCCCATTACATGTTAATACTCAGAATGAGAATATAAATTATACAAACTACAATGGATAATGTAATAAAAACTGATCTAATTTTGTCGATATCTTATTCTAGTGTGAACAAAGCAGGCGGCATAGGAAGGAGAATGATCGTGATTATGTCACTTTTACACTGATATGGATGTGCCCAACAATCCCATGTTACCTCCAAATTGCTTCCTCGAGAGGTAAAATGTGAAGAGTTCAATAGGTGTCATGAACCCGCAGAGAGCAACACCCGACTGTGCAAATCTATAGATATACTGCATCACACCCTGAAGTTCGCGTTGTCGAAGTTCGATGTTACTTCTATCGAAAATTCCTGTTTCCATGGTGACTATGCAGATTCTGAAAATGTAGTTCTGAAAGGGACAATACGATGATAAACAGTAAAATTTTCAACGCTTCATTGTAAGACCGTTTTAAGATAAGGGCATCGATCTGTTTGGTCTGAGTTTATGCACCATGCTCTTTCGGAAAAATTCCTGATCCGGCATTTAGAAATAAATTACAATCTGCAACAATGACTTCCCGATATTTATAAATAACCTACAGTCTGCAGCAACAACTTCCCGTCATTTATAGATAACCTGGCGTCTGCAACAATAAATTCCCGACATTTAGAAACAACTTACATTCTGCAACAATAACTTCCCGACATTTAGAAACAATTAACATTCTGCAACAATAACTTCCCAGCATTTAGAAACAACTTATGGTCTGCAACAATAACTTCCCGATAATTAGAAATAACCTACATTCTGCAACAATAACTTCCCGGCATTTGGCAACAACTTGGAGTCTGCAACAATAACTTCCCGACATTTAGAAACAACTTATATTCTGCAACAATGACTTCCCGGAATACAGAAACAACTTACAGTCTGCAACAATAACTTTCCAATATTTAGAAATAAGCTAAGTCTGCAACAATTACGTCCCGATATTTATAAATAATTTACATCCAGCAAAAATAATTTGTATTCTGCAACAGTAACTTAGTCTGCAACAGTGAATGAGTCTGCAACAGCCACTTACAGACCGCAACAGTGACTGCCTCCGAAATGTTGTGAATGAGTCTGCAACAGCCACTTACAGACCGCAACAGTGACTGCCTCCGAAATGTTGTGAATTCCCCCAAAACAAGCGGGGAACAAAAATAAACAAAAATAAATACACGCATGTAAAATTATAATGTAAGTTAATTACGCCTACCGTATATTCTGCACCTTAATAATTTAGTATAGCATAATTCCATGAATTGGTCACATCTTACGTAGAAACTGCCTTCTAAAACAGTTGTCGAAGAAAAAATAAAGGGAGAGATGGAAGTGACAAGAAGACGAGGAAGAACACGCAGGAAGCTACTGGATGAACTTAAGGACAAGAGAGGATACTCTCATTTGAAGGAGGAAGCTCTAGATCGCACTATGTGGAGGAATCGTTTTGGAGGAGGCTTTGAACCTGTCGTCAGACAGAATACTGAATGAATGAATGAATGAATTCCATGATGAGAATTAATAGTTGCTCAGCTGGCCAAATTTCTCCACCTTACGGAATCTGAAGCTTTGGTACCAAATTCGCATCAGCCAGCTTCTTGACCATGACCTGAACCAAACTTTTCAGTCATCTTTCTCTTTCTCTATTTCTTTAAGGTAAATAATACCGACCCATGTTAATGTTATCATCCCAACCTCCAGAACAAGATTTCAAATTCCAGAAGACACTGTTTACTAATCCAACTCCACGACGCTCACTTTGCTATCTATGATTTCTCTTTACTGATCTTCATGGAAGCCATGCCGTTGTGTTAACTACCATTCCTCTTCACTGTCCTCTCGAAAATAAAAAATTTTGACATGAGATTTCCTTTCACTCTACGAACAAACATATGGCATTACAACGCTCCAAGATTCTACAACAACGAATTAATAAAGAACAAATTTTTGTACCATCTTGACAGAGATGCATAAGCTTGTAGCTCACAAATGTACGACACTCATACTGAACCGTGTTTAATATCTGGCAGTCATAGTCTGGCAGAAATGTATCGTGTTGTAGTTCTGTTTCGGAAAGCAAAAACTTTCACAGAAAAAACTGCATTATGAGAAGATACGATTGACGCATACAGACGTAGGAAATATTTATTGTACAAACAATGATCATGTTCAGGGTCAGGTAATGGCAGGCTGTTTATCAAGTTCTAGTAAGCTTGCTCGTACGTAAGTATGATTCATCTGTGAGTAACTGCAGAATGGGTTTTGGGAAAACATAAACTACATAATACTTTGTGACTTGATGTTTTATTCACGGGTATTAGGAGATTGATGTGCGAAAATCGAGCGCACATCACATTGCTTCAAAGTACCTCTATTGTTACCTGAAATTTAAGAAATAAACTGAGAAACGCCCGTTCTGTGGCTTAAGATGAGAGGCATGACGTGTTTTCCAAAGCCTTCTGCCTTTTCGTTTTGCCTGTATTCATTGAAGAATTGGAGAGCGTATTTCGTACGTGCGTCTCTGATACCTTTTGTGTAACTGATTGAGACCGATGGTGACAGCGGACGAGCTTTGAAAAATACCAGGAAAATCATCATTACCTGGTAATTGCTTAGCTAGCTAACACGCTAATTAACACGCCTCATTCCGTAACGTAATCCTTACACTGCTTCACTTTTGTTTTGTTCGCTTCATAAATATCAACTTCCTCTTTCGTATAAAGCACTAACGGTTCCTCATTGTTATACACGCGAATTCTGCGGTCATGCCAAGACCTAAGCTACGTGGAAACATTATTTTGCAGTGAATGGAGAGATGCATTCACCAGTCTAGCCCGTTGGGTACAATCTGTTGTGACGCTATACAACGTGCGAGTAGCAATAAATCGTGAAGTACTTATTTGTTCACAGTGCTTGTTTCGAAGGAAGAATGCTTAAGTACTTAGCGAAAAATGCCACTGAAATTACACGAAGGGTGTAGTACTGCTGATAGTGTTAAATTGTAACTTTAACGTGGAAAAAGATCGATGGGCCTGTGAAGTGTTCCATATCTTACGTACGTGGGTGAGACAAGAAAAGGGCTAACATTTTATTTGGGAAACCTGAAGAAACGAAGCTTTGTGCAAGCAATGGGAATATACAGAGAGTAAATATAGTATTAAATGGACTTGAAATAAATAGGGTATTACAGTGTGGATTGCATTGGTCTAACCCAATATGGGGGAAACCAAAATAAACCGACGGTTTCCATTAAAAGTTGGTAGTTTTTGGGTGGTTGAGAGATCTTCAGATGCTGAAGGAGAGTAATGCTACACGCCCTTAAACAAGTCAGGAGTTCTGAATCATATTTAGGTACTGTACCAAATGAGTCGGTTTAATTTCCAGTCATTGAGCTATACTGTTCTGAAAAATAATAGGCACAAAATTATAGTAACAGGATAAAGTATAAATGCCTTGGCAGAAACTGCGATCAAAATACCGGCTGCAAATATCTCTGTACTTCACCAGCAAATAATTAATGTCAGAGAATTAAGTATGTTCAAAGTAGTTAACGCCCGATTATCTGGCAGAAATCTTTGGTATTTTTTGGACCCGGGAGATTCGTGACCTATTCTATGGTAGTTTATTCCCGCACGTGAACGCACTTACTATTTTTCGGAAGCAAATTTTAACGTTGTCCTCTCAGCAAATCATATAGCCTGTTTCTACTTATCCGACTAAAATCTGTAAATTATTGTTCCCGCCAGAAGGGGCGTAGCTGGAGGGGGAAGGCGGGAGTGAACTGGCCCCAGGCGGCAGCGTCCAAATAGTTGGAGAGTCCAAATGGTGGCAAAATAAGTATTTGTAATGAAAAGAATACGTTTACAGGTGACGTCCGTTTTTGTGTCTGTGTCATGAACAGGTAAAATCACTACTGTCAGTTTAAACAAAAAATATTTTTATTTATTAGACGATAGGTCTATTGTCAACAAAAATTGTTGCGTTGAGACTGATAATGATTTTACTTCTTCATGAAATAAAAATATTATTTTTCTGCGTTTAGCAAGATTTAAAATGATGAAACAAATGAAAGAAAATTAAATCAACGATTTATATATTTGTTTTCTTTATTTCCTATTCTAACATCTGTTACCTATTCATTGTAGTCACAAAGGGTTATTGTTGCACCTGATCACGCTCAATGATGTACAAACACACACACACACACACACAATAGGACTCCTCCAGACGAGGGATCGGCCCGTCATAGAGACATCTGTCTGACAACAAACAACACTCACTAGAGGAAGACATCCATGCTCTGGACTGGAATCAAACCTGCAAACCCAGAAAGCGAGAAGCCGCTGCCCCACGCCTTAAAAGGAGGGGCCATCCCTAGATCGTCATTTCTTTTTCTTAAATTCATAAGTTCTGTCAGAGGCTGTCATTGCGATTATTCGTCTAGGGCGCCACAAGCCTAGATACGCCACTTCCCCCAAATATGATATATATTCCGCCAAAATGATCTCCCTTTATTTCATCATTCTAGTAATAAATTTGGTGGCTACAAAGATTCTCATTGTAAAATTTAAACTTTCTTCTTACTTCCTCCTAGTTTCAGATATTGATACGACTATATTATCATTCTTGCGGTAAGTGACATTGACGCTTTCTGAGAAATGACGTTGTTAGGACGGCGGAAGTTGAAATTACAGCAAGGAGATCCTGAGATGCTGGAATGTGGCTGACTTATTCCACTTTTAACCCCAGTTTCGTCGCTTCTTGTGTGTGTACGTCATTATTACGAAGAGCCAGTGTCGATGGTTGTGTATCACGTCCAGAGTCATCGTACTTCTGAACTCTTGACGAGAAATGTCAATAAACGTATTCGAACAGACTTAACATGAAAGGGAAGCGTTGACATTGTCCAGTGTTGAAATACTACCACTTGTGTGGAGTCTGGAATGTATACTTAAATTCATTTATTACGGGGAGGATATCCTAACAACCCTAACGATTAGAAACTATTGAAACACGAAAGTGCATTCTGAAGCTTGAAACGTAATAGACGTGTAGATATTTTAGCTAATTTCTGGGAAATAAATAATTACTGCTAAGAAATATAAACTCCTGACTCTATAGCGTGTTGGATAAATAATTGATTTCCAAACTGTGTTTCGACGGCGACTTTTACTGGTTAATGAAATTGGCATATACATTTAGGCGTCAATTTTATCTTAAGTGTAAATAACCGAAAATGAAATTTTGTTTTCCATAAACGTGCTTAAATATTTTGTTTTTAAATTAAATCTTTTGTCAAACTGTATATCACTCCTTCACGAATCAGTGTACTTTCACCGTAGATGACATTTGCGAATAATCATTTGTAGACACAAGAATTCTGAAGTTATTAATATTCTATAGACAACTGGTGCAGATAAACTAATGCACGCTGCCCGCCCAAACACACACACACACACACACACAAACACACACGCACATACACACAAACACACACACACAAATATTTTTACATGAGTAAAAGATCGCAAATCGTATTTGATATTAATTCATTAGGTGTAAGTTCTTCAGCTAACATAACCTCTGTCTTTATCGTGACGTATGCAAGTGAAAACTAAGCATTTGACAACGGTATTTTTCGTCAGGTCGAAAATACTGATATTCCTTAAAAGTATTTATCACTGCACGTAAGATCATAAATTGCCACAATCCACAGGGCCGCAATTTATTTACACAATATCTATGCACCTTCTGGGTTACTGTCCCCAAATTTATGTATTTAATACTATTTGAAACAATCGTCTTCGTCCCTGTTTTTCTTAAAATAGAACAGATTAATAAAAGTAAATTGCCTCCTAAATACTACAGTCTGATGGCTGTGCATGTTTCTAACTGTAAAGGCCGTGCTTTTCGCCGGCAGCCATTTTCTTCATTTAAACTGTATTAAAATGCAGAATTTTGTTTATTGCGTCACGCATCCATAAAATTCATACTGATTGCCTGTAACTAAAATACATATGGAAAGAATCTCTGTGACTGTTATGTTTCCCGCCCCACACTCCCCCACTCACGACGAATTTATGAACTGAGAAGTGACTCAAAAGGAGCCTTTGAGCGTGTGGACACACGAGGAGTTCATTCCTGATGTTTAATACAACAGGAAACTCTGACAATCCGTTAGGAAGGCAAAAGCACCTGTTACATTAAGTTACCCTACACTTCGCAGCGGGACAACAGACCCCTGCTGTATTGCCGACTTCAAATTATGAGAATTTTTTGTTGGATTTTTTGAACAAAGTCGTAAGTTTCTGACTATTTATCGTCCAAATATTTATGATGATTTTGCATTAAATCACTGTGACCGATAGTAATTTCCGTATTCACCTGTAAGGACAGTGGAATGTCACAACATGCAGTTATTTCGGAGCGGTTAGAAACGGTGTCTCACGAATACGTGTCAGATGCTATGATGCTGAGGTGGTCTGTTTTGAGGTACATAATTATGTCTCTATATTAAGGTTTCGCATATTTTCTTAGTTTTAGGGCTACAAAAATAATGAATGGTGCTAGTGAGTTTGTGATCATGCATTTGTTACCACCATTCATTGCTGAGAGCAATCCACGTTTTCTTTGTGTACGTCATACCAAGGAGTTGAAGTTGTGCTAATTGAAACACACTCTTTGGCACTGATCACATAACGCAGATGCATATTACACTTCAATACATATTCAGCTTTATTATACAAGTGCCCACCCACATGGGGTGGGAGGGGGGGGGGTGTTGCGGACTGCAGCCTCTCCAAATCAAAATTTAAAAATACAAGTTATGTAGATACGATATCCAATGTTTCACGCGAGGTACTCTTCAGCCGAAATAACCACTTAAATCAATATATTGGAATCTAGAATCCTCAGATGAACTTAAAAAAAGAAAAGATTATACCCTGTGTTTTAAATTAGGCAAGTGCGTCGTGAAATATTTAGTTGTGTTTATATGCATAAAAATACACTAACAAACAATGTCAAGTTTCAGTTTTATTTATGAAATAGTTCTTTTAACACACTCTTTAAAATCAAACATACACTATATATAGACTCAGGGTCACCTCCCCCCCCCCTCGGAAAAATATCCGGGTACCCCCGTGCATCATATACATTTCGTGAAACGGTAAAAATGCCTCTTTGTAAACGGTCTGACGATAATTTATCATACTTCTGGAGCAGTACTCAGAATTGCTCCCTGGAATGGACAGTATTCTGAGAATCTGACTGTCGCTCGGCCGTGTTCACAAGGACCCGTCTGGACCGCTATCCTGAACTACTAGAGTTTGATCGACAAAGTCACACTCTGTTTCATTCCCTCCATCTAATATCTTTCTTTCTTTCTTATTCTGACTTCTTTCTACTTACTAATGGTAGGTGTAGAGAATTATTTTTGCAATTTATCATACTCAATGACACACACACACTCGGTAGGATTCCTCTGGACGAGGGATCAGCCCGACGCAGAGACCTCTCCCTGACAACACACAACACTCACAAGTGACAGACATCCATGCCTCCGGTGGGAATCGGACCCGCAGTCCCAGCAACCGAGAGGCCGCTAACGCATGCCCTAAACTGCAGATCGGCTCGATCTACTTTCATGTCTCCCATATCATCCCTTTCTTTCGAGTTTCTAAGATCTTGTTAGTGGGTCTTTTGCTTCACGATTTTTTCGTCTTTGTCTCCGGAGGAAAGAGCACAGGTTATGGATTTTGGAGAATTCTGGTGCCGTCCCAGATTCTGTAAAGTGGCAAGTAACTAGTCTTTTTGGAAAATAAATAATGGCATTTCGAATAAAAATATTTGTACAATTTGAAAACCTTTGTGTCCAGCTTTCGTTTGCCTCTTTTGTTGCCTGAAGCTAGAATTTTATAAGAAAAGATTGCCTGTAATAACGAAACCACCGAATCTAATCAACTTAATTCCAGTATCCCAGCCAAATCAGCAGCCATGCTGTTCCACTATTTGTAGTGGATTTATTTGATCTTTTATCTTCTTATTGCGCAATCCAGTAACCTTTCTCTATATCGTGGTTTGAGAAGACATAGACCATTGACAGACACGCCGAATAGCAAGTTTACAAGATACAGTCTTAGTCAATAAGCGAACACAACATACCAAGTGCAGTGATGTTCTCACGACCAGTAATTTGCAATGGTCATGACACTCAGGAGTTCCAGAGTCCAAGCCAGTTCGTTTACACATGAGCTGAAAAGAAACGACAGTAATTACATATGTTTAAGCAACGATAACATCTTGAGATACTTCAATTTCTTGTAACACCTGAGGGGTTTCATAGAGTTGGTGATTAGTGTCTTGAAAACTATTATAAGAACTCAACTTATTGGCGGCCTGTACGATTTATGAGAATAGGACCACAATTATCTTGGTCCCTGTTGAAAGCAAATGGGCAGACGAGCAGTTAAAATTGACATTTTTGTGCTGCAGTACAGGCTGTTTCGCTTTTTGTCAATTTCAAGAAAAGCCGGACATAAAACCAGACTCGGAAGACATCAGTTGCAGCGATTATTTCTGTACTCATTCTTAACCACTTGGCATTCGTAAAGAGTTTTTATGAAATAAGAACTAAACATTTACATATTATATAATTACACTTGAAGCATAGAAAAAGAAACATAAAAAATTATATAATTTTCAAGGATTACATGTTGTCAACATAAATAATAATATTATTAATTATTGTGAAGAGTATTGCAGGTACTTAATCCTTTTCAGTTCTGCATAACACAACGTGATGTTGTAACATATACATATTTAATAACTTACACTTTCGTGTGCAACAAGTCTTACAAAGAAAAAAGGTATCAGAAATGTTAAAATTTTTATTTTTCCCCCTACTTTTTGTGAATTAATGGTTCTGTCGTGCATTCAAAGAAACAAAGAAGAAAATCTGCGTAGAAATAACATATATAAACATGCGTTTTTGTAATTAAGGCACGTACACATGCAACACTGTCTCTAGGTTTATTGTGCGTGAACATCAGAATTCTGTCTGTAAATTATTATATTGAATGTTCTGCGACCGGCCAAATTTATCCACGGGTTCCCTGGCTTCCTTTGGCGCTACAGCAAATGCTAATTTGGTACCCAAACTCCACGGTGAACTCAATGATTCTTATGTATTTATAACAAAGTTATGAAGATTTTAGTTCAAAACCAGCCTTCCAATTGCAGAATTCAAAAAGAAATTCTAAATTCTGTTCAAAAGCTCAATGTTTTCCTTTGATGCGTAGTGACAACAGTTCACTCTCCCAGTATATTACCTTCTCCACCTCTCAACGCTCTACCTCGCCTTTAGCCTACCTTCAACAGAAGGACGAGCAGGAAATACCTGGGAAAATTCAGAGCTACAAATACTTTCCTTTCCTCCCTTCGCCCCCACCCCGGTAATAAATATATTTTTTCTCACTATTCCCCATACTGTCTTCTTCTTTCTACTCCCTAATGGTGAGGTGTCCAGAAGATAAAACGAAAAAGCATTTGTATAAGTATTGCATAGCAACAATACAAATTTACTCCTAAATATTCTGTAATTTTTTCACGGAGAAGTATCAGTTTTTAGTGTACATGTAGACTAAAATAAGGTACTTCTTTATCCCTTCTCTGCACTTTTAATCGTATTTTCGTCTACCGGTTTCAATTACTACTTCGACATATACGTATATGTAATTTCGTTCTTGATTGCAGACAAGTAATATAAATTTTAAAGGTAACATAGCACGTAGGAAGAATATTTCCAAATGAATGCTTTGTAAGATTTCAGAAATCGATTTACGTAAAAGGTACGTGACTGAAATTCAGGTTTTAAATTGTGAGAGACGTAACTGTGGGCTGTTAAACTATAAGTAACTCTCAGCTAGTTATACCCAAATGTTACGGTCGTCAATAAGAAGGGGGAAACTCTGAAGAAATTCATAGGAACCACTGACGGACGAAGGCCAAGTTCATCCGCCCATTATTTCCATCCAGGAGCAGCAGCAGTTGCAGCAGGGTGATGCAGCTGTATCCAGTCTTAAATCCCTCCTCTCCCCTTCCCACTTTCTCAGAAGCTCTTTGATGTATAAAACACGCCGTGCCTCTTCTTGGTTAAGTTACAAGTTCAAGTTCAGTGCACTCGCGCAGGTGGTTACTGCCGGCGATTCTTAAACCGGAGTTGCTAACAGGTGAGCAAAGTATGTGGTATGAGCATGCATCAATCTCTGAACAGGTACCGCGTCTGAAAGTTATACAAGTGTGTGCACACAGTAAAACTACTGTGAATTGATGTCAAAGTAAGATTAATTTTAAAATATTGTCTGATCTGTTATGGGAAATTGTGTGTTTTGCAATTGAAGAAATATTTAAATCGTAATAATTTACGCGGTTGCTGAAGTACAAAAAGCAGTGCTTTAAATTGTTTTGTTTAAAGATTTTGTATAGCAATCCCGTATTGTGAGATCAAGTTAGTATCACTTCTTATTTCAATTATAATAAAGTTCATATCTATTCAAATGAAGACATAATAATCTGAAATCCCTCACAGAAATAAACACGAAGGAATTAATTTTAACTTCATGCATGGGCACGAGTCAGAGAATTTGGTTTGTGGGCCATTCTAAGAAGAAATGAGCGACATACTTCCATAAATGTACGTTGGTCTTCATGTAGCGTGTCTGTTAATCTTATCAGATTTCAATTACAACTGAATGTTGTCGACAGATTTTCGAAAAAATACTCATATAAATTTCATGAAAATATCACTTTTATTGGCCGACCAATGTACTTAATTGTATAAAACTAAATAGGGTAAAATTTACATGTATCTATATTTTAAAAGACAATTAAAACCCTTTTTTAAATTTTTAATTGTTTTTTAAAATATTGATACATGTAGATTTTAACCTATTGAGTTTTATACAATTAAGTGCATGGGTCGGCCAATAAAAGTGATTGACTTTAAAAAATGCACGGTGAAAACATGAAATTCATGAAAATGTGTCTGGTGGGAGCCAAGTTTTACATGTGGACAGAGAGAGACGCACGGACAGACGGAAAGACTACAGATATGACGAAGCAAACAGTCGTTTTTCGCAGTTTTGCAAACGCACCTAAAAACAAAGCCGATAAAGGAAAAACAGACCAAAAATTTTAGCCTTTATGGAACCATAATTTCGTCACGTGTTCACAAGAGACCTATACTGGATCCCGCCCTAATGCGGTTGGAACTGTCTGAATATTTAATGCCTAATTTTTAATTTTAATTTTAATGTCATTACCCATCCGAGGCCTTCTAAGTTGCTTCTTCTCTTTACGTTTTGACTGTATTGTTTAAGATGTTCTCTCTTCTCGGTAGATACACAGCATATGTTGTTAGTTGTATACCGACATTTCGGGACAGCCCATTGGTACAATCTTCAATTGTCCAGCAGTCAAAGAAGACTTTCTCGACAATTTAAGGTTGCAACGACAGACTCTCCCCAAACGTCGGCAACAAATACCCAAACACACTGTGTAAAAACTCCGAAGAGAGAAGACCTCCTTTACATCGAGGGCGGAAACCTGAAGTCTCACACGAAGTATTTTATATGTTTCTTATGTCTTTCGTACTTGCTATACCTTCCACCGATCTATTCCTTGATTTCATCAAACCAGTAATATTTCAAGAAGAAGACAGATTTAAAGGCAATTCAATATGCAGATTTCTCCAGCCTCCGCTTGCTTCCAAATATTTACTGCTACAATCTTATGGTTAGAGACCAAGTTTCACTCATATACTGCAAGATATTAAATTATATATCTGTGTGCTACAGTATTTCCCTGTTGTACAGCAGACGAACATTCAGTTTAACTATTCAGCAAGTCTTCTTCACTCTTGTGTGCAGTCGAGTTCATATTTGGGTTCAGGTCATTTATTCCCGTTGGGGTTTAGGCCTTTAGTGGTTTTACTCCTTCCCGTACGCAAATGAATCATTACAGCTCTTGACGCTGTAACTAATACCTTCAGCCAGTGACAGCTTCTGTAAATAAACCGTAAATAAATATACAGATTCTTGTCTTTTTCGTTATAAAGCGGTCTAGTTTGGTAGAAAATACACCAATTTTTTCGGAGGAAATTTCTGCCTGTGTTTTGAAGATAGAATACATAAATGGCGACCCGACGTACAACTAACCAAACACCTACAATATGTATTTTGTGGTAATACAGTCACACACAACCCCACAATACAATCAATCAGGCGACAATTTTCGGATTATTCGAAGCCATCGTCAGGAATTATCTTTTCAAGAAAGAACAATAAAAAGTAATACAGAAGAACCAACTAGATGCAACAATGATTTATTGATCTATAAGATCAGCTCAACATGTTTCGGGGCAATATTTTGCCCATCATCAGGAGCGTGAGACTGAGATTTT
>Ga0209629_10001577_pt1 | contig 14618 bp, 13 predicted proteins | sample TergutCu122P5_FD_187286 | JGI IMG/M metagenome (GOLD analysis project Ga0209629, IMG submission 187286) | Cubitermes ugandensis P5 segment gut microbial communities from Kakamega Forest, Kenya - Cu122 P5 (SPAdes) (version 2) | ecosystem: Host-associated > Arthropoda: Insects > Digestive system...
CAAGGCGTTTTGCCGGCAGTCCCGCCGCCGGAGCCTGTGCCGCCGCCGGTATATCCGCCGCCCCCGCCGGTACCGCCGCCGGAATGATTGTTATTCTGATTGACGCCGGGACCCGTTCCGGATTTCGTAAATTGTATACTGGACGACCCCCTCTGCGGAGCCTGGTTGTTGGTTGTCGTTATAGTGTCCATAGCCGCCGTTTTTTTGCTCTGGTCGACGTACGCCGCAAAAGCCGCCGCCGCGGCCAAACATACCGCGGCAAACAAAATTATTTTTATTTTCATAATATCCTCACTGACAAAAGTATATTAATATGATTCGGCCGTGTCAATACTACAACGTCTGACAAACAGATTTATTGCCGGGGTTTAATATGCCGGCGTTAACGGCGCCGGCGCAAAGACATACAGAACAGCAAATTAGAAAACCGGGCCGACGCTAATAAATAAATTCATTACATTTTATATAATGAATAAATGGGTTATTTTTTGTTGTTTCTTCTCAACTGTTTGGCCCCGCTGGGCGCGCTGGCGGTGCTGGCTTTCTTTTTTATTTCACCGCGCCGCGGCGTCTTAAAAAAACTGCGCGAGGAACTTCGCGAGCGTTTTGTGCTTTACCCCTACACCGAAATTTACTCCACGCCCGTCTGGGTGCACTGCGCCAGCGTCGGCGAAGTCAACTCAATGCAGGCCGTAATCCCGCAGCTTAAAGATTTGTACAATAAACCTATTTTAGTAACCACAAGCACCTGGGCCGGCCGGGCCGCCGCCTTAAAAAACCCCGACGTGGAAAACGTTTATTTAATCCCTTTTGATTTTTACCCGCTGGCGCGCAAATTCGTAAAACTGGTCAAACCCGAAAGGCTGTTTATCGTCGAGGGCGAATTGTGGCCAAACAATATCATGGCCTGCGTCAGGAACGGCGTGCCGGTCTGCGTAATCAACGGCCGCATGTCGGAAAAGAGCGCAAAAAGATATAAACTGCTTTCCCCGCTTTTAAATATGATGCTGAAAAACGTCTCTTTCGCCGCGCTGCAAAGCGAAGAAATTTTGAAGCGTTATACGTCGCTAGGGTTACGCCCGGAGGTCGCGCGCGCGCCGGGCAATATCAAATATGACAGCCTGAAAACCAACCCGCCCCGCACGACTGAGGTTAAAGAATTTTTTAATAAAATAAACTGGCGGGGCAAAACAATTTTGGTCTGCGGCAGCACGCATATCGAAGAAGAAAAACTTATTTTTGAAAACGCGGAAAAATTTTATAAAGAAAATATACGCGTTGTTATCGCCCCGCGCCACCTTGAAAGACGGGGCGCTATTATTGAGGACATGCAAAAACGCGGCGCGTCTTTTAATCTCCTTTCGCACGACAACGGCGTAAAAGACCCCGCGGTTTTGGTGGCCGACACAATGGGCTGGCTGACCTCTTTTTATGCCGCGGGGGACATTGCTTTCGTGGGCGGAACGATAGCAAAAAAAGGCGGGCATAATTTGCTTGAGCCCGCGATACTTTCAAAGCCGGTCGTTTTCGGCCCGCACGTTTTTAACACCCCGGACACGGCGGACGCGCTGCTTAAAAACAACGCGACGCGCGCGGTTGACAAAGATGATTTCTCAGACGTAATTATCAAACTTTCCAAAGACAAACACGCTCTGCGCCAAATTGGCGACGCTGCCCTGAAAACCGCGCGCTCCTTCCAGGGCGCCACCGCAAAAACCATGGAGTTAATCAGACACTATGAGCGAACAAAAAAATGAAAACCCGAGAATTTTAGTCATACGTTTGTCGTCTCTGGGCGACATTGTATTATCTTCGCCCGTATATAAAAATTTAAAAGCAAAATGGCCCGGCAGCCGCGTCGCCCTGCTGGTTAAAAAGCAGTTTGCCGACGTGCTGGCCGGACACCCGGACATTGACGAAATTATCACGCTTAAAAGCAGCAATCTGGCCACGGTCAGGGAAATAAAAAAGAAAAATTTCACACACCTTCTGGACCTGCACTCAAACGCGCGCAGCATGCTTATATCCGCGTTGTCCGGCATACCAAACCAGGCGAGGTACAACAAAAATTCCGTCGCGCGGCGCATATACGTCAAATACCGCCGCCAAAGCCCGGAACTTGAAAAACACACGCTGGACAAATATCTTGACGCGCTTAAAGCATGGGACGTGCCGATAGTTTATAAAGAGCTCGCGCTGTCCGACTGGGCGTATAAAAACGCGGTTGTCCCGGAAGGCAAAAAAATCAAAAAAATCGGTATTTTCCAGACGGCGTTTATAGGGGATTCGGTTCTGACCACGCCGCTCGTGGCAAAGACCGCTAAAATGTTTCCCGAGGCCAAAATCATAGTCATCACGCGGCCGGAAACGGAATCAATTTTCAAACACATGCCGGAAGTTTCCGAAGTAATTTTAAACCGCAAAAAAGGCCTTAAAAAAATTACCGACGTGTTCAAAACAGCCGGTGAAATCAAAAAAAGAAATATTGACATTCTGCTTGTCCCCCACCGCAGTTTCAGGAGCGCGCTTATAGCCTATCTTTCCGGCGTGCCGATACGCATAGGGTTCTCCTCAAGCGGCGGAAGATTTTTTTACACAAAAACCGTCCCGTTCTCGTGGATGATACACGACGCGGAACGCAATTTGAACCTGCTGAGCGGCATAGTGAAAGAAAACTTCCAGGCGGAGGAACTTAATTTAAAATCCATACCCACTCCTGACGAAAACGTCGCGCGGCTTATGAAAGAATTTAACCTGGAAGGCAAAACCCTCGTCGGCGTGCACCCGGGCTCGGCCTGGCCAACAAAATGCTGGCCGGAAGAAAAATACGCAAAACTGCTCGGGCGGATAAATCAGGAACTAGGAGTGACGTGCGTGATTGTGGGCGGCGCGAACGACGCGGAACTTGGCGAACGCGTGCGCAGCGCGGCCGGCGGGGACACGTCAAACTTGGCCGGCAAAACCAGCCTGACGGACTTGATGGCTTTAATGCGCCACTTTAAACTTTTTATAACCAATGATTCCGGCCCCATGCACATATCCGCGGCCTTCGGCGTGCCGGTGCTAGCCATTTTCGGCCCGACTACGAAGGAGCTGGGCTTTTTCCCCTACGGCAAAGGCCACAGAGTGATTGAGGTCAAAGGCCTCGAGTGCCGCCCCTGCGCCCTGCACGGCGGCAAAAAATGCCCCCTGGGCCACTTCAAATGCATGAATGACATATCCGTTGACGAAGTTTTCAATAACGCAAAAGAGATGTTAAATAAATAGGCCTTTTAAGTCTGACTTCCGCAAAGCGGAAGAAGCGCGCCTCCAAGCACGCGGATAAACAAAGCGCCGTGCCGTTGTCGTCGCCGTCCGTCATTGCCCCCCTTGCGAGCGTCTATGAAATTTAAAATTTGCCGGAAAATGTTTTGGACATGTCTGAGCGTAAAAAATTAATAAAAGTTTTTCATTACCGAAGCAATTTTTTATGCGAGTTCGTCCAAAACATTTTCCGGCAAATTTTAAATTTCATGCGAGCCTTCGGGGGACGCGGTTTTTGGTTACTTTTTGACAAGACAAAAAGTAACACCGTTGAATTTGAGAAATAAAAAACCCGCTCTTTGCAGAGCGGGTTTTTTTATTTCTTGAATCAACAGATTAGAAGCGGATTAACATGCCGGTCTGAGCTTTGTAGGCATTGGGCGTGCTTGCAACATGCGTGAAACCGCCCGCGACGTGAAGTTCAACGGCTCTGTTCATCTGGTATTTAACCCACGCGTCAGCTTCGTGCGTCGGCGTACCGTGGAGGTTTCTGTCTCTGAAGTCATAACCGTCAACAGAGAAAGTAAACTTGTCCAGTTTCGCGAATTTCATATCAACGCCGAGGTTAAAGACGGCTCTGTCGGCAAATACCGCGCCGTAGTTATTCAAAAGCTGGCCGGTAATTAAGCCCGGTCTGTAATTGCCGAACGTGACTATGTTGTTGCCGCGGAAGAACTGCGCTCTGGGCGTAATTTCGCCGAGGTCCAAGGCAGCGTCAACTTTCCACATGTCATTCTTGTCCATGGAGAAAGGTTTATCGCCGTAAATGTTTCTGGCATATTCAACGGACGCGTTTAACTTGCCGAAAGTGGCGGAAGGTTTAACGCCGTAAATGCCCATGTACATGTCGCCGCTGGCGCCGGGGGTCGGAAGAACGACCGAACCGGCCGCGGGAACAAAACCGCTGGCGAAGAAGTTCCTGAAGTCATAGATATAGGCCTGCAGTTTAAAGTTATCGTTAACCGCATATTTGGCCTGGGCGCCTAACAGTGAAGCGTCATCATTCTGGTTCACCGTAAAAGCGGGCGCGACTCCGGCCGCGGCGGCGAAAGCGGGGTTATACATTTCCCGTACTTTGGCATAGATGAAATCCCATGACAAAGCTTCGCCCGCGTAGGAGAGTTTCACGCCGTCCAGGGACATAGCCTGCATAGCGTCTCTCTGCTCGGAATTATAGTGGTTAGGGCCGAAATACATAACCGCGCTGTCTTCGTCTCCGTAGAACTGGCGGCCGATTTTGGCTTCCAGGCAGCAGAAAAGATTTTTCAGCACGACGTTGGCTTCAACCACGTTGACGTTGTCAAGATATGACTGCAAAGAACTGCCGGTATGTACCGACGGCATGGTTGAGGCGCCTGTCAGAAAACCGTAAGGCACGCTGTCCTGACCCCACATATTATAGTAAGCCATCGTCAAATTGGCTTTAACGTCCTCCGCAAGACCGGCGCTGACGCCGTAAAGAACTCTCACGGAAGTGTTAGAATAGCTGGAGCCCGTGGCACCGGGGCCAAGTACATTGCTGTCCATCGTACCGAGCACCTGTATCTCGCCGCTGGTTCTAACATGTTTGAGAACGTCCGCCTTAGCCGGCACAGCAGCCGCGACTAAAGCGAGCATTAAAATTACTCCTAGTAATTTTCTCATTACAATTCTCCTTGTCTAAGTTTATTAGGACTACACGAATATTGTAGAAAGTTTTGTGCGCAAAAAGCAAGCCCTTTTTTGATGTACCTCAAAAACATCCTTGACTTGTAAAGTTTAATTTTTCTACAATGCCGCTCTATATTCTATAATATATAGGATATGAAAGATATTATGAAAGGCTGCAAAATTGCGGTTTTCAAGCTGGGCTCTTCGCTGATAGCGGACGAGACCGGCGTGCGGACCGACTGGATTGATTCCCTGGCCGAAGAGTGCAAGGAGTTAATCTCTCTCGGCGTGAAACCCGTCATAGTTTCCTCCGGCGCCATAGCCCTGGGCCGCGGCGTTCTGGGCCTGGGCAGCAAAACGCTGGCCCTGCCGCAGAAGCAGGCCGCGTCCGCCGTGGGGCAGGTGTCTTTGTCCTCATTATTCCAGACGATTTTCAATATCAAAAAAATAAAAGTGGCCCAGGTCCTGCTGACCCGCTACACCACCGAGCACGGAGAGTCTTACAAAAACGCGGTCAACACCATGCGCGCGCTGCTTGACATGGGCGTCGTGCCGGTCATCAACGAGAACGACGCGGTGGCCACGGAAGAAATAAAATTCGGGGACAACGACCGTCTGAGCGCCGTGGTGGCCCGCATGGTAAACGCGGACATTTTATTTTTATTTTCGGACGTTGACGGGCTTTACACAAAGGACCCAAAGACAAATAAAGACGCCAAATTCATTCCTCTTATAACGGAAATCACGCCGGAAATTGAAGCCATGGCGGAAACCAGCAAAAATCCTGTCGCCGCGGGCGGCATGGTGACGAAAATCATGGCCGGCAAAATGTGCCTTGAAGCCGGCTGCAAAATGGTAATCATGCACGGCAAAGCGCAGTATCCGCTTGCCCGCCTGAACGCCGGCGAAAAGTGCACGTGGTTTATCCCGAAATAATATGGAAATAAAAGACCAAATCAGACAAATCGCCGTCGCGGCCAAAAACGCGCTGCCGGTTTTGGCGGCCGCGTCCTCCGCGCAAAAAAACGCCGCGCTGCTGGCGGCGGCGGAAGAGATTGTCAAAAACAAACAAAAAATTTTACAGGCCAATGAGCGGGATTTGACGTCGCTGCGCTGTTCCGCGCCCTCCCCAATGCGGGAGCGCATGGTTTTAAACGACGCGCGCGTTTTGGCGATGGCGGACGGGCTTAAAAAAATAGCGGAACTGACGGACCCCGTCGGACAAATTTTAAAAACGTGGGCCGCGCCCGCCGGGTTTACCATAGAAAAAGTAACGGTCCCGCTCGGCGTGCTTTGCGTGATTTACGAGTCCCGCCCGAACGTGACTGCCGACGCCGCCGCCCTCTGCCTCAAATCAGGCAACACCGTAATTTTGCGCGGCGGGGCGGACAGTTTTAATTCATCTTTCGCCATTTGGCAGTGCTTGCGGGAAGGCTTAAAAAAAGCAAACCTTCCGGCGGAATGCATACAAATGGTGCCGGTAAAAGACCGCGAGGCCGTCGGGGAACTTTTGAAACTGGACGATTTGATTGACGTGATAATCCCGCGCGGCGGAAAAAGTTTAATTGAGCGCCTCAGCAAAGAAACCCGCATACCCATGTTCAAACATCTTGCCGGCGTCTGCCATACTTTTGTTGAAAAAAGCGCGGACATTGACATGGCGGCAAAGGTTGCGGTGAACGCCAAAATGCGCAGAACCTCCATCTGCGGCGCGACGGAGACTTTGCTGCTTGACAAAAACCTGCCGTCGGAAAGCGCGAAAAAAGTCGTTGACGCGCTTATCGCCGCGGGCTGCGAAGTGCGCGGGGACGCTTTTGTCAAAACTTTAAATCCGAAAGTTAAACCCGCGGCGGAAGACGACTGGGGCGCGGAATATTTAGACGCGATTATCAACGCCAAGCAGGTTGACGGCGTTAAAGGCGCGGCGGCGCACATAGCCAAATACGGCTCGGCGCACACGGAAAGCATTATAACGTCCGACGGCGCGGCGGCTGAAGAATTTTTAAACGCCGTTGACAGCGCGGTTGTCATGCACAACGCTTCCACGCAGTTTTGCGACGGCGGTGAGTTCGGTTTCGGCGGCGAAATAGGCATTTCAACCGGCCGTCTGCACGCGCGCGGCCCCGTTGCGCTTGAGCAGCTTGTCACTTTCAAATATAAAGTGAGGGGAAACGGCCATGTCAGAAAATAAAATTAAAATTTTATTCGCCGGCCACGGGGAAATGGGAAGCGCGCTGGCTGACGGCTGGGCGGGCGTTGTGCCGCCGCAGAATTTTTTTATAGTCAAAAAACGGCCGGACGGTTTAAGCGGTTTACGCGCGCGCGGGTTTCAGGCGGACGTTAAATTTCCCGCGGATTTTAAGGCGGACATTGTTGTAATCGCGGTCAAACCTCAGACGGTAAAAGAAATTTTGCCGCAAATCGCGCCTTACGCCAAAAACGGCGCGCTGGTTTTTTCCGTAGCCGCAGGAAGAACGGTAAAATTTATTGAGGACAATCTGGGCTTCCCCGCCGCCGTAGCGCGCTGCATGCCCAATTTAGGCGTCGCGGTAAAACAAGGCGCGAGCGGCTCCTTTGCCAACGAAAGAGTTACGCCCGCGCAGAAAAAAATGTGCGATACGCTGATGTCCGCGTGCGGCGTAAATATCTGGCTGAAAAATGAGGATTTGATTAACGCGGTAATCGCGGTCTCCGGCTCCAGCCCGGCGTATATCGCGTACTTTTTGGAGTGTCTGACAAAAGCCTGCGCGGAAATGGGCCTTGAAGAAAAAGACGCCAGCGCGCTTGCGCTGCAAGCCCTGCGCGGCACGGCGGAATTTCTGCAAAAAACCAAAGAAGCGCCGGATAAATTTATAAAAAAAGTAGCCACCCCCGGCGGCACCACCGAAGCCGCCGTGAAGGTCCTAACGTCAAGCGATTTCAAAGGTTTATTAACCCGGGCCGCCCAGGCCGCCGCCCTGCGCGCCCAAGAACGGGAAAAAGAAAATTAATCCGCCGAGCGTCCTTTTACGGAACCAAAATTTCTTCTTTTACTTCAAAGGGTACTTCCCAAATATATTCCGGTTTGCCGAGCATATTTTCAAGGGCTTTTCTCTGGACGTCATAATGCCCTCCGCCAAATACCGCAAAAACCACTTTATATTTATTAAGCGCGGCGGCGATATTTTGAAGCATAAAAGGGTCTCTGCCTAATTTATCCTCATCTACTGATATTTGATTTGTTTTATACTTTGATCCGGTTATCGGCGCGGTAATATTTTTATATTTCTTATCCGAGAAATCCATATCGTCAAATTTTACGCCGAATTCTTTCTTAGTCCAGGCATTTAATTGGGAGGCAGTTATGCACGGCCCTAAATTTACATTGCACACGCCATGATATTTTACTTCGTTCTCCGCAGTGCTCTGGCCGGGAGCTATATTGGACTCTAACATACCCATTATAATCCAATAAGCCTGATAGTCCAAATATGAATACTTATCCGTGGCCGAGGATATTTTTTCCCATTTATCGTCCGCGCTTAAATCAGCCTTCACTATCGGTATGTTATTTTTGGCCGCCAATACCGCCGATGGTTACCTTCCCACTCCGCATCAACATAAGGATTCAATGCCCTTCCTGTTCTTTCAATTTCTACTACGGCAACCTGCGGTTTGTATTTCTCGAACACATAATCCGCAAAAGCGTTAGTTTTCTTATAGCTGTGTCTTGCCGCAAGGTATACAAGCGTTTTGCCGTCTTTTTTGAAAACGGACAGATATGGCAGAGAATGCCCTTCTGAATAAGAATGATCCGCTTCGCTCCATACCTCTATAAGTTTAAGGTCCGGAGAAAATATTTTGTTATTTGTTCCCGCGCAGGCGCAGATTATTAAAACCAGCGGCAGGCAGAAATATAATTTTTTCATTATGTCAGTTTTTGGCGTATTCTTTTTTGAACAGCAGGCTGCCGTCTTCAAAATACCATTCTTCCGTCAGTCCGCCGTCGTCGTTATATTTTTTGGTCGTGCCGTGGGTTTTGCCGTCTTTGTGCGGGGAGACCAGCGCTATGGCGCCGTTGTCGTGGTATAAAATTTTATCGCCTTCAATTTTATCTTCGCGGTAAAACGTGCGGCTGTGCACGGCGCCGTTTTCCGCGTAAGTTATAAAATCGCCGTCTATAAGGCCGTCTTTAAAATACGCCACTTCCATAAGCCTGCCCGCGGCATAATACTTTGTCTGGCGGCCGTGCTGCACGTCGGCCTTGTAAAAAATCTCTTTCTGGAGCGTGCCCGTCGGATAATAAACCCGCACAAGGCCGTTCAGCAGCCCGTCTTTATATTCCTTTTCCATGGTGACAACGCCGTTTTCCATGTACGTCCTGCTGACGCCGTTTCTCACGCCGTTTTTGTACGGGCACTCAAAATAAGTTTTGCCGCTTTCGTACACTTCAAAGACCACGCTGTCCGGGATTTTGCCGTCAAAACTCTGGGTGTCCATATTTTCGTCTAAAATTTCAGAGGCTATTTTTTTATTTTCGGAAAAATATTCCCGCAGATAGCCTTTTTTATTTCCCCCGAGCGGGGACAATTTTCTGATAACTATTTTTTCGTCTGCCATAAATCCTCCGCCGCCAAATATCCTCCGCCGAAAGCAAAGTGCAAATTATATCCGCCGCTTTTGCCGTCGACGTCTAACACTTCTCCTATTATATATAAGCCGCGGCATTTTTTGGACCGCATTGTGCGCGGGTCAATTTCCGCGCCGTCCACGCCGCCGGCGGCGCAAAAACTGTCTTCCCACCAGCGCGCCGGGCCGGCCTCCAAAGTCCAGTTTTGCAAAGCCGCCGTAAGGCGGCCAAAATTTTCTTCCGTCATGCGGCCCGCCAAAACCGTCGGCGCGGTATTTAAATTTTCAAGCAAAGCCGCCGCAATGTCTTCATGCAAAATCCCGGTAAAAAAATCCGCCAGTTTTCTGTCTCCGAATTTTTTGCGGCGCGCCGCCATCATTTTTTCAAACCGCGCGGCCGTAATTTCCGGGAAAAAATTTACGCTTATTTCCGCGCGCGACGGCAGCGTTTTATTAATCGCGCGGCTCAAATTCTGCGCCGGAAGGCCGCTTATCCCTGCGGCGGTAAACATAATTTCCCCGCGCTCTTTTTGCCCGTTAAAACTTATTTCCGCCGTTACCCGCACCCCGCGCAATTTTTTAAGCGGCGCGTTTTTCAAATTTATTCCGGTGAGCGACGGTGACGGTTTTATGATTTTATGCCCAAAACTTTCCGCCAGCGCGTAACCGTAATACACCCCGCCTAACTGCGGATAAGCCGGGGAACCGCAGGCCAGCACAACTTTTTCCGCCGCGTAAATATTTCCGTTGTCGGCCGTCAGATAAAACAAATCTTTTTTCTCAATTCTTATAACCCGCGCGCCGTAAATAACGCGCCCTTCGCACGCCGCCAGCAGCGCGCCGGCCACGGCGGTTGACTTGCCTGTGACGGGAAAAAATCTGCCGCCCTCTTCTTCCCGCAGCATTACGCCCAAATCTTCAAAAAATTTAATGCATTCCGTTGTGCCGAAACGCGCCAAAACTCCTTCCGCGATTTTTTTATCGCCGCCGTAAAAAGACGGTTTCAGATTTTTATTGGTAACGTTGCAGCGCCCATTGCCGCTGGCCAAAACTTTGCGCGCGGCCTGAGGCTGCGCTTCAAGCAGCGCAAAATTTTTGCCTTTTAATCCCGCCGCGCACGCAAGCCCGGCCGCGCCGGCGCCTACGACTACAACCTCGTATTTTTCCATTATTTATGTTCAATAACCAGGCCAAGCGCGGGCTGGAACTGTTTGTGCGGCGTATCCGCGGTATTGCCGCTCAGTTCGCCGTAAACAACCGGTTTTGACGCCGTGCCCGGAACAACCGCGTTCGCGCCTGTAACGCCGCTTTGAATTACGACGTTTTCCGTAACCGGGTTAAAATTTCCTTTGGCTTCCTGTTTGAGCCTTTTAGTAAGCGCTTTTTTGGTCAAAGTGCCAGGGCCGAAAGCGTTTGCCATCGTCTGCGCGGTCATGCCTTCGGACGCGGCGGAAAGATCCGCCCCGCGCTTGATAAGGTCCGCCGCGCCGGCGTCGTTTTTGGCTTGTAACGCGATAATCAGCGGGGTTTCCCCGGCTTTATCTTTGTCTTCAATATTGGCGTCAGCCTGGAAAAGATATTTAAAAGTTATGGCGTCGCCGCCCGTGCCCGCGTGCAGAACGGCGGTTTTGCCCAATTTGTCCCGCATGGTAATATCAGCCCCGCTTTCAAGCAGATATTTTACGGCTGTGGAGTGCCCGCCCGCGCTTGCCGCCATCAGCGGCGTTATGGCGTAATTACCGGGTTCGTTGACCACGGCGCCCGCGTCTATCAGCAGTTTGACGATTTCGGGGTTGCCCAGTTCCGCAGCTTTATAAAGCGGGGCTACGTTTTCATAATTTTTTTCATTAGGATTAATATGGGCCCGCAGCAGGGTTTTAACGCTGTCCGCGTCCTGCACTTTGACGGATCGCATTAAGGACGTGTCATACATAAACTTGCCTGTCTTGCCGTCCTGCACGCCGACCCTTGTAGTCGGATAAATATTAGGCGCGGCCTGAGAGCCTGCGGTTTGCTGCGCGGAGGACGGCGCGTAAGCGTCCAGATTCTGCCCCGCTGCGGCGGCGGCTGCGGCTAAGAATAAAAAAAACAGCGCGGTATTTTTCATATATTGTTCTCCGTATTATGTCGGCTAAAATTATTATAGCAAACATTTCCCGCGGCGGACCGGACCGGCCGGGAACAACTCATAATTAAAAAATAGTACCTGTTTTTAATAAATAATATAATACATTTTGTTTTAGCGGTTTGATATTATTTTTATATACAAGTTTTACGCGGTTTTTACCCGAAAGACCCTTCGTTTTTTTTACCCCCCGAAGGGTTCAGATTAAGGCCGGAACTTACCCCCTCCGGCCTTTTTCTATGCCTTGTTGAGTTAGCGCATTGCGTTCGCCGCTTATTTTACGTTTAGCTGTTTTTCAACATTTTTCCCAATTTGCTATAATATAAAAAATCTTTAAAGGAGGAATTTATGGCTCATAAAATTGACGCTTCCGCCTGCATAAACTGCGGAGCCTGCGAGGGCACCTGCCCCGTAAGCGCAATATCGGAAAAAAACGGCAAAAGGGAAATCAATCCCTCCGTCTGCATTGACTGCGGCGCCTGCGTTTCCAGCTGCCCGGTAAGCTGCATCAGCCCGCAGTAAAAACATTTAAAGCCGCCGGCCGTTTGCGCGGCCGGCGGCTTTTATGTTACAATTAAGTTAGGCAAGACTTACTTTCTTCATAAAGGTTAACTATGGAAGACGCTTGCGGCGCGCATATCATAAAAATTCTTTCCGACTTAAAAAACTCAGACGTTTGCAAGGTTTCCAGAATAAATACCCCGGATGAAAAAACTTTAAAGAAGCTTTCGTCGCTGGGCCTTGTGAGCGGCGCGGTGATACGCGTAAAAAAGGCGGGAAGTCCTATGATTCTGGAAGTAGCGGGCACCGACGTCGCGCTCGGCAAAAACATGGCCGCTTTAATAGAGGTTAAATTTGAAGTCAAAAAAATAGTGCTGGCCGGCAACCCCAACGTCGGAAAAAGCGCGGTGTTCACGCGGCTTACCGGCGTAAAAGCGGTGTCGTCAAATTTCCCCGGGACCACGGTGGAACTTAAGCAGAGCGTGTCAAAAATAGGCGGCAGAAATTTTGTGGTTTACGACGTGCCCGGCGTTTACAGCCTTCAGGAAAACAGCGCGGCGGACCGCGCGGCTCTTGAAGTAATTAAAAGCAAAGACTATGACCTTATCGTCTGCGTGGTGGATGCGATGCATCTGGAACGCTCCCTGTTTTTTACGCTTGAACTTATGGAGCTTAACAAGCCCATAATGCTGCTTGTAAACAAGTCGCAGTCCGCCAAAGCCAACGGCATTACCGTCGACGCGAAAATGCTGCACCGCGCGCTCGGCATACCCGCGGTCTCGGTGGAAGCGCTTACGGGGGAAGGGTTCAGCAAAGCGCAGCGCGCAATAAACCGCATGGTCCATTTTGTAAAACTTTTTATCCCGCGCGAAATACCGGCGTCCGACGAAGAAAAGTGGAAATTAATAGGGGAAATTTCAAAAACCGCGCAGACGCTGAAACACAAACACCCGTCGGCGCTTGAGCGGCTTGCGGAATTTTCCACCGGCCCCGTTACGGGGCTGCCCATAGCGCTCGTCATAATGCTTGCATGTTTTTTTATAATTATGCGCGCCGGCGGCGGGCTTATAAATCTGCTGACGCCGCTGTATGAAAATTTTTATCTGCCGGCCGTCACAAATATTTTCGGCGGGCACGGGTTTCTATCCGTTTTGTTACTGGGCGGCGGCGCGGCTAATAATTTGGGGCTGCTGACGGACGCCGTTAAAATCGCGCTGATTGACGTCATGTCTTACGTCATAATTTTTTACGCGGTTTTGGAATTTTTGGCGGATTTGGGATATTTGCCGCGCCTGTCGGTTTTGCTTGATTCAATGCTTCATAAAATAGGTATACACGGTTACGGCGCCATACCGATAATGATGGGCCTCGGCTGCAAAGTGCCGGCGGTGATGGGAGTCAGAACGCTGGAAAGCAGACGGGAAAAAATTATCGCGATAGTCCTTTTGCTGCTGGTCGCGCCTTGCATTTCGCAGAGCGCCATGATTATAAGCGTTTTGTCCCCTTTCGGCCTGAAATATATTTTGGCGGTGTTCGGCGTTTTGCTGCTGACCGGCATAGCGGCTGGATATTTTTTAAACAAAATCATGAAGGGCAACCCGCCCGAGATTTTTATGGAAATACCGGCCTGGCAGCTGCCTAAACCGAAAGAATGGCTGTCAAAAATCCGGCGGAGAATCGTTGAATATCTGAAAGACGCCGCGCCGCTTATCCTCGGCGGCGTGCTTATAATAAATCTGGCCCAGACGGCCGGGGTTCTTGATTTTCTGGCGCGCGTTTTCCGGCCTTTTATGGAGTTTCTCTTCGGACTTCCGGGGGAAACGTCGTCGGTCATGCTGCTGGGGTTTGTCAGAAAAGACGTGTCTATCGCGCTTTTAAAACCTTTCAATCTGACCGCGCCGCAGCTTGTAACCGCCTGCATTTTTATGACGATGTACGCCCCCTGCGCGGCCACGTGCTTTGTAATGTTTAAAGAAGCCGGCGCAAAAGACAGCCTCAAAATAATCGCGCTCACGCTGACGCTTGCAACGTTCGTAGCCTTTGCCGCGCATATTATTTTCAGTTTTTAAAAAATAAAAAAACCGGGCGGAATTTCCGCCCGGTTTTTTTATTTCCCCACCGGGTCGGAGCCCGGCATCGCGGAACGCAGGCCGAAAACGGCAAGCGCCTCAACCAGCCTCATAAATCCTTCGCCCGACGTAAAGTTTTTTATCATCGCGTATAACCCGCCCACGTTTTGCAGGCCGGTAAACTGGTCCACAATCATGCTCACGCCCTGAAGAAACAAAATAGCGGCGGCCAGATACGTTTTTTTGCCGTCAAAAAAATTCTGCGCGGCTCCGAAAATATTCGTCACCTTGTTCGGCACTAAAAAACTTATTAATTTTGATACTGCTGTTTTTATCATTTTTTCTCCTTTGAAGCGTTATAC
>Ga0209629_10001578_pt1 | contig 14618 bp, 10 predicted proteins | sample TergutCu122P5_FD_187286 | JGI IMG/M metagenome (GOLD analysis project Ga0209629, IMG submission 187286) | Cubitermes ugandensis P5 segment gut microbial communities from Kakamega Forest, Kenya - Cu122 P5 (SPAdes) (version 2) | ecosystem: Host-associated > Arthropoda: Insects > Digestive system...
GGTATTATTATCATTATTATTATTATTATTATTATGCTTAGTACAGTTCATTAACTTAAAACATAGGGGAATACCGCGTAAATTGGACCAATTCCAAAAGTGGAACTTTTCCTTAGAAGCCGACAGGTGACAATGTCCATCATTCCAGTCGAATCGTTTAGTTGCTCTGTGTAGTGGGGGAAGTTCAGCAGCTATCAACAAGTGCTGCTTGCTGTGACGTGCCCTTTTAAGTTTACAGTGCTGTATTTTTTAATTGTACACCTTTTGGAACGGAGTGCTGATCGGCTGAGTTTAGCTCCGCTACATTTGCATATACACAACTTGTCTGGGACAGAATTAGGACCTCACTGTTTGATATCTTGTGATCCAGATACTGAACGTCTTCGGGGAGAGTAAAATTGCCATTATGCTATAAACTGGACCGACATCAGTTTGGTTCACTAGACCACATATATCGTATGGCCTATTTTAGGAAAATTAGACGCAATCTTTCGGTATAACTGTCCGAAGTTAAGGGGTTAGTAAATGTATCATTGTAATTCTGTACGTGAATATACAAATTAAATTTAAGTTTTCTTTCAAAGATCCCAAATTTCTTTGCACTTACAATATAGAATACAGTCAAATACGACATCAGGGAAGAGGAAGGATGTCCAGAGCAGTGGCTGTGTATCGAAATGTGGATATGGCACTGACTGCTTAAAATGAACTCAGAATATCCCGAAAGCAACCACAAACAGCCGAGTCTACGAGACCAAAATTTATGTTGTAAATGGAACAGCGGTTTTGGAAAACAGATGCCCTCCAATAGAAGGAAAAATTGAATTAGTAAATCATGCTGTACGGTTGGAAGAAACAATTTTTGCGCTGACAATAATGGCGCTCCGGAGTCAGCATTGAAAAGAGCAGAGGGGAAATATCTGTCGCACAGTTTCAGCCACGAATATAAGGCTTCCGGCAAAAATCTGCACTAATGATGTACTGCCGGTCAACCTGAAACTTCTCTCCGTCACAGTCTAAAGTACCCTCTATTGATAAACGTCGAGGGTTCTACGAAAAAAAAAGGAAGTTTTCGATCTCCTGGGGAAATACAAGGACAAATATAATCTGCACTTCACTCGGAAATTTAAATGCAGACAACAGTTACACTTCTGCTCTACAAAAAATATGAGAAACTTTGCATCGTACGGATAAAATGGCAACGTTGCAAAACCAAGGTGTGTTAATTTTACGGACGATGCTAACTGGACAAAGTGAGTGACATGATCCATTGCAGTGGCCGTGAGGTTTGGTCCATCAATATCATGCAAGTTTGGAACAGAAGGAGAAATATAGCACTTGTTAAGAATGAATTTATTACAACTGTATATGTTGTGTGCCGTGAAGTACTGCTGTTTGCTGTGACACGATTTGGGTGTGTTCATGATTACAGCTAAAAGAAATGCTACATTTGGAGCATAGCTTTGTGTGCTGCTGAAACTAATCAGATATGTGTGGAACGTTTTGATATGTGGTGATGGAGAGAGGTTATTCGATTTTTCGAGAAACGAAGTATTGCACAAAGCCAAGGAGGAGGGGAATAAACTGCACACAGTATGAAGGACGGCAAAATGGGTTGGTCACATTTTGTGTAGGAACTGCCTTCTGAAACACGGTATTGCAGTTAAGATAGTGGGACGAGTAGACTAGACAGTAGATGTAAGCAGCTCCTCGATAACTTTCATGATACGAGAAGAAAGATAAAGCAGTCTCTGGAGATCTTGTTCTAGAGTAAGCTATTTACCTGACGTCAGACAGTTCACGTGTTGATGATAAACTGCACTTGTTCAGTCTAACACAACACCAGATTTATTCAATTTGTTACCTCTATGAGTGCTACATGTTTCGACCTGTATTTAGGCTATCCTCAGGCATGTCAATACAAAAACCTTACAAAGGAAGATACAATAAGAAACTGAGTGCCCCTTTATTGCAAGTAAATTTGGACCCGGGGAAGTTCTCTCATACTTAGGAATCAGCGTCTAATAACAATCTGTTTGGTAAATATATGTTAGAAATGCAGGTTAGGATCTTCCTTTTTACTCGTGGTTTCTTGTACCGACTGAATGAATAATGTTGATTGGTTATAGCATTAATTACGGCATTTTCTGTTGATTTTATTTAGTAACGAACACAGTGCGATGTCTAAGTTATCTTCTTGTTCATGATGATGATGACGATGAAGATGATGCTAAAATTAGACCGGAGGTAACTTTTAAGAACCTTTTATTAAACATAATTTCTTTTGCAGTAAGACAAAAAGCAAGAATGTGGTTACAATTTTAACAAAGGATTTTGAGCGAAAATTCATTCGTTACTTTATTTCCTTAAACATCCGCAGAAAAAGTGTCTATTCTTAGGTAACCAAATATAGACGTTGTCTGTCTACAGCACACACACACATTTAACTACATTTTCTCTCCAGCTCCAAGTCAGTCTGCCAGTGGACACAGTCGACTTTGTATTAAACCTCAATCCATCCCATTTCTACACCCCAATGCAAAGCACGTCGTCCCAGTTCTCTAAGTCGTGGTGTTTAATGATATTAATTCTTCTTTCTTCCAGTCATTTGTGTTTCCCACGTTAAGTCAGACATTTTCCCGCCTTTTCCAAAAAATCATTTATAACATTTCCTATGAATACGTTCTCACGCCACGTGTGTGCGGTATTTGGTGGTGCACGTGACTGATACTAAGCCCTCGGTGTACTCGTACTCAAGTGACAGCACATCCCTAACCGAACTGCAGTTACTACAAAAGGATGGCAGTATCAGCGTACTGCTGCACATTATCACAGACGGTACACGGTACACGGAACACACTGTGGGTATGCATAGCAATCGAAGGTAACATGGAACAGTAGAGGTACTGTACGTAGAACGTAACGCAGTGCTGCGTTCGCGTAATAAGTGGGGCCGTGGAAAAGCAATAGGTATTACATATTCTGGGTGTGTGCGTGTGTGTGTTTAGAGTGTGTCACCTTAAATACCCAACATGAAATGCGCGCTGTTGCCTGTCTGGCTCGTCACTACTTTCCACATTATTACACAAACCGCACGATTTCGTGAAAAATTTATTAAGCGTAAAACTTGTGGTTTGATTTTCTCTTAAACTTTGTACGACGATTTTCTCACTCTAAGTAGCATTCAGCGAGACACAATAAAGATATATATCGGTCATCAAGTGAGGTACTCATTATTCTTGTCATATTTTAATGAACCTTGACTTCTGTCGACAGATTTTCAAAAAATTCTGTAATATAAAATTTCATGAAGACCCGTCCAGTTGGACACGAGTTTTTCCAAAAAGATTGTCATGAAAGGCATGGCCACGATAAAGGTTGCTGTTCGAATTTTTGACTTCACGCCCGAGAACCGACACACACAGAACATCGAAAATACAAAGAGGTGCTTCTGTCATATTATTTTATTAAACATTCTTTGAAACTGCTATAGCAATACATAGCACTGAGGATTAAAATTATTTTTCGATTTGTAAAATTATACCGAATTTATGAAATCAACTGGACCTTACTTCTGTCCCACGTGTTCATGTGTTTGTGGGGTAACATTGCGTGCTGACACTTCAAATGACCACTGGCAGAAAGTCTACAACTAGGTGTGTTATTAACGATTTTAATACACTTTTAGTGTAAATAATTAGCATGTTGCATGACAGGCAAAAGAGATCATAGGTGCGATTTTGAAACACATCTGAAATGTCGAAAGACTAATCGAACACTTTAGACAGAATGTGGGGTGAGACCTGAGTTGGGAATGTTGGCTTCAAAGAAATGTGAAATGGATATGAAATGTTAGTAGCGAAAGCTGAAAGCAAGCTGCTGTCGAAATTCGAAATTATACCCGTCAATTTTAGGGCAAAGATTGATGTAAGTATCTAACGTTCGTTGATATTTTATTTACATATACATATGTTCTTACAATAAGGGCCATAAATAAAAGGGAAAATGTTCTTTTTAATATTATCAAAAAAATTATTTCGGTAATATTCTATTTTGTTCCCAACAAAACTGCTAACATTAAGGTCTATTCAGATATCATTCCACGCTGATCGGTATAAAATTATTAAATATCGCTGCACATTACTGCTTCCATCTTCAGAGTTCAGACAGTTCAACACTTGAATCTCTAAGTAATTCACACCTCATCCCGAAAGACAATAACATTCTTCAACACAGCTATACCAATACGAACTGCCACAAGCCCACATTTACTGTACTGTCAGTTACAGACACTGGCACAGCCTTCAACTACTGCTGTTCATTTAACTGGGAACGCAGAACTGACGAAAACTTTCAACTGAGCTTCATCACTTCGGAACTCCATAACCGTGATTTGTTAGTGTCACGCCCCGGCCGCTTTATCCCCGTGAAGACGGACAGTACATACTAACGACGAGGCTGTGTGGCCCCAGAGCCAGTCTGGAAGTTTGGAGAGGACAGAAAACACTCGTCTTCACCGGAATTCGAAATCTGGGATCGTCCAGCCCAGAGCCTCGTCCGTAGAAATACTGCGTGACTTCCGTCAAGGAATTTCAAGTTGAAAAGGTCAGTAAATTACTGATAAATTGTTGTTGCGATCATTCCTGCAGTTTTGTGTTCACTTCCCTGCCAGATTTGGGCGTTTGTATATTATTTCTTCATGCTATGATGTCAGTAAGGAGTCAATTAGAGACTGAATGTCAGAAAGCGGTCAATAATAAACTCAATATCAGTACTAAGCCAATAATAGACAATGAGAGTGAGGCGTTAATAATAGACGTAAGATCGGGTTGAGGAGTGAATTTCTTGAGTAATACTGTTAATGCAGCTAAACATACTAAAGAATCTATCTATTATGATAATTGGAGTCTATAATCAGCCGTACGAGGGGTTGCTGATACGTCCTTAGCCCGATATAGTTCGCGATGTCGTAGTACGGAACCGATAGTGTAGTTTGAAAGAGAGGTCTGTTCGTGTGCCGAATTGCAAGCCTTTTCTTATTTAAGAGGCTGAAAGGAATCATGTCGGGCGATGCGCGCAATTTCAAAAACGGGACGCAAACTGTCAACAAGTGTTTTTCCCTGCAAGGCCAGGCGCCTTGGAAATTAACATTCTGAAGGAAACATTAGGGGAATAAGTACCATAGTATGCCACCGTCAAAAACCGGGTAGGCCAGTTTGAACGTATTTCGCATGGCCTGGACAACCCAAAATTGTGACCACCCCGGAGATTAATGATCAAATTCACGAGCTGATCAAGGAAGATGCCGGAACTCATCTAAATAAATAGCTGATCAATTGGGCATTTCATGTGTGCGGTTTGGCTCCATCATTCATGAAGATTGGACTTGCGGGAACTCTCCGAGAAGTTGGTCCTGAAATGCTTGAACTCGGATCAATAAAGTCAATGGTGACGATGCCAGTCGTCTGAGCAACATTTGGAATAATTTCGTTGCGATCTAAGTGATTTCCTCTCGCAATTGGTGACCATGGACGAAACCTGGTTATATCACTACGACACGGAGACAAAGCAACAATCAATGAAGTGACGGCATAGCGGCTCACCCCGACCAAAAATATTCCGAGTGCAAAAATCCGCTCGAAAATTTCTCGCCTGGATTTTTGGGATCAAGATTATATCTTCCTCGGTGATTATCTTCCAAAGGGACAAACTATCTACGCGGAGGATTACTTATCTCTGCTGGTGCAATTGGAGGACATTTTAAAGGAAAAACGCAGCGGGAAGTTCATCAAGTTTGACTTGTTCTTGCACGAAAACGCCCCGGCTCACCGGACATTTGCAACCCAAGAGACAGTGGCCTAACTGGGATTCCATTGTCGAGGCCACCCACCCTATTCTCCGGATTTGGCCCCGTCAGACTACCACCTGTTCCCTGGATTGAAAAAACAATTGAAGGTAGCCATTTTTTGTCCGACGCGGAGGTCAATGCTGTCGCGGAGACTTGATTGGAAGGACAAATTTCTTAATTTTTTTGAGTGTCTTGCAAAAGTTTGAACAACGGCGTAAGAAGTGAGTTGAGTTTTGTGGGGAGTACGTTGAATAAATCCCGAGTTTTGTCACTTTAACTTGTTTCCTTCCTGGTCGGAACAAGGATTTATCATCATCCCCTCGTACTAAGTGCTTTCTTGCCATCACGGTGTGACCCAACAATTAGTTGCGATGGAGAAGATGGTCACCAGATATGGAGGGTAATTGATAATGTACTGAATAAGAAGTAGAGATCATCGGACAAGGGGTGCCTCTATTTTCTTCGTTGGGCGAACTGCTAACAACTCAACATCGTACCACCTTACTGCGTTAAAAAACATTTCATAAAGCCTCCGATATGGACTGACCCTTTGGAACGAAGTAAGGAATGGGAATTGGACATGAGATTTGGACGTAGAAGCTATGAAGCGTGCAAAGATCAGGGCCATGGATAATATAAAAGTGGATCTCCAAAGAATATGATTGTGAATCCTCGATTTTTTCAGAACGTGAACAGGTGGCGGGAACTTTGAAATTTGTGAATGAAATTTCGGGTTCAATAGAAAAGGGGAGAAATTCTTGAATAGCTGAGGAAATTTAAATTCAATTAATGTAAATAACTCAAGACGTTATCTGTTCTGAGGCGAATGTCTTAACAATTTGGTTCTCTGAAAGGTACCCAGTGAATGAGAATAGCTCGATCTGAGAGGATCCACCAGGTTAGTTTCTTCTTAGCCCGATGACGGAAACAACCGATTTCTAAACTGAAAAAAATATTTAAATTGTAGGTCAGGGACACGGTCAAGAGGGGAGGAATTGTGTCACTGAGTGAAAAAATCTTAGTTCCTCTAGAAGACTCTACTCCAAGGAGTTCGATCGTTGTTTAGTTAGTGAATGAAGAATCCTTCAGAAGGAAAAGAAAGTAATTAACACAAAGCCTGCAGGAATCAAATTCCTAAGACAACAGTTAAATATGTCTTGAGGTATGGATAAACGTATAGATAAGGATGGTAACTGGAAAGTAAACAGCTGGCGGGTGGAGAAAGACAAACCGAAGGTCGCAGTCAGTTACGCCCTGCAGGAAGACGAGGCTGAGAGAGGGAAGGTGAAATTTGGGAGGTTGAGGAATGGGTCGAAGGAGCTATGGCGTCAGACGGAATTTTATTATTATTATTATTATTATTTGAGGTTTGCAGAAAGATCAACAGACCTCGTGGCTTTGTGACTCACACAGACCGATTGAATGAAAGTTTCCGACAAGCACGACAACTGCACAGTGCAGTGTGAATGTAGTACAGACAACAGCAAAATGCAATACACAACACAGATCAGCTAGCTGTTGCAGCAATGTAACTACGCACCTTTCGGCAGAAGAATGGTACTGAAGACTGTTTACATACTGTCTGTAATTTGGTGAAGCGCTACGAAAAATTACCTCAATTAGCAAACTCAAAAGTCACAATTCGCGGTAACATTGAAATTTCAAATGTTTACAAAGAAGAAAATACTTAAACCGAAATAAAACTGACTCAGTAAAATAAAGAATTTAATTTCGGTAAATTACAGCAGCTGTGACATTTGTGGTTTTCTTGCCATTGATTGTAATGGATAATGTCTGTTGGGGTGTGACGCCATTAAAATTGCAGACATTTACCGACACTAGCGACAACCATTCTACGTCCAAAGTAGGCAAAGAAAAATGAAATTGGAAAAAAGAATGTCTCTACGTAACATATACCAAACTACAATGCGTCACGTTCCAAAAATAGTAACCTCTTTTCATTAATCAAAATATTATTAAGTTTGGAAGTCAGCTGAATCGAAGACCCTTCTACATTCCAATGCAATTCTCTTTGCAGATGGCACGAGCCGACATGTCTGTCAGCATGAAGATGCTGCTGTTGTTGCTGGCTGTGGTCATTCAACCTATTCCCGTAGCGCTTATAGCCAGCACTCTGACAATAGAACAGGAGCACACAGTCCTATGTGTGTGGACAGTCGCAAACAGACACTTCGTACCCGGAAGACCTCTAGTCGTCTCGCTGCCACGCACAATGCCGGACATCGCCCGCAGCGCTCCTAGTGAACCTCTTTCACAGAGGGGCGATCTGCAAACCGTCAACGTCTTACTGGGAAAGTTACATGACGGAACAAGATGGCCGATTGAACTGTACCGAACAAACGGAGATAACACTGCAGACACATCAGTTTTACACCACAGTTACATTCTGTTTGTGTGGAACGAAGAGGCGAGCACCTTAAACGAGACGCTTGAAAATCAGATGGAGAATCTGAAATACAGCACATCGTGGAACCCACGAGGAAGGTTTCTTGTAGTGGCAACAGAGAGGAACAATGAACCAGCAAACTTACTTGCTATTCACATATGTTCCATAATGTGGCGGGTGGCCAGAATTGTTAATGTGGTTGTCTTGATCTCAAACCAATTCGCATATCCTCCACTGCATGCTGTGAAAACCACAAAGACAACAGCAGCTCACAGGATGAACTTGTACACTTGGTTCCCATTTAAATTGGGAAGGTGTGAAGGGATAGAAGAGGTCATTCTGCTAGATAAATGGGTCATTGAACATAACGGCAGATTTTCAGAAAATTCACATCTGTACCCTGAAAAAGTTCCAAAAAATTTCATGGGTTGTCCCATTAAAGTGAGTATCGTAGGAATTGACCCCGCTGCGATTATGAGAGAAAATTACACACAGACTGCTGGCAGTACTGCGTACAGATTAACAGGATTAACGGTAGAGATACTTAAATTTGTATGTGAGAAAATGAACCTGACTACAGTTTTCCTTGCTCCATCGCTAAGTATCGAAGAGGATTCGTATGCAAAAGTGTTTACTGAATTAGATGAGGGTTTATCTGACGTTCTAACTGGAGTACTTCTTCTGTTGCCTATAGTTGTGACGTCTTCATTTGACGCCACAATACCTTATATGCATGAAACTGTGAAGATGCTTGTTCCTTGTCCTAAACCTATCCCTGGAACCCAAAAGCTTATAACAACTTTCTCGTTGTCGGTCTGGTTGACAACTGGCCTTGTGCTTCTGCTAACCACCGCTGTATTCTGGTGTGCCGGTAATGTACCGTACCGGTCTGTGTGTAATGTGAGACACACATATCAGTCACTGTCCCACTGTTTCCACAAAGCTTGGGCTGTGTTTATGGGAGTGGCAATTCCACAGCAGCCCACAACTTCTACCCTCAGAGTTTTCTTCTTTCTCTACGTCTGTTTTTGTTTCGCTATTACCACTGTATTCCAAGCATTCTTTGTTTCATATCTGGTGGAACCGAAGTATGAAAAGAAGTTAGAAACATTAAAAGAAATCCTGGATTCTGAAATAGTTTTTGGCAACCACCCTTTTTTCACCTTTGCTAAACACACTTTATCATATCCCGAATTAGTGACGTTCCTTGAACAAAAGAGACTTCAGGAAGACTGTAGCGATATTCGGAAATGTGTTGAAAGAATGATAAGAAAAAGGGACATTGCAACTCTTATTCCTCCATTTTTTGTTTCTTACGTTGCTAGGGATTTGGGGACTGCGGATGTTGGTAAACTAATCTGCTCCCTTGACGAAGCCTTAATGTCAATAGGTATAATAATCCTTTTTAAGAAAGGAAATCCACTTCTGGACAGATTCAACATCCTAATGAGACGCTATTTGGAAGCCGGATTGCTGGAAAGGCTCTGGACAGAACTGCAGCATCGTGCTTCCTTGAGGGGTGGAGGGAGATTTAGAAAAACAGATGGTGATATGTTTTTCGCGTTCTCTCTTTCTCACTTAATGCCGGCATTTGTGGTATTGATTGTAGGAACTATCTTGAGTTCAGTGGTGTTTATTGGTGAGTTAATTCTGAACTATCTCTGCAAACGTAGGAAAAAAAGAAATCCGCACATTAGGAGAGGAAGAAGGTTGTATTATAATCATCGCTTACTATACAGATATAGATTAATTTCACTTTCGCAGTCACACTGCACGTGTTGAGGTCTATAACATATGTATGTATGTATGGTATGTAGCTCTAGTTTTGCAGTATTACTACAAATATACAGCCTTTCCTTCCCAAATATTTGTGTAATATCTTTACTAATATGCACAATGTTACTAACTGGGTGTTAACTGATTCATATTGCAGCTGCTTAAGTGTTCTAACTCGCTACGGCAATGTCAACTGATCAGACAGTTGATTGACAGATTGCTGACAAAATTGTATCCATTCTACTAGAAATAATTACAAAGCAGCACAGTACGCTATCAGCAGACAGCTCAACTGCACATGGCGGCAAGACAAGTCATCAACAGTTTAGTTCCTTCAATTCTGTGTGATCTGTAAGTGTAAGGCCAGGGACTGCTACCAGTTCCGTTAGAAACTTCGCCTTCAGTGCAGCCAGTCGTACTGTCAGCAGCACAGTACATAAACTGTACTGTCGGTCTGAAGTGTTTAAATACAGCAATGCTTGTAGCACGATGTTCAGTTCTATTTCAATCAAATACATCAATAAACGTGGACAATTATTAAGTCCAGACGGAATATACTTCATTCCATTATCAACAAAAATAATGCATTTCAATGAACTTCAAAGCTCTTCGGAAGACTACAGTGGATGTTTAATTTTAGCGGGATATGACTCAGTGTAGATGGGTAAAAATTATAATATGTGGGAGGCGTTTACTCCCTCACACATAAAGATAGAAGACGTGAAAAACTGAGGTTTCAAAGAACAGACACGGCGTCATATCCCACACGCCTAATCCTTCATCAACACCGATGTGAATAAACCTACCTCCGACGTAATTTTACTAATGCTCTTCAGAACATAACGACGAAAGCAGCGAATATTTACAATGTGTGTCTGCAGGTATAAAAATCGCACAACACCAGACACTAATAACACTAACACCGTGAAATGAGCACTGAGCAAGAGCATATACGTTCATAAAACTACTGGGCCAATGGGAGACATAATACATTTCATCAAACGCATCACATTCAGAGTGATAATGAGCATTAGAGATTTTAAAATCTGAATACGAGAGCACTGCAGAAACTGTTGTCTTCACAAAAGGTGATGCAGCATAAAACATTAAATCACACCACAAACAGGCTACAAATGTTTATATGTAGTGCTGCCTTATTAACTTTGCACAGCAACTAGATTGATTGCAATTTTGTCTAACCTTCTTGTTAGTTAGGCTCTATTTGGCAAAACTTCCAACTCTCGAGTTCTGAAGATGCAGATTTATCTGCGCTCCATTCAGCCTCTCCTTCCTTCTAAACTTCTGTACCCTTTCTACCCAAGTAATTGGGGTAATCCTTTTTGTCCCTTCCCCCGCGTTCTAGCTTACCAGTATGCAGTATGGAACTCAGTGAAACGAAACTCTGAGATCTTCAAGCCTCACGGTCATTTTGTACGTTTCTTTTTCCCACTTACTTTTTTCCATATAAAATATTACCCAAATTTCTTAACCTTTTCATCATCTTCCTTTCTTCTTCTTTTGTTCTACGTTTTCTTCTTCTTCATTTTCTTCTTCTGTAAATATAGTTTACTAACGTAAAATATAGAGAAATACCGTGTAAATCGGACCGCTTCCAAAAGTGAACCTTTGCCTCAGAAGCCGACAGTTGACACTGACCTTCATTCCACTCACAAATTTTAATCCCGTAGTTGTTCTGTATGGTGGGGGAAGTTCAGCAGCTACAAACAAGTGCTGCTTGCAGTGACGTGCCTTTTTAGTTCAGAGTGCCGTAATTTTTAATTGTACAACTTTTGGAACGGAATGCTGATCTCCGTGTACAATTGCGTATACACAACGTGTCTGGGAGAGAATAAGGACCTCATTGTTTGATATCGTGTCGTACAATTACTGAATGTCTTCGGGGAAAGTAAAATTAACAAGTTGCAATAAAATGGACCAACAACGTTTTCGTATACTGGACAGCATATTTCGTGAGGTCCATTTGAGGAAAATGAAAAGCAACTTTTCGCTACATTTGTCCGAAGTTAAGGGGTTAGAAAATGTGTCATTGGAATTCTGTACGTAACTATAAAGCTTAAATTTAGGTATTATTTAAAAGATCCGAAATTTCTTTCCACTTACAATATAGAATAAAGTCAAGAACGACATCAGGGAAGAGAAAAGATGTCCAGAGCAGTGGCTGTTTATCGAAATGTGGATATGACACTGATCGCTTAACATGAACTTAGAATATCCCGAAATCAACCACAAATAGGCCAGTCTACGAGACCAAAATAATTTGTGTAACAGGAACAGCGAAATGTTGACCTCGCAAAGGAGTAAAAATGAATTATTAAATCATGTAGTACGTTTGGAAGAAACAATTTTGGGCTGAGGGTTTCGGATTTTGACATCGCTTTAAAAAGAACCGACAAACACATGCACACATATATCGTAAATAAACACAGGTGCTACAGCCATATTTGATCATAACAACTATTTTGAAACTGCGGTAGCAATAACTGAGCTGACGAAATATGCAACATGGCATATGTTCATACATTACAAGTTTCCATCTTATTAATTATTTAAAACCCTATATATCGTAAACCTATGTAAACACAAATGACACAGATTTCACACAGCAGGTCGGGGTTGCGAGTAAACAGATTTAAGTGTGTTCAGTGGTGTGTGTGTGTTCCAACGACTGTACAGGGAAATATTGTACTAGAACAGAGGCTGAGGGAGGTATTTGGCATGAAGGCAGAGGGAGTAGCAGAAGGATGAATAAAATTGCACAGTGAGAATTTGCATGTTGTGTACTGGTCAGTGAGTGTTGCTGGGTGATGAACTGAAAGACAGTGGGACAGATGGGACAAGAGAAATGCACTACAGAAACTTAAAACACACAGAAAAATTCATTTTGAAGGCATGAGAGGAAAAGACACTTTAGGAGTTCAAGGTCTAGAGCAAATATTAAAAACAATGTGATGAATTGATCCTAAGGGATTAAAATTATTGTGCCTTCCGCTCAGTAAAGTACAAATTCTTCCTTCGTAATATCAGTTCTGCTAATGGAAGAAACATGTCAGTGAAGGTTGTAATTAATAACGATCTGCAAAATTACACTGAATTGCATAAAGTGAATTGGACATTATTTCTGTCCCACTGTGCTTAGGGGTTTGTACGTCCACATGGCGTGTTGCCACTTCACGTGACCATTGGAAACCGTTTTGAAATAGGTATGTTATTAATGATTTTAATATACTACATATAAATAATTACCATGTGGCATGACAGGCAAACAGATCAAAATTGCGGTTTTGAAATACAGCTGAAATGTGGAAAGATTGATCGAACACGTTAGACAGAATAACGCGTGATAACTGAGTTGCGAATTGTGGCTTGAAGGAAATTTGAAATGGATATGAAATGTAAGTAGCGAAAACTGAAGGGAAGCTGCTCAAAGATTTGAGATTATAATCGTCAATTTGAGGGCAAATATTGATGTATCTAACGTTGTTTGATACTTTGGTTGCATACACCAAGTCCCGTAAATCAGATGGGAAAAAAGGTTTTTTTTAATATTACTAACAATAATATTTTTCGATGATATTCTAGTTTCTTCCCAACAAAACTGCTTAACATTACAGTCTATTCAGATATCATTCCATGCTAATCGGCATAAAATTATTAAATATCGCTGCACATTACTGCCTCCACCTTCACAGTTCAGGCAGATCAACACTTGCAACTGTAATCATTTCACACCACATCCCGAAAGACACTAACCTTCACCATCACCGCTGTACCAATATGAACTGCCACAACCCCACATTTACTGTACTGTCAGTTACAGACACTCGCACAGCCTTCAACTGCCGCTGCTCACATAACTGGAAACGTAGAACTGACGGAAACATTGAATTGAGCATCATTACCTCGGAACTCGACACATGTGACTTGTTAGGGTCACGTCCCGTCTGCTTTATCCCCGAAGAAAGCGTACAGTTCATACTAGTAAACACGAGGCTGTGTGGGCTCCCAGAGAAATTCTCGGGAGGAGAGAAAACACTTGCCTTTACCGGAATTCGAACCCTGGAATCGTCCAGCCCAGAGCCTCGTACGTAGAACTAGTGTGCGATTTCTTCAAGAAATCTCAGGTTGAGAAGGTTAGTAACTTACAGACAAATGGTTGTTGCGATCATTCGTGCAGATATGTGCAGATAACGAGTTACTATGTGTAACATTGGAATTCTGTACGTAAATATACAAGTAAAATTTAGGTATACTTTCAAAGATCCCAACACTTCTTCGCCACTTAAATATAGAATAAGCTCAAATACGACAGCAGGATAGAAGAATGATGTCCAAAATATTGGCTGGGTATCGAAATTGGGAAATACCGAAAGACACTAAACAACATGTACGGGGTGATACACGGGAGTCGGACGGTTTTCAAAAAATAATTACTCGGTAGAAATTCAACTTGAAATGGATTTATTTGTACAAAAATAAAGGTCAAGACATGCCATTTGAGTTAGGTATTCAAGTGTGAAAAATAATGTCATTTAGGTGACGACCATCCTCTTGAATGCAGTTTTCAAT
>Ga0209629_10001579_pt1 | contig 14615 bp, 9 predicted proteins | sample TergutCu122P5_FD_187286 | JGI IMG/M metagenome (GOLD analysis project Ga0209629, IMG submission 187286) | Cubitermes ugandensis P5 segment gut microbial communities from Kakamega Forest, Kenya - Cu122 P5 (SPAdes) (version 2) | ecosystem: Host-associated > Arthropoda: Insects > Digestive system >...
GCGAGCGATATGTAACAGCTTGTGTCATCAAGAGCATGGCGGAGCCGCGCGGGCATGGCGGAGCCGTGCGGGAATCGCGCGTCTTGCTCCGCAATCCGCGGAGACCTCGCTTCGCTCGGCCCGAAACAGGCCACTGGCCTGTTTCGCCCTCTCGGGTTCGATTCCCAGGGAGACATTGCGGGATCGTGGCGGAGCCGTGCGGGAATCGAACCCACCCGAGGGGCTCTTCACCCCTCACAACGGTTTTGAAGACCGCGCCGCCCACCAGGACGGCTCCGGCTCCGTATCTGACGCTTTCATATTGTAGCAGGATAGCGTTTGATCGAAATCTCGCGGTTACGCCTTTAGGCGGCTATTCAGAGTTTATCTTGCATATGCTGTCCGTGAGGTCCATACTGATTGACATATGAAAATGCAGTGACGAGATGTTTTATCAGCAAATGTGAACCACACGGAGAGGAAGGTTCTCATGCGCAAGTCAAACTTCGATTTCTCATCCGACTCAGATCAAGCCGCTCGGCAATCTTCTTGCAAGAGACAACATGGGCCTCGGTACCGAGCTTTCTGCATCCTGCTTTCTGTCGTGCTGGTGGTCGCGCTCATTCCAGCTTCTACAGTTGCAGCGTCTTCTGAGGCGAGTGCGGCTCCCTCTCAGAAAGCCTCTACTCCACCACTTGGTTCAGGAGAGACTACCTATGGAGCCCCCGCTGATGCCAAAAAGAACCCGGCAGCAGAAGTAAAACCCCAGAAAAAGGATCCCAAAGCCAAACGCGTTCGTGAGATCGTTGAAGATCGTACTGAAACAACTAAGACCTATGAGCTCTCTGACGGGGAGCGTCAGATCGTCGTCTCAGCTGCACCTCTGCACTACAAGAACAGTAAAGGCCAGTTCGTTGACATCTCAACAAGCCTCGTATCAGCAGATGCAACTGAGGCCCCCGGCACTCTTACAACGCTTTCAACGAAAGACAAGGTAGCGTTTTCCAATAACGGCAACGGCGCCGCTACCATCACCGGAGATGGCTACTCTCTTTCTCTAAGCGCCTGTGGGGCCCAGCTCAGCCAACCACTGTCTTTAGGTGATACTGCGATCTATCCCGACACCGGAGACGACACATCTCTGAGCTATCAAGCTCTGAGGGGCGGCGTTAAGGAGACGCTGTTTCTCAATAAGTACAAGAACAAGGATTTCTATGACTTCCGGATTGACTTCACCGGACTTACTTTAAAGCAGAACCTGGATACTTCAGCATTCGAGTTGCTGAAGAGCGACGGTACGGTCGCTTATGCGATCTCAGATCTGGTAGTTACCGACTCAGGAACGGAGAACGCAGGACAAGGTTCTCTCTGCCCTAATACCCCTTGGGAGCTTATCTCATCTTCGAAGACTTCAGCGCGATTCAGGGCGAATCTGGATAAAACCTGGCTGACCTCAAAAGACCGGGTCTGGCCGGTAAAGATCGATCCGAGTGTTACGATACCAGCTACTTCAACCCAAGAGGTTCTGTCTTCTGCGCCAACCAGTAGTGGTGGGGGGCTTATGTCTGGCTGTTCGAGTATATATAGTGGTTACTACCGAGGCTACATCTCTTTTAGCACCTTGCCGAATCTGAAAGGAGCAGCTTTCAGTCAGATTAGCTTAAACGTGTATCAGACCCGCTGCTGGACTACTGCGGCAGATACCGTCTATCTGGGTGTTGCCTCTTCAGCCATTCCTGCCCAGGTGACTTGGAACACCAAGCCTGCGCATACGGCGCTCACCTCAACGTCTGTCACGGGCGGCAATACGTGGGCGACGTTCGATGTTATGACTTCGGCGCTTATCAACCCGCTTGTCAATGGCACTGCTTTCAATGGGTTTGTACTCTACGGGCCTGAGACCACGCCCTCTGTTGACAGCTGGCATGCCTTTGACTCACCCACAAACGTTCCTTATATCACTGCTACCTACTCAGCGGCTCTTCAGCCGGTCGGGAACCTGACCTCTGCTACGACTCCGTCGACTAACTACTTCAGAGAAACAGATAAGAACGGAGACGGCATAGCTGATAACAAGGATGATTATCCGGACGCAGGCAGAGGGTCAGTCGACCTTTCCTGGTCACCTGATCTTGGGGCAGATGGCTACCATATCTATGCTTTCGATGGGGCGAACTATCGCCAAGTGGGAACAACCCTGGGAAACGGTGCGACCACCTGGTCTTCAGCAGGAGCCGGTTTCTATCCGTCAGACACTACGATCGCAGGGTATGGAGCAGATGGCACCTACTCAGGAAACCCCTTTACCGCAGGGGAAAGCCCCTCTCCTTCCACTCGCCTGTCATCTGTGAACCTGACCTATCCAACGGGCACACCCTTCACCACAGGAAGCAATGGGGGCTCAAACGGCTCAGGTATCGTGGTGCCTGACGGAAAGTACATCTATGTCAAAGGCTGGGCGAACTATCCCGGTCCTGCCAAGTGGGTACGTTTCACTCAGACGAACTATCCTTCTACAACACCAGTCTATGGTGAAGCGACCTTGCAAGCTACCACCGCAGCTATCCCTCAGTCTCTTTCTGCCTTTATGCTCAACGGCGTGCTCTATGACGGAGCCATCACCGCCTCAACCGCATCCTCGACAACCATCGCAGCTTATGCGGCTTCGGACTTTACGAACAGCTCTGCTACAAACATCGGACTGACCTTCGATAAGCCCCTGCTGAATTATGCGACTGGCGCAGAGGTCCCCGCAGGGACCGTTGGCAATACCGTGATACTTACCACGGACGGCACCTTCATCTATTCAGTGGCAAAATCCGGTCTTGGGTTCGCGGTACGTCAGTACAGTGACATTGGACACTTCATCTCGGCCTGGACGGTAGCTGTAGCAGATACTACAGCCTGTGCCTATCTTGATGGGGCTACCACAGATGGCAACAACCTCTATCTTCCGGAATGGACAGCCACCAACGCCGCTCGTTTCTATAAAGTCTCACTTACGACCCATCAGGTCACTGATGTCTGGAAGCAAAGCGATCAGGCGACCAAGCATATAGTGTCTTTCAGCTATGACGCGACTTCCAGACGCTTTATCGGTGGCACCCTGAACGCCGGCACCAACGTCGATACCTTTGCCGGGCCTGCTTTCGATTTGCGTGATAATCCTTCTCCTCTGTATCGCAAACAACAGACCACCTATCCCAATAACATCAATTATTGGTTCCGGGTGTGCTCATATAGCGCTACAGGCGAGACAGCGATCTATTCTGCCTCCTATGCGACGCCGACACTGGTAAACCGCACCATCGCAGCTGCCAATGCGCCGGACATCGCTTACACCCAACTGGGCTCTGTGGCAGGTCTTGATATCAGGGCAGAGGAGGCAAAGCCTGCGATCCAGATCAGTGCCACTGACTTTACGCTGGATACCTATGGACCACCTGTCTCAGTGCAAAGAACCTATCGCAGTGATAGTGCCGTACAATCCACCTATCTGCCGAAGGGCTGGTGGTTCAGCTTTGAGGAGAAGATCAATACACTTCCATCAGGAGCGGCGCAATACATTGATAGTACAGGACTCGTGTATCTCTTTGCGCAAGACCCGAGCAATGCCAACACCTATATCTCTCCTGCCGGGATGTTTTCAATACTTACCAAGACCACTTCAGGCTGGACGCTGACCGACCAGGACCAGACACAACATACGTTTAACAATGCCGGTGCGATCACTGCCGATATCGACCGCCTTGGCAATCAGGTTACTTATGCGAACAACGGTAGCAGTCAGGTCACCGTTACTGCCGCTAACGGGCAGCAGCTGGTCTTTACCTACAACACGACAAGCAAGTCGTACACTCTGACCTACAACGTCGGAACAGGTTCCACTACGTTTGCCTATTCGGTTTCGGGCAACAACCTAACCGTCGATGAGTATACCAACCAAGTCCATGATGTGTTCACTGAAGACAGTTCAGGAAACATCACGGGTATCACCCGGGGAAGCGATGCGGTAGCGATCACCTACAGCAGCACAGCCTTAAGTCTCCAGCATACCGGCACGACTCTTCCGCCTCAGGCAGTGCAGATCGCCTACAGTGCGCGCTCAACGAATGTCGGGCAAGCAGTAGTAACCAGAGGAAGCACGACAGCGGCAAATGGATACGCAGCCGGTCAGACAAAGACTCTGTATCTGACTGATCCGACCGGACAGGAGATCTTCAGCTCGACTTCAGCCGATCAGCTCTATGGCACAACTACTTCCTATGATGCCTACAACGAAGTCATCGCAACGAGAGGACCCGTTACTCCGAATGCCGCCGGAAGCGCCTTCACGGATTCAACGACTGACCCAGTTGGGGCTACTCAGGCGCTTTATGACTCGAACGGTCATGAGACCTACAGTCTTGATAAAGCGGGCCTTGAGACCTGGAACTACTACAACGCTGCAGGCGATCTCATAAAATCGATCGACAGCGCACGTGCGGTTACCTGGTACAGCGTTGACAGCAAGGGGCAGATACTGGTCACAGAAAAGCTTCTGACTGCCAGCGGAAAACGCGCTCGCACGGAATATACCTATGACGCCCAAGGACGCACCACGGTTGAAAAGAACGCGATCTCACAAAACGCTGATGGGACTTATGCCTTCGACGAGAAGGACTATTCAAACTTTGCTGCAAACGGCAGCCCACAGACGACGGAAGAAAAGCAAGTTCAGTTAGGAACCAGCTTGGCTGCGCAAGATATCACTACCAGCTATGTGATCAACCCGGCAGGCAAAACTACGTCAACGACGGACGGGCGGGGGGTCGTCACCCAGACCAGTACCTATGACCTTATGGGCAATCTGCTTACCGCAACGGATAAGGCTGGTATGACCACCACTAATGTCTACAACGCCTTCGGGGATCAGACGGAAACTTATCAGACGGCATCAGGCTCAACCGCGAAGACCAACTGGACCAAGACCAGCTATGATGCGCAGCGCAATGTCACCTCGACCTCAACGCTTGCCAGCGATGGTACCGTGATAGAGACGACACAGAAGACCTTAGATGTCTTAGGGCGCGAGGTGAAGAGTGACTCGAATGCAGTCCAGGGCGCCGCTTCTACTGTCTTTGATGTGGCAGGAAACACAACCAGCACCACCTCTGAAGGAACAGTTGCAGGCACGACGACTACGACCCAATATGACGCTTCAGGACAAGTGGTAAAGACCACCGATTCACTGGCTCCAGATGCGCCGACGACAACAACCTACGATGCAGCCGGAAATGTCATCTCAACAGCCACGCCCGGGCAACCTACTGAAACCGAGAGCTACGACAGCGAGGGTGACGTTATAGTCCAAACAGTTGGCAACGTGACTGATACCAACACCTATGATCTTGCGGGCGATAAGGTATCACAGACAGAGACCGCCCCAGGAAAACCGGCGATCACAACCACCTTTACCTATGACCTGATGGGGCGTCTGCTCTCGACTCAGATGGGTACCCAGACAGCGACCATCAACACCTATAACTTGCGCGGAGACTTGCTTTCAAAGACTGACTTCGATGGCATCACAACCCTCTACACTTACGATGCTGCCGGAAACCAGCTGACCGAGAAAGTCGGCACCGACAGTCCGACCACGAAGACCTTTGATAACGTTTCGCGCGTGACCCAGCAGGTCAATCCGGATGGCACTCAGGTAAACTACACCTACGATGGATTGTCTCGGGTCACTGAGGAGAAGCACACCAAGGGCACCACCGTCCTGAAAGACACCACGACGACCTATGACAGTGCCGGACGGGTAAGCAAGATCGCGGACTCAGTCTCAGGAGATACCCAGACCTATACTTACCAGAACACCGGATCAGGCACGAGCGCCCAGATGGTCACCACGAAAACCGAGGCCTTTGATAAGAACGCGAGCGTCAAAGCCAACAGTCAGATCACCGTGACCAATGGCTCGCTGTTTGGGACAGGCACCATATATTGTGGCGGAACAACTGGCATGAGCTATCAGGCCGCCAATACGAGCTATGACGCCGGAGGGCGTCCGACTGCACAGTCAGTCGGCACGCAGAGCTCAACACTTTCCTATGACACTTTGGGACGCCTTACCACGGATACTAATCTTTCAGCGGCAGGCCAGAGCACCTATATCTATGGGTCTGACTCAAAGCTAGCTACCTCAAGCTACAGCAAGCTTTCCCAATCTGCAAGCTATACCTATTCAGCGGACAGAACCCAATTAGCTTCAGCTACTATCGGCCCCGTGACGAAGAGCTACACTTACAATTCAGCAACAGGAGATATCACCTCGGCAGGAGCAAGCAGTTATGTGTATGGCACTGCTGGAAGGCTGACAACAGCTGATGTGTCTTCTGGCCCCATTATCTCTGCTGATGGCAGTAGTGTATCTTCAAGTATTGCTAAGTATAACTACGCTTATGACTCGATGGGTAGAAGAACCTCAGGAGCAGGCAACTATGCTTGGTCAGGTCAGACCCTGACCTCAGCTACCGGGACATCAGGGATTGCAGTAAGCTATACCTATGACGGGTCGGGTCAGAGGCTGACCAAGACAGTAGGGACAACGAAGTTCAGTTATCTCTATGACGGGACGAAACTCCTCACTGTGACCGAGCAGGACGGAACAGCAACCCCCAAGATACTGGCCTATCTCTATGGGTCTGGAACAACGCCAGTCGGAGGGTTTTATGAGGAGAACAGCAACGTCAATGGACTGAGTGTGTACTACTTCCAGATCATCTCAGATCAGCGCGGAGATGTTCGTGAGATACGGGATGCGAGCGGAATTGTTGTTCTACGCTACAACTACGATTCTTACGGCAATATCATCTCTGACCAGGTGGTGGCAAGTTCGAATCTGATCCCCGCGGCTCAGGTTCAGGCTCTTGCGAACATCCAGCCGCTCCGCTATGCCGGCTATGCTTGGGATGCTGAGACAGGGCTGTACTACTGTTCTGCGCGCTACTATGATCCGTCAACTGCGAGCTTCATCAGCAGAGATCCTGCTAAAGCTGATGGTGAGAAGAGTCCGTATCTGTATTGCGGTGGAGAGCCAGTCGGGAGCACGGATCAAAGTGGGCTCAGATTAACAGTACGAAGTGGATCCCGCAATGCTGATGTAACTGCGCTACAGAATAAATTAAACACTATGGGCATCAGAGATGGCAATGGGAATAAATTAGTGGAAGATGGAATCTTTGGGCCAAAGACAGCGATTGCTGTAAAAAAATTCCAGTCAACAAATGGATTGATAGTTGATGCAATAGTAGGGCCAAATACGTGGAGTTTGCTCGACAAAAATGTTGGGACCTTCAACTGCTATGGTTATGCTATGAATACATTTACTTGGCTCAATGTCCGGTATATTTCTGATATAGCTTCAGTAACAAATTTTCAAAATGCAGTATTGAGAGATCGCGGAAGTGCAGTTAGACCAATTAGAACAAAGAGCACAGCTGTCTATTCAAATGAATATCGTGTTGCGATTAGAGTTGCATACAATATTGATTTTCATTTGATGAAACAGGATACGCAGGGTTATGGCTATTGGTCCGAGAAACATGGCCCTTCGCCAATAAAATACTACAATTTTACCATTAACCCTGACAGCTGGACTTTCACTTCCTATGGAAATAATGGTGGGATTTACTACAACAGTCCAACCTTCTATTTAGCTGTAAAACTTACAAGAAGATAAAGGAAAGCAGTTTGCCGAGGCGGGAATATCATGCGTGTTATATTAGTAATCGGTATTAGTATTGTGGTGCTTGCATTGCTCTGCTTGCTGCCGGGGTGTAAAGTTCAAAATAATGTGAGCCATGCAAGCCAAGAACTAACAACCTCTGCAGAGGCCACATCTTCCCTAGAAGCAACAGTAGACAAACAGCCTAAGCCTGTATTAGTGGATGACTCAGCTAAAAAGCTAGACGTACATCAGGAAAGCGAAGGAAGAATTCGTAGCCTGATGAAAAAGATAGCATCTGGGGCAGCGTATAATATTTCGGGGCATGAGGTCTATCTTGAGGACGTGCGCCGTTATGTGACAGTCTCTGAGTTACGACCAATCTCACTTGAAGGATCTTACAGCGGATTGGTATTTTATAGCGCGCATGACAACGCTTCTGGAGGAAGGCTGTTTGTCTTTTACAATCAGTCGCGCGAAAGGAGTGGGATGTGCAGTACAAGTGTTTGTATGTTTGTCGGTAAAGCGCTACATTTTAATGACTTCGACAACCTCAACATAGGAAGTTCTACCATAGAAGATGTTGAGAGAATCGATCCCGCGACAACAATTAACTTCTTTAACGGCAACGCAAAGAATCCAAACTGGTATGTCAAACTATTAAACTGCTTCAGTTTTCTCCCTGAGTATACTGAGTATTCAGGGCATATCACTAAAGACGGGATTGTGACCATCGCCTACAGGAAAGCAGGGGAGAAGTTTATCGTGGCAGGAATAGATAGATCGCAAAATGATATCGTAACTGCGATCAATGCCAATGATTGGCCTGACTAGCATGAAACAAGCCGACCGCCGATATAAAGAAAATTGGGTAAATGAATTATAAGTCTTTGCATAGTAGAAGGACCAGGCTGGCTATCATAGGAGTAGTACTGGCTCTTTGTATTGCTGCTAGCGCAACTGCCTACTTCCTCTTGCGACCTCATTCAAAGACGGTAGCTCAAGTCAACGGGGTAACCATCACGCAAGCCGATCTTGACAGCCAGACGGCCTTTCCACTCGCACAGACTCCAGGGATCTTTGATTCCAGCGGAGGAGCAGCAAGCAAGAAAGACATCTTAGCGCCCGTGAGCTCTCAGTGCTTCTGTCTGCCACGGCAGTGAACCGGATCATCAAACGAGACAAGATAGGGCTCGTCAGAGCCGTCTGAGAGCCCCGTTTTTCTGTTGCTGTCCTGCTACCTGAAAACCCTTCTTGACCTGCGCTTTTGTGCTAACTTTATGGCATGGAAACAGCAGCGAAAAGACCCGTTATAACACTTGAAGAAGCACAGATGCGCATCGCTGATCTGGAAGCGGAAAACGCTACGCTGCGCTCGTTGGCCGAACAGCTCCTCACTGAAAAGAAGCTTGCCTATAAGAAGATGTTCGCGCCTTCTTCTGAGGCAAGCGATACCGACCAGCTTCCTCTGTTTAACGAAGCTGAAAGCTTAGCTGAGCCCACAGCAGCAGAGCCTGAAGTCGAAGAGATAACCTACCGGCGTCGCAAGACGGTCGGTAAAAGAGCAGCTGACCTATCCAAACTGGAGCATGTCCGTATCGACTATGAACTGCCTGAAGAAAAGCGGGTTTGCCCGAAGTGCTCAGGTCCACTCCATGACATGGGATCTGATGTTCGCTTCGAGCTGACGATCGTTCCGGCAAAGATATATGTCACTGAGCACGCGGCTCATAAATATGCTTGCAGGCACTGTGATACTTGTGACATCACAACCCCCGTCATCAAGGCGACCTCCCCTCAGGCGTTTTTACCCAAGACGATCGCATCGCCGACTCTTCTGGCACACATCATTGAAAGTAAGTATGTGCTCTCTGTTCCGCTGTATCGCCAAGAGGCAGACTGGAAGAGTAAGGATATAGAGCTCTCCCGTACCAACATGGCCAACTGGATCATAGCTGCAGCAACAAAGCTTCAGCCCCTCTATGAGCAGATGAAAGCCGACTTGAGAGGTCATGAGGTTCTTCACGCTGATGAGACGGTGATGCAGGTACTCAAAGAACCAGACAAGAAGCCGACAACGAAAAGCTATATATGGCTGTATCGAACAGGTTCAGATGCGACGCACCCTCTGATCATCTATGACTGGCGAAAATCGAGGGCAGCTCCCTGCGTGCAGGACTTCCTTGCTGACTGGAGCGGGTATCTGCATACTGACGGCTATGAGGCCTATCACAAGCTTCAGGAAGCGACTGTCGTCGGCTGCATGGCGCATGTCCGTCGTAAGTTTAACGACGCCTATGAGATCGCGCCAAAAGACAGCAGAATAAACTCACTGGCTGCACGAGGGCTTGACTTCTGTAATCGTCTCTTTGCCCTGGAAAGACAGTGGGCAGATACTGAGCCAGATCAACGCTACCAGCTGCGCCTTGAGGCCTCTCTGCCGATCTTTGAGGAGTTCATCAGTTGGGCAAAGTCAGCAGGAGCACTTCCCAAGTCAGCCCCGGGCAGAGCGATACGCTACACCCTGAGCCAGGAGTCCTACCTGAAAAACGTCTACCTTGACGGTAGGCTTGAGTTGTCCAACAACCGGGCAGAACGCTCTATCAAGCCCTTTGTCATCGGAAGGAAGAACTGGCTGTTCGCCAACTCTGTCAGAGGTGCAATCGCTTCAGCGACCCTGTATTCGATCATTGAGACTGCAAAGGAAAACAACCTGAAGATCTTTGAGTACCTCACCTGGCTTTTTGAACAGTTCCCTGATACTTCACCCGAAAGATACATCGACCTTTGTCCACACTCAGGTAGCCTTCCGGAAACACTCTACATTACTCAGTAGGTACAGTCTGGGTCAAGGTGTGGCTGATTATGCGCTTACCTTCATCCTCTACCTTTAACTCAAGGCAATAACACCTGAGTTATAGGAGGAACAGCCATGGTGGCAAAAAGACGAAGCTTAGATGAGTGGACTGTAGTCATCGAAGAGATGCTGGCCAGTGGTGTGCCACAGCAGAAGTGGTGTCAGGACCACGGTGTCAACTGGACCAGCGTGTACTCAGCGAGAAAACGTCTCAAGAAATCAGCTTTCGACCAAACAGGCAACTGCCCGAAGTTTGTTCAGGTCAACCCTGAGCCTGCTCTGCCTGGAGTCACGATCACCTGCAAAGGATTGAGCTTCAGCGCAAGTGCAGCAGATATGGCAGTGATCCTTACGCACCTGGCAGGTGAGTAGTGATGCTCAGCTTTGAAGGCAAGCAGGTCTATCTGGCGGCAGGGCCAATTGATATGCGTAAGCAGATAAACGGACTGGCCGCGCTCATCGAGGCCGCATTCAAACTATCAAGTACCGACGCCTCAGTGTTTGTGTTCTGCAATAAAAGGCGTAACAGGATCAAGATACTGGAGTGGGATGCTGACGGGTTTTTGGCTCTATTTTAAGCGTCTGGAGAAGGGACATTACCTCTGGCCCGCAGCACAAAACAGCGACTATGAAACGGTCAATCTTAGCGCTACAGAACTCTCTACCCTGCTTTCTGCCACGGCAGTGGCACGCATCATCAAACGAGACAAGATCGCCTCTGCCAAAGCCGTCTGAAGGGCTCCATTTTCTGTTGATTTCCTGCTACCAAAACACCACACTTGACCTGCGCCTTTATGCTAACTTTGGGGCATGGAAAAGGCAGCAGAAAGACCCGTTGAAACTCTTGAAGAAGCGCGATGCCGCATCGCCGATCTCGAGATTGAAAACGCAACACTACGCAGTCTTGCCGAGCAACTCTTAACTGAAAATAAGCTCGCCTACAAGCGGATATTCGCCCCATCTTCTGAGGCAAGCGATGCCAGTCAGCTTCAGCTGTTCAACGAGGCTGAGGCTGAGTCAGATCCAAAGGTCGCAGAGCCTGAAGTCGAAGAGATCACCTACCGTCGCCACAAGACCTCTGGCAAGAGAGAGGCTGACCTTTCCCGGTTGGAGCATATTCGTATCGACTATGAACTATCAGAAGAAGAAAGGGTCTGCCCGAAATGTTCAGGTCCGCTTCATGACATGGGATCTGATGTTCGCCGGGAGCTCACCATCATTCCGGCAAAGATCTATGTCACTGAACACGCGGCTCATAAATATGCCTGCAGGCACTGCGACAGGACAGACATCACCACACCGATCATCAAGGCGTCTTGCCCTGAGCCGTTCCTGCCAAAGACGATCGCTTCGCCTACGCTTCTGGCACACATCATCGAGAGCAAATACGTGCTATCGTTGCCGCTGTATCGCCAGGAAGCTGACTGGAAGGCCAAAGGTATTGAGCTGTCCCGAACCAACATGGCTAACTGGATCATAGCTGCTGGATCAAAGTTAGAGCCCCTCTATGGGCAGATGCGGACAGATCTCTTAGACCACCGGGTACTTCACGCTGATGAGACAGTGATGCAGGTACTCAAAGAACCTGACAAAAAGCCAACAGCGAAAAGCTATATGTGGCTGTATCGGACCGGATCAGATGCAACCCATCCTCTGATCATCTATGACTGGCAGAAATCGAGGGCAGCGCCTTGCGTACAAAACTTCCTGAAAGGTTGGAGCGGGTATCTGCATGCCGATGGCTATGAGGCTTATCACAAGCTTGAAGGAGCCACGGTGGTCGGCTGCATGGCACACGTTCGTCGTAAGTTCAACGACGCCTATGAGATCGCGCCGAAAGACAGTAGGGCAAACTCACTGGCTGCACAAGGGCTTGACTACTGCAACCGTCTCTTCGCGCTGGAAAGGCAGTGGGCAGATACAGATCCTGACGCACGTTACCAGCTGCGTCTTGAGCAGTCAAAGCCTGTCTTTGAGGAGTTCATCAGCTGGGCTAAATCTGCAGGAGCTCTCCCTAAGTCAGCTCCAGGCAGGGCCATACACTACCTGCTCAGCCAGGAGCCCTACCTGAAAAACATCTATCTTGATGGCAGGCTTGAGTTGTCCAACAATCGGGCAGAACGCTCCATCAAGCCCTTTGTCGTCGGAAGAAAGAACTGGTTGTTCGCCAACTCGATCAAGGGCGCAAACGCTTCAGCGACCCTGTATTCGATCATAGAGACGGCCAAGGAAAACAACCTGAAGATCTTCGAGTATCTCACTTGGCTCTTTGAGCAGTTCTCGGGTACCTCACCCGAGAACTACCTTGACCTTTGCCCCCATTCAGGTAGTCTACCTGAAATGCTCTACGTTACCCAGTAGGCACTGTCTGCGTCAAGGTGTGGCTGATTATGCGGTTACCCTAAAGGAGCGCTCCACTTGAAAGAGTTGATGGTAGGCGCTGATCACTTCTTCAGGTGCGACATCAAGATCGGTCAGATATCCTTTGATGCCAGTCATGGCTTGATCGTTTTATCGGCTCAATCAGACCGCTCGCGAAATCATCTATCAATATCATTGATGTAGCACTATAATGTGAGATAGTTGAGCGAGTATGTCTACTCGCAGTTCGTGTTGGAATCTCCGGCGTGTGATAAAGGAAGGAAGGGATGAGAGTAAAGGGAGCCGGAATACAGGGTATACGTAGTAACAAATCTCTGAATCGAAAAGAGGTGTGAGATGTACGAAGTTACCCGTAGAGACTTCCTGAAGATACTCGGCGGCACCGTTGCGGTCGGCACGGTCGCCGGAGCGATTCCGGCGTCCAGCTTCGCGGCTGACGGTTCCCAGGAGCTTGAGTATCGACTTAAAGATGCTACGGAAAAGACCTCGATCTGCTGCTTCTGCGCGGTAGGATGCGGAGGCATCGGATCGATCGTAGGCGACAAGATGATCGCCTTCGAGGGCGACCCGGACCACCCCGTCAACGCGGGAGGCATGTGCGCCAAGGGGATCGCCCAGTTCAATGTGGTCAACATCTACAATCCCAAGACGGGCGCTCTCGAGCCTAACCCGGACCGCTTACTCAAACCCCGTTACCGGGCAGCCGGCGCGACGGAGTTCAAAGAGGTCGAGTGGGACTGGGCCATCACCGAGATCGCCAAGCGCGTGAAAGCGACGCGCGACAAGACCTTCGAGCTTAAGAACAAGGATGGCGTAACGGTCAACCGTACCGCCGCCATCGCCCAGCTTGGTGGGGCAGCACTGGACAATGAGGAGTGTCATCCGCTGGCCAAACTCGGCCGCGCACTCGGCATCGTCTATCTCGAACACCAGGCACGTATTTGACACAGCCCGTCTGTTGCCGGTCTTGGCAACTCGTTCGGGCGCGGCGCGATGACCAACCACTTCAACGATATGGGCAATTCAGACCTCATCATCGTCTGTGGCGCCAATCCCGCTGAGAACCACCCTGCCTGCATACGCCACGTCAACGCGTCGCGCGATGCGGGCGGTAAGATGATCGTCATCGATCCTCGTTATACCCGTACCGCCGCGATCGCAGACGCGTATTACGCCATGCGCGCAGGCACGGATATCACCTTCTTCGGTGGACTGATCAACTACATCGTGAGTAACGACCTCGCGAACATGGACTACGTCAAGAGCTACACCAACGCGTCGTATCTGGTCTCTGAGAACTTCTCGTTTACCGACGGCATGTTCAACGGCTGGACGACCAAGGACGGCAAGAGCTCCTACGACAAGACCCAGTGGACTTACCAGATCGAGAGCAAGACTCCCTGGGACACCGCGACGACCTACGCCTGGACCCAGGCGCCCGGGGTGCCGAAGTTCACCTTACCCCAGGCTCCCGTGGTCAAGAAGGACCCGACCCTGCAGGATCCGCGCTGCGTCTATCAGCTCATGAAGAAGCACTACGAGCGCTACACGCCTGACATCGTTGAGAGCGTCTGCGGCATCCCCAAGGATCAGTTCAAAGAGCTCTGCGAGATGATATCCGCGACGGGTACTGACGACAAATCTGCCGTGTGGTTCTACGCCATGGGGCAGACCCAGCATACCGTG
>Ga0209629_10001581_pt1 | contig 14605 bp, 8 predicted proteins | sample TergutCu122P5_FD_187286 | JGI IMG/M metagenome (GOLD analysis project Ga0209629, IMG submission 187286) | Cubitermes ugandensis P5 segment gut microbial communities from Kakamega Forest, Kenya - Cu122 P5 (SPAdes) (version 2) | ecosystem: Host-associated > Arthropoda: Insects > Digestive system >...
GCGTTTCGTGGTGGGCTCTCCTCCGCCGGCCGAGGCCAGTTCCACCGTGACCCCGTCCGGGTCCGCGCTGGTCGACACGACCTTTGTGCTTGTCAGCACCTCAATCCCCAGCTTGGCGTACCGACGGGCCAGCTCGGCGGACACCTCCGCGTCCTCGTTCGGCAGCAGGCGGTCGAGGTACTCCACGAGGCACACCTGCACCCCGTAGGCGGCCAGCAGGTAGGCGAACTCGACCCCGATCGGGCCCGCCCCCGCGATCACGATCGAGGGGGGCAGGGTGTCGGCGGTGATCAACTCCAGGAACGTGATGACACGCGGCCCACGTTCCAACCCGGGCAACAGGATGGGACTCGCCCCGGTGGCGATGATGGCCTGGTCGAAGCCGATTGCCTGCGGGGCTCCGTCCGCGCCCGGAACGGTCAGCGTCCGGGCGTCCACGAACGTCCCGGTCCCGTGAATCTCGGTGATGCCGTTCTTCTTCATCAGGTAGTGGACGCCGCGGGCCATCCGGTTGGCTACGGCTCGGCTCCGCGCGAACGACGGCGCATAGTCGTAGGTGAAGTCCCCCCGGATACCGAAGTCGGCGGCATGCCGACGCATCAGATCCACGATTTCGGCGCTGCGCAGCAGCGCCTTGGTGGGGATGCACCCCACGTTGAGGCAGACCCCACCCCACCACCGGCTCTCCACCACCGCCGTCCGCAGCCCCAACTGGGCCGCCCGGATCGCCGCGACGTACCCGCCCGGACCGGCACCCAGCACCACGACATCGACATGCGTGTCCATGGCCGCTACTCTACGTGCCGCACGCCCGCCTGCGGCTTACGGACGCAGGCTCGCCTGAGTTTTCGCGAAAGATTGTCTGAGTGGACGCCGCCGAGGTCGTGTCGTATCTCAGTCACGAGATATGTTGTCCGTCATGAGTCTGATGACCACACCGGCGAACATCGGCCGGTTGATCCGTGACGCCCGCAAGCAGCGCGGCCTGACCCAGACGCAGTTGGCCACGGAGCTGGGCACCAGTCAGAGCGCGATCCACCGCATCGAGTCCGGCAACCAGAACCTGTCGCTCGACATGATCAACCGCATCGCGGACGCCCTGGAGAGCCAGCTCATCGTGCCGACCACGCAGGGATCCCTGAACTACCGGATCGGCGGCGGGACCCAGTTGTCGGGCGAGATCCAGACGCGGTCGTCCAAGAACGGCGCGGTGGCGTTGCTGTGCGCCACCCTCCTCAACCAGGGACGCACCCAACTGCGTGGCATCGCCCGCATCGCCGAGGTCGACCGGATCTGCGAGGCGTTGGCCAGCATCGGCATGTCGATCGCCTGGGCACCCGACGGAACGAGCCTGACGATCGAGCATCCGGGCACTCTCGACCTCGATGCACTGGACGAGGATGCGGCCCGCAAGACCCGGAGCATCCTGATGTTCCTCGGTCCCCTGTCCCACACCGCGACCGACTTCGCGATCCCCTACGCGGGCGGGTGCAGCCTCGGGGCGCGCACCATCGAACCGCACCTGCAGGCGCTGCGCCACTTCGGCGTGTCGGTTGCCGCAACCGAAGGCCTCTACCACGTGCATGTGGACCGCACCGCGGTGAACACCCGTTCGATCGTGCTCACCGAGCGCGGCGACACGGTCACGGAGAACACGCTGCTGGCCGCGGCGCTCGCCCCTGGGCTCACGGTCATCCGCAACGCGAGTCCGAACTACATGGTGCAGGACCTGTGCTTCTTCCTGCAGGAGCTCGGCGTCGTCATCGAGGGGATCGGCACGACGACGCTGCGCGTCACGGGCCTCCACGAGATCAGTGCGGACGTGTCGTACACCGTGTCCGAAGACCCGATCGAGTCGATGAGCCTCATCACGGCCGCGATCGTCACGAACTCGCAGGTGACGATCACCCGATGCCCCGTGGAGTTCCTGGAGATCGAACTGTCGATTCTCGGCGAGAGCATGGGCCTGTCGTACGACATCACACCCGAGTACCGCGGGGCGAACGGGCACACCCGCCTGGTCGACCTCACGATCAAGCCGTCGGAGCTGAAGGCGCCCCGGGACAAGATTCACCCGATGCCGTTCCCCGGGCTGAACATCGACAACCTGCCGTTCTTCGCCGTGATCGCGCTCTGCGCCGCGGGAAGCACCATCATCCACGACTGGGTCTACGAGAACCGGACGATACACCTCCTGCCGCTCGCCCAACTCGGCGCCGAGGTGCAATTGCTCGACCCGCACCGTCTGGTCGTGAACGGTCCGACGCGGTGGCACGGGCGTGACCTCGTCACTCCCCCAGCCCTGCGCCCGGCGGTCTGCCTCATGCTGGCGATGATGGCGGGCGACTCCGACTCGATCCTGCGCGACGTCTACGTCATCACCCGTGGCTATGAGGACCTACCCCAGCGCCTGGGCGCGTTGGGGGCCAGCATCGAGCCGTTCTACGGGTGAGCCCCGCTCCCCCGCACCCGGCGTGCGGGGGAGCATGACTCGGCCAACAAGGGCCATTGTTCTCAGTAATGGCTTGTCGTCACCTCGATGAGGCGGACGCCTCGGCCGTCGTACGTCCCAGCTCCCAGTCGCGCACCTCGGGCATGTCCTCCAGGTACTCGACGATGTAGTCGGCGTGCTTCGCGAGCATCTGCTGGCAGTGCTGGTACAGCTCGTGGCTGCCCGCCGGCTTGGCCGCCGCGTTGTTGATCGCGTCCATCACCAGGTGGTAGCGGTCCACTCGGTTGCGCACGACCATGTCGAACGGCGTCGTCGTCGTCCCCTGCTCGATGAACCCCCGGGCACGGAAACGGTCCGCATCGGGACGCCCGTGGACGAGCTGGTGGATCGCGCCGGGGTACCCGTGGAACGCGAAGACGACATCGATGTCATCGGTGAACGTCTCCGTGAACGACTTGGCACTCATGCCGTGCGGGTGGTCCTTCGGCCGGTACAGCGTCATCAGGTCGACAACGTTCACGACGCGCACCTTGAGACGCGGCAGATGGGTCTTGAGGATCTCCGCCGCCGCCACCGTCTCCATCGTGACGACGTCGCCCGCGCAGGCCAGCACGATGTCCGGCTTGCGCCCGCCCAGGCCGTCCGTCCCGGCCCACTCCCAGATGCCGTAGCCGCGGGTGCAGTGCTCGATGGCCTCATCCATCGTCAGCCACTGTGGCTGCGGCTGCTTGTCCTGGACGATCAGGTTGATGTAGTCGCGCGACCGGAAGCAATGGTCGGCCACCTCGACCAGACAGTTCGCATCCGGCGGCAGGTAGATGCGGCTCACGCCGCCGCGCGCGTTCAGCACCACCTGGAGCAGCATCGGCGACTGATGGGAGAAACCATTGTGGTCGTTGCGCCAGCACGTCGAACTCAGCAGGATGTTCGTGCTCGGCACCTTGGCGCGCCACTCCAGATGGGCACCCTCCTCCAACCACTTGGCCTGCTGCATCGTCATCGAGGCACTGACCATGGCAAACGCCTCGTACGTCGCGAACAGGCCGTGCCGCCCGGTGAGCGTGTACCCGTCGAGCCACCCGTGGCACATGTGCTCGCTCAGCATCTCCATCACTCGTCCGTCCGGGCCGAGGTGCACGTCGATCGCGTCCGTCCGTTCCATGAACGACCGGTCGGACACGTCGAACACCGCGCCCAGGCGATTCGAGTTCGTCTCGTCGGGGCAGAACAGGCGGAAGCTGTCCGGGTTGCGCCGGTAGATCTCCGCCATGTACAGCCCCAGCTGGCGCGTCGATTCGAGCCGGGCGGTGGCCCGCGCCGCCGGGGACACCTCGACGCCGAAGTCACGGAAGTCGGGCAGGTCCAGATCCTTGGTCAACACGCCCCCATTCGCGTGCGGATTGGCGCTCATGCGCCGCTCGCCGACCGGGTTGTTGGCGCGCACCAGGGCGCTCGGCGACCCGTCCGAGGTGAACAGTTCGTCGATGCGGTAGGAGCGCATCCAGGCCTCCAGCATCGCCAGGTGGTCGGCGTTCTCCTTCACGCCGGCCAGGGGCACCTGATGGGCGCGCCACGTGCCCTCCACGACCTCGCCGTCGACGAGCTTCGGGCCAGTCCACCCCTTGGGGGTGCGCAGCACGATCATCGGCCAGCGGGGCATTCCGGACGTCGCCGGGCGGCTGGGATCGCGCGCGTCGTCCTGGATCGCGCGAATCCGGGCGTAGCAGTCGTCCAGGGCGGCGGCGAAGCGCTCGTGCATCCACGGCAGGTCCTCCCCCTCGACCCAGACGACGTCGTAGCCGTGGCCCTCCAGCAGCTTCGTGACGTCGGCGGGGTCCTTGCGCGCCAGCACGGTGGGTCCGGCGATCTTGGCGCCGTTGAGGTGCAGGATCGGGAGCACCGCACCATCGTGGCGTGGGTTGAGGAACGAGATGCCCTTCCAGGCGCCCTCCAGCGGTCCCGTCTCGGCTTCGCCGTCGCCGACGACCGCCACCACCAGGAGGTCGGGGTTGTCCAGGGCCGCGCCGAACGCGTGCGACAGGGCATAGCCGAGTTCGCCGCCCTCGTGGATGGAACCGGGCGTCGTCACCGACGCGTGACTGGGGATGCCGCCTGGGGCGGAGAACTGGCGGAACAGGGCGCGCAGGCCGTCCTCGTCCTGTGAGATGCGCGGATACACGTCGGAGTAGTACCCCTCCAGGTAGCTGGCCGCGACCAGGGCCGGCCCGCCGTGGCCGGGACCGGCGATGTAGAGGCAGTCCTGGCCGGTGAGGCGGATCAGCCGGTTGAGGTGGGCGTACACGAAGCCGAGGCCGGCGCTCGTCCCCCAGTGGCCCAGCAGCCGGGGCTTGATGTCGTCGCTGACCAGGGGGCGCCGCAACAGCGGGTTCTCCTGGAGGTAGATCTGACCGACCGTCAGGTAGTTGCAGGCGCGCCACCAGGCGTCGATCGTGTCGAGTTCGGCTCGTGAGAGGGCAGGAAGAATGGCATGCATGCCACCAGGCTAACAAGGACGCTGGTCATTCCGTGACACGCGGTCGGCGCGGCCGGCCGACGACCATTTCTCGCGTGGACGACCCGATGTCGCGGGAGTTCCTTGGAGCGTGCGGTACCTTTGACCAAACACCAGACGAATCGCCACCCCGGAACCGGTCCGCCCCGGCCGGGTCGACGAGTCGCCGACCACGAGGACGGTCCGATGGGAACACCCGCCATGCACGACGCCAGCCACCTCCTAGGCGCCCGCCTACAGCAAGACGGCTGCCATTTCGGCTTGTGGGCACCTCGCGCAAGCCGGGTCGAGCTGGCGCTGGTCCAGGCTGACGGCTCCCAGGTCAACCACGACATGACGCTGGCGGACGGTGCGTGGACGGTGTTTGTCCCGGGTGTGGAGGCCGACCAGCGGTACGGCTTCCGGGTGCATGGCGACTGGGACCCCGACCACGGCCTGCGCGCCAACCCCGCGAAGCTGCTCGTCGATCCGTACGCCCGCGCCATCACGGCCGGCGTCGACTACTCCGGCCCGATCTTCGACCACACGCCCGCGTCCGACTACAGCCCCGACCCGCGCGACTCGTCGGCCAGCGTGCCGCTGTCCGTCGTCGTCGCGGACTCCGCACCGCCCGAGCCGGTCGCGCGGCGGGCCCCACTCGCCAAGTCCGTGATCCTGGAGACGCACGTGTTGGGGTTCACGAAGTCCCACCCGGGTGTGCCCGAGCACCTGCGGGGGACGTACGCCGGCCTGGCCTACCCGGCCGTGATCGAGTACCTGCAAAGTCTCGGCGTGACCGCGATCGAACTGCTCCCCGTACATCACTTCGTCAGCGAGCCCCACGTCGTCCGGCGCGGCCTCACGAACTACTGGGGATACAACACCCTGGGCTTCTTCGCCCCACACGCCGCCTACTGCTCCGTCGGCACAACCGGCGAGCAGGTGACGGAGTTCAAGGCTATGGTGAGCGCGCTCCACAGGGCGGGCATCGAGGTCATCCTCGATGTCGTGTACAACCACACCTGCGAGGGCAACCACGAAGGCCCGACGCTCAGTTTCCGGGGCATCGACCACCGCGGGTACTACCGTCTGACGAGCGACCTGCGCAACGACTACGACGTGACCGGCTGCGGCAACTCTGTGGACACGTCGCACGAGGACGTCCTCACCCTCGTTCTCGACTCGATGCGCTACTGGGTGACCCAGATGGGCGTGGACGGTTTCCGGTTCGACCTGGCCACGACCTTGATCCGGGACGCGGAGCACAGCGTCGACCAGGCCCACGAGTTCAAGCGGGCCATTGCTGCGGATCCCGCCTTCGAGGGTGTGAAGATGATCGCCGAACCCTGGGACCTCGGACCGTACGGCTATCAGGTGGGACGTTGGGGTCCCGGCTGGAGCGAATGGAACGACCGCTTCCGCGACTACGTGCGCAACTACTGGCGGGGCAACGTCGCCGGGGTGCAGGAACTGGCGACGCGCCTGTCCGGCAGCGCCGACCTGTTCGACGCCAACGACCGCACCGTGGGCGCCTCGGTCAACTTCGTCACCGCCCACGACGGCTTCACGCTGCGCGACCTGGTGACGTACAACACGAAGCACAACGAGGCCAACGGTGAGGCGAACCGTGATGGAACCGACGACAACAAGTCGTGGAACTGCGGGACCGAAGGGGAAACCGACGACGCGGCGATCAACGCCCTGCGCCACCGCCAGGTGCGGAACATGATCATGACGCTTCTCCTGGCCGACGGGGTGCCGATGATCCTGGCCGGCGACGAGGCCGGACGGACCCAGCAGGGCAACAACAACGGCTACTGCCATGACGGTCCGCTGAACTGGACGAACTGGGAACAAGCCGCCGACTGGCAGGACGTGACATCCCTGGTCAGCCAGGTGATCAAGCTGCGCCGGGAGAGTCCGCTGCTTTGCCCCGACGATTTCCGCTACCACGACGCGGTGGCGGACGCGGCCGGCAAGCCGACCGGCCGGGACCGGCTCGCCTGGATGAACGGCGACTCGGGCGAGATGGGGCAGGCGGACTGGGCCGACGGCAGCCGGCGGTTGCTCGGCATGTACGTGAGCGACCAGGCAGGCGCCTACCTCACGTGGTACTACTCCGGCGACGCACCGATCCCGGTGACGATGCCCCCCAAGCCGTGGGGGACGAGCTATGACATCGTCGCGACCAGCGCCGAGCCCGATGAGGTTCCGCGGGGCACCCTTGCGCCTGGCGACTCGTTCACCCTGCCCGGACGCACCGTCGTCCTGATGCGCGTCGGCGTCGCCTGACCCACCTGTCCGGGGCGGGGACGCACCGGGCCATCTGGCCTACGGCGAACGCCCGCACCGGGGGACGGCGTGCGATTCCATCGCATGCGGGGCGGATGGCGCTTGCTTCGGCTACCGTGAGAGGGTGAGCACAACACGACCGCCCAGTCATGAGAAAACGTCAGCGGCGACGAAGAGGGGCGCGGGGACGCAGTCAGCCCGGACGGGCGCGTCCACCCGGACCCGGGATGCCGCACCTGCCGCCCGAACCGCACGAGTGAAAGCCGCGCCGCCCGCACCCGCGGCGCCCGGTTTCGGCCGCATCCCGATCTCGGATGTCTGGCCCGCCCTGGAGGGTGGCGCCTATCCCGCCAAGGCGGTGATCGACGAGTTGCTGACGTTCCGGGCGACGGTCTTCCGCGAGGGGCACGACGCCGTCGGCGCCGATGTCGTCCTGACCGCCCCGGATGGCAGCGTGCGTCGCGTCGCGATGCGACAGGTGGAGCCGATCGGTCTTGACATCTGGGAGGCCGAGGCCCGCCTCGATGCCCTGGGCGACTGGTCGTTCCACCTGGAGGGGTACTCGGATCACTGGCACACCTGGGCGCACAACGCCCACATCAAGTGGCCCATCGGCGAGGACACCGACCTCGTGTGCCTGGAGGGCGCCGACCTGTACGGGCGGGCGGTCACGGCCGCTCTCGCGGCGGGCGACCCCGAGTCGGCCCGTCTGCTCGAGCGCGCCCGGGACGCATGCGTGCCCGGCACCGAGGTCGCCGAGCTGCTCGACTGGCTCGACAACCCCGCTGTGGGGGCCGCGATGGGGCGCCACGCGCCCCGGGACTTCCCCACGCCGACGCGGGACTACCCGATCCGGGTGCAACGCCGGCGCGCCCTGTTCAGCGCCTGGTACGAGTTCTTCCCCCGTTCCCAGGGCGCCCACTACGACGAGGCCAGCGACAAGTGGATCTCCGGCACGTTCGACGACTGCCACGCGCTGCTGGAACGCATCGCCGGGCTCGGGTTCGATGTCGTGTACGTCCCGCCGATCCACCCGGTCGGCACGACCTTCCGCAAGGGCCACAACAACACCTTGACCCCCGAGCACGGCGACCCAGGGTCGCCGTGGGCGATCGGAGCACCCGAAGGCGGGCACGACGCGGTCCATCCCGACCTCGGCGGCCTGCCGGCGTTCGAGCGGTTCGTGGCGAAGGCGAAGGCCGTCGGCTTGGAGGTCGCGCTCGATTTCGCGCTGCAGGCCTCCCCCGACCACCCGTGGCTGCAGGATCACCCCGAATGGTTCACGACCCGCCTGGACGGCACGATTGCCTACGCCGAGAACCCGCCCAAGAAGTACCAGGACATCTACCCCATCAACTTCGACAACGACCCGGCAGGCATCCGCGCCGAGGTGTTGCGCCTGCTGGAGTTCTGGATCGCCAAGGGGGTGACGATCTTCCGGGTCGACAATCCGCACACCAAGCCGCTGAACTTCTGGGCCGACATCCTGGAGAAGATGAACTCGGCGCATCCGGAGGTGCTGTTCCTGTCGGAGGCGTTCACCCGTCCGGCGATGATGCAGGCGCTGGCCGGGGTCGGGTTCCACCAGAGTTACACCTACTTCGTCTGGCGGACCACGAAGCGGGAGCTGACCGACTACCTGAACGAGGTCTCCCACCTCACGTCGTGGGTCATGCGTCCCAACTTCTGGCCCAACACGCCCGACATCAACCCACGGTTCACCCAGTCGGGCAAGGCCTCCGCCTTCTCCATCCGGCTCCTGCTGGCTGCGACGATGTCGCCGTCCTGGGGCATGTACTCCGGTTTCGAGTTGCTCGAGCACACGCCGTTCCGCCCGGGCGGCGAAGAGTACCTCGACTCCGAGAAGTACGAGTACCGGCCACGCGACTTCGAGGCAGCTCCCAACCTGAACCGCCTGCTCGGACGGATCAACGAGATTCGCCGGGCGCACCCGGCGCTGCAACAGCTGCGTACCACAACGGTGCTGGGCACATCGAGCGACGACCTGTTCGCCTTCAGCAAGCGCGATGGTGCGGACGCCGTGATCGTCGTCGTCACCCTGAACCCCGATTGGCCGGTGGAGGGGCAGGTCGACCTCGACCTTGCCGCGCTCGGACGTCCCGCCGGCACGTCCGTGCGGGTCCGCGACGAACTGACGGGCATCGAGCACACGTGGGGGGCACACAACTACGTGCGTCTGTCGCCCGCCCAGGTCGCGCACATCTTCACAGTCATCGACTAACCCCAGCACAACGACGCAGAAAGGCTCCAGACATGGGTCACGACTTCTTCGGCAATCTGACCGGGACGGATCTTGAGGGATTCCACAGCGGCGGCGACACCGAGTGCTGGAAACGCCTGGGCGCCCACGTCGTGGACGTCGACGACGACGAGCAGGGCATGCTCCGCGGCACCCGCTTCGTCGTGTGGGCCCCGAACGCTCGTCGCGTGCAGGTGATCGCCGACTTCAACTGGTGGACCGGCGACGACATGCACCGCATCCCCGGCACGGGCTGCTGGGGCATCTGGGTCGAGGGCGTCGGTGTGGGCATGCGCTACAAGTTCAAGGTGCAGCACGCGGACGGCACGTGGCAGGAGAAGGCCGACCCGATGGCCCGCTCGTGCGAGATCGCACCCGCGAACGCGTCCGTCGTGGACGAGTCGCACTACACGTGGCACGACGCCGAGTGGCTCGCGCACCGTGCCTCCACCGACCTGTACCACTCGCGGATGAGCATCTACGAGGTCCACCTGGGGAGCTGGCGCAAGGGGCTGACGTATCGCGAGCTGGCCGACCAGTTACCCGAGTACGCGACGTGGATGGGCTACACGCACGTCGAACTGATGCCGATCACCGCCCACCCGCTGGAACTCAGCTGGGGCTACCAGGTGACCGGCTACTTCGCGGCCGACCCGCGTCACGGCACACCCGACGACCTGCGCTACCTGATCGACAAGCTGCATCAGGCGGGCCTCGGCGTGATCCTCGACTGGGTGCCGGGTCACTTCCCGAAGGACGACTGGGCGTTGGGACGTTTCGACGGCACGGCGCTGTACGAGCACGCCGATCCCCGGCAGGGCGAGCACAAGGACTGGGGAACGTACATCTTCAACTACGGGCGCAACGAGGTGAAGTCGTTCCTGGTGTCGAATTCCTGGTACTGGGTAAGCGAGTACCACATCGACGCGCTCCGGGTGGACGCGGTCGCCTCGATGCTCTACAACGACTACTCGCGCGAACCGGGCGAATGGGTGCCGAACCAGTTCGGCGGCCGGGAGAACCTGGAGGCGATCGACTTCCTGCGCTACAACAACCGCCACCTGTACGAGCGGGCGCCTGGCGTGACGGTCATCGCCGAGGAGTCCACCGCGTTCCCCGGCGTGACCGCGCCGGTCCACCAGGGCGGCCTCGGCTTCGGCTTCAAGTGGAACATGGGCTGGATGAACGACACCCTCGAGTACCTCGGGCTCGATCCGGTCTACCGCCAGTACCACCACAACCTGATGACGTTCGCCATGGTGTACGCCTACTCGGAGAACTACATCCTGCCGATCAGCCACGACGAGGTCGTGCACGGCAAGGGTTCGATGATGGGCAAGGCGCCGCAGGACGACTGGCGCAAGTTCGCGACGTTGCGGGCGTACTACAGCTTCATGTGGTCGTGGCCGGGCAAGCAGCTCCAGTTCATGGGGCAGGAGTTCGCCGTGCGGCGCGAGTGGAGCGAGGCGGTGAACCTGGAATGGTGGGTGGACGGCCTGTGGGGGCACCGCGGCGTGCGCCAGCTCATCCGCCGGATGAACCAGCTGCAGGCCGATCTTGCGCCGCTGTATGAGCTGGACCACGACCCGGCGGGTTTCTCCTGGATCAACGGCGGGGACGCCGCGGCCAACTGCTTCTCCTGGGTGCGTTACGCCACCGACGGCTCGATGGTCGCGTGCATCAGCAACTTCTCGCCCGCATCCTACGACGGGTACGGCTTGCGCGTGCCCCATGCGGGCACCTGGCGGGAGGTGCTCAACACCGACTGGACCGACTTCGACGGAACGGGCCATGTGACCAACGGCGGGGCGGTCGAGACCCGGCCCGACGAGCAGGGCAATCCCACGCTGCACGTCAACGTGCCCCCGCTGGCCAGCGTGTGGCTCGCCTGGGCACCGCCGGCGGCCCTCCCAGCCAAGCCCGCGGCCAAGCGTGCCGCCAAGACCGCGGCTCCGAAGACCCCAGCCGACAAGCCCGCGACGTCACGGCGTTCCCGCTCGTCGTGAGGTCGATGGGGCCTCACCAGCGCGTCGCGACGTAGGGTGCCGCGTACGTGTCGTAGACGACCTTGAGGGCCGCCAGCACGTCCGGGGTGAGCGGGGCGATGCCACTGGCCGCGGCGTTCGTCACGGCCTGGTCCGGCCGGGACGCTCCGGGGATCGTCGTCGTGATCCCGGGCTGGTCGATCAGCCAGCGCAGCGACAGCTGGGCGGGGGTGCACCCGACCTCGGCGGCGATCCGGGCGACCTCGGCCCCCGCGGCCACGCCCTCCTCGTACGGCACGCCGGAGAAGGTCTCCCCCACGTCGAACGCCTCGCCGTGGCGGTTGTACGTGCGGTGATCCTGCGGCGCGAACGTCGTGTCGGCCGTGAACCGGCCGGTCAGCAGGCCCGATGCCAGCGGTACGCGCGCGATGATGCCGACGCCGAGTGCCTGGGCGGCCGGCAGCACCGCCTCCAACGGCTTGCGCCGCAGCACGTTGCAGATGATCTGGATCGTGGCGACGTGTTCGTGGCGCATCGCCTCGGCCGCCTCGGCGACGGTCTCGACGGAGACGCCGTAGGCCTCGATGACGCCCTCGTCGACCAGACGGTCCAAGTCCTCGTACACCTGCGGGCTGGCGTACACGGGCGTCGGCGGGCAATGGAGCTGCACCAGATGGATGCGATCCATGCCGAGGTTGCGGCGCGACCGGTCGAGCCAGGCGCGGAAGTTGGCGTAGGCGTAGGCCTCACTCACGTGCGGGTCCGCACGGCGGCCCATCTTGGTGATGATGGTGAGCCCGTTCGCGTCGGCCCCACCGATCGAGGCGAGGAACTGCCCGACGAGCGTCTCCGAGTGGCCATCGCCGTAGACGTCGGCCGTGTCGATCAGCGTCACCCCGCCCGTGAGCGCCGCCTCCAGGATCTGCAGGGCCGTCGCGTCCGGCACCGCTCCCCAGTCGCCGCCGAACTGCCAGCAGCCCTGACCGACGACACTCACCAGGCGACCCGTGCGCCCGAAAACACGTTGCTCCATGGACCGACTCTAGTGTCCTGACCCTCGGTGCGCCACCACACGGTGACGGGGGTGTTCCGGCGCTACGGGATCGCGTGACCGGCCGCGGCGAACAGCTCGTACCACTCGGGCCGGCTGAGCATCACATCCACCCCGGCCGCAGCCGCGCGCAGGTGCTGCGGACTGGTCGTGCCGATCACGACCTGCATGGCGGCCGGATGCCGCGTCAACCAGGCGGTTGCGATCCCGGTCGGTGTCACGCCGTACGCCGTCGCCAGTCGCGCCAGGGCCGCGTTGAGCCCTACGTTCGCGTCGTTCCCGAGGAACGTGCCAGTCCAGCCGGGGTTCTGGAACGGCGACCAGGCCTGCAGCGTGATCCCATGCAGGCGGGCGTAGTCGAGCAGTCCGACGTCGCGGCTGACCGATTGGGGCTCGCCCGCGATGTTCGCCGCGAGCCCCTGCGCCACCAACGGGGCGTGCGTCAACGACAGCTGGACCTGGTTGACGATGAGCGGTGAACGCACGACGCTCCTCAGCAACTCGATCTGGCCTGGCGTGTGGTTCGACACGCCGAAATGGCGCACCTTCCCGGCGGCCTCCAGCTCGTCGAACGCGCGCGCCACCTCGTCCGGCTCGACTAGCGTGTCCGGGCGATGCAGCAGCAGGATGTCAAGGTAGTCGGTGCGCAGGGCGCGGAGCGACCCCTCGACGGCTTCGATGATGTGGTCGTGGCTGAAGTCGTAGTACGTCCCACGCGGACTGGGCACGATGCCACACTTGCTCTGCAGCACCATACCGTCCCGCTGGGACGTCGAGAGGCGAAGCGCGTCGGCGAAGCGCCTTTCGCACAGGTGCGTCTCGCCACCGTAGATGTCGGCGTGGTCGAAGAACGTCACCCCCTCGGCCAGCGCGGCGTCGACCAGGGCGCGAATCGCCTTGTCATCCAGGTCGCGGATGCGCATCATGCCGGCGATCAGCACTGGGACGCACAGGTCCGTCTGGGGCAGCGTCACAGTCTTCATGGCCCTCCTCGGTCAGGGGACCATTGTCCCACCCCCCATGCCGCTCCGGCACCCGGGGTCCGGATCGGTCATCGTGCCTCACCCCGGGGCCGTTGAACTATCCTCTCTTGTCGCCGCCTCAATGTCGTCCCCGACGGCACAACCGGCCACGTGGTCGTTGACCAGCCCGCAGGCCTGCATGGTGGCGTACACGTTGACCGGCCCGACAAAGCGGAAGCCGAGGCGGTGAAGGGCCTTCGCCAGGGCCTCGGACTCCGGCGAGGTGCTCGCCCTCTCCCCCGGCTTGGGACGCGCATGAATGGCCGGACGGTGCGCCCAGATGAGGTCGGACAAGGAACTTCCCTGCTCTGCCAGGTCACAGACGATCTGGGCGGCGCGTATGCTTGCGGCGATTTTGGCCCGGTTGCGGATGATGCCAGGGTCGGATGCCAGGCGGGCGAGGTCGGCCTCGCCGAAGCGCGCGACGCGCTCCGGATCGAAGCCGCGGAATGCGTCGCGGAACGCGTCCCGCTTGTGCAGCACCGTGCGCCACGACAGGCCGACCTGGAAACCCTCCAGGCAGATGCGCTCGAACAGGGCGGTCTCGTCGCGCACGGGACGGCCCCACTCCTCGTCGTGGTAGCGCACGTAGACCGGGTCCGTGGCGACATGCCGGCTGAAGCACCGCTCGACGGAGCCGCCCTCGGAGGGAACGATGGGGGAATCGATGTGTTGTGTCATGCCCACCAGTCTGGCCGTTGCCACCGACAATTCGTTCCCGCGCCTTCGGCGCCCGCCCGCACAGCACAGCCGGCCTGGGTACCATGGACGAGGACACGGGGGCATCCGGGTGGCCGACATGGCTCGCCACGCACGTGCCCTGGCATCCGACCGGCGCCGGCCACCTCCCCGGCGGTCTCGCGGGTGACGTGACGACGGTGGACGACGGGACAGCATGGCAACAAACGGGACGCGGCGCGCCGATTTGGCACGCCGGATCTGGATCAACGCGGCGATCGTCGGCTGCCTGGTGATGGCGGTCATCCTGTTCGTCTCGACGATCTGGCACACGCCCTGGAGCGGCGACACCGCGTGGCGCCACATCATGACCG
>Ga0209629_10001582_pt1 | contig 14604 bp, 7 predicted proteins | sample TergutCu122P5_FD_187286 | JGI IMG/M metagenome (GOLD analysis project Ga0209629, IMG submission 187286) | Cubitermes ugandensis P5 segment gut microbial communities from Kakamega Forest, Kenya - Cu122 P5 (SPAdes) (version 2) | ecosystem: Host-associated > Arthropoda: Insects > Digestive system >...
AGTTTACAAAATCCAAACATACACACAACCACACATTACAAAACCCACACATACACACACCCACACATTTCAAAACCCAAACATACACACACCGACACATTACAAAACCCACACATACACACACCTTATGGTCTTTTTTTATTTTATCGGCTAACATTTCGGATGACTTTCTCGTCATAAACACCCCCCACCCTCCTCACCATCCCATTCCAAGTCCGGCATACTCCTCGAAACCTTGTTCTACATTACCTTCAATCCATACACTAATGAAACAAGAACATACTCCTGCTACAGCAATCGACCTTAGACATGCATTTCACAACATTTTACACTTCAGGCAGAAGCCTGTGAAGAATCATTAAAACTCCGTAAACACCAAAAAATGCACAATTCCACAGTCTGTGTATTACTTCTCCTATTTAGCTCCTACATGTTTCGGCATTGTTAAAATCTTCAGAGAGCTTACACTAACATTTCATTAAAACATGCAGCAACAAATAGTTTATAATAAACATAAATGCCAAACAATACATATCATACGGGGACGGGCTCCAATTTGGAACAAAAAAGAACATAAATTTGTGAACAAGACAAACATATTCTGATCAGCAAACAAATTATACAATCACTGTATTACCAAATTATACAATCATTGTATTAACAAATATACAATTAATATTAACAAATTATACAATCATTATTGTATTAAAAATATACAATCAATATATTAACAAATTATACAATCACTGTATTCACAAATTATACAATCACTGTATTAACAAATTATACAATCACTGTATTAACAATTTATACAATCACTGTAAAACAAATATACAATCAATATTAACAAATTATACAATCACTGTATTAACAAATTATACAATCACTGTATTAACAACACTTTTGTGTACATAAAAATTTCAACCAAAACCTGCACTATTAACATCACAAATGTATGTTTATTGTAAACCATATATTGCTGCAGGGTTAAATGAAATCTTGGTGTAAGTCAGTGAAGAAGGCGACATGCCGAAACATGTAGGAGCTATGTAACAGAAAAAGTACATAGAATGTAGAATTGTGTATTTCTTGGTGTTACCGGAGTTTTAGCATACATCAAAATGGAAGGAATGAACAATTCGAAAGACATGTGTGAAGTTTACATACATAGGTTCCACTGACGTCATAAAACTACAGTACATGTCGACGGCGGCTGACCGGACGACGTCGGTATAGCGTCGAATGCTGTAACGGCTTGTGAATGCTAAGGGTAATATTCGTGGCGTGAGGGAAAAGCTTCGGTGGATGACAGAGAAATCCAAAGACTGTCTTACAGCTTCGAACCACAGACACCTAACCTAACACAAGTCAAGAGCGGTACAGTTCAGAGATACAAACTTCCGTCTCTATAGTTTTGTCCATTTTCGACAACCCGTCAATTAAGTTAGCAATCGCATTAGACCGCGCCTACTTCGTGCCGCTCTGCAAACCAATTTGAATTCGCTGTTTCAACCAAGTGCATACAATGAACACACGGCGAATGACAGGATGGGCACCGGTCCGCCCGCCTGCATGTTCACGTCTCAGAAGTCGCTGGAATTCCGAAGAACTTGGTATCTGGCGCCTCCACTACAAGGTGTACAAGAAATTTACATTTCTTCTGCATCAGTCATACAAAACCATAATTTACAGCAAACAACTATCGACATTCCACGTCGTTTGCCTCACAAATGACTCATCATGTAAGAACTTGCAATATATTAAAATAGCATTTGTAGCATTTTTCAATACGACGAATATGAAATGAAACAGAAGCAAAACGTTATGGCTCCAGGGAAGGTAAATATCAATACACCAGTGCCTTCCTACTGAACCAACCGAATAACGAAATTGACTACTGGCGCTCGCTTTTTACGAGTTCGCTTCGTTGGAAAAACACACAAGACGTAGGCCCCACATGTAAATAATAATTCATTATGGAAACATCTTGGATTGATATTGGAATGAAAATAATTAAGAAATAAGCATCACATTTTGCAATACTCACACGTTAACCCTTTAAATACGCAGCGCAGCCCGCTATATTTAAAGACCCAGTCCGTACCACGCTGTAAACACGTTTCATCTCGGTTATAAAAACCAATCAGTTTATGCTGTAAGTGGCACAAGTCGCTGTTTGTTCTCAGATAAATACAAAACACCTAAATACAGTGTGGGCAGAGAGTACAAATGTTGAATGTTAAACTGGTGGTGCATCACGTAACCAGTAGGCTTTGAGGGGTTAAAAGGCTGAATAGCATAAAGTTCCCTATGTTGTTCAACCAAGCAGCAAGCCGTAAACACATGTGTGCCGCGTTACCCAGGGCGTAAGACCTCCTGGTACACACTGCATTAAGGGTCTGTGTGGGACGCACAGCGTGTCTGGAGGCTGAGAAGAAAATGCCTGTCTGGAATCGAAGCTCGATTCAGAAGTGGTCAAGCCCGCGGCCAAGTCGCTGTATCGACTGAAAGGTTCGGCCTTCCCGAAGTATCACCTTCGTTGAGAGATTTAAACACTACGACACATAAATGGTAACTGAAGAGGGGCACGCGGTGGCGTAGTTGGTTGAGACACTGACTACAAGCCGGAAGGTCGCGGGTTCGATTCCCGATGGTGTCATTGCAATTTATCATTGACATGATCCTTCCGGTCGCTCTATGGCCCTGATGTTGTCTCAGCCTCTAACAGAAATGAGTACCAGAAATATTTCCTGGGGGTAAAGGCGGCCGGTGCGTAGTGCTGACAACCTTACCACCTTCAGGTGCCGACTGTCTTGAAATCTGGGAGCTTCAACCTACTGGGACCCTCTACAGGGCCTGTCCAGGCCTGTAATGGGATTGCTGTACCTATGTGCCTGAAGAAGATCGTTCTGCTACACACACAGTGCACTGTAACCGCGAAATAAAACTGCCGATATCACATGGCGTGTAAACTGTCTGATCTATAGCTGCCCTATCGGAGACATCCGCTACAGTTATGGTGCTGTGTCGAAGAATTCAATGCAGAAATCGATAAAATGGCTAGCAACCTGTTCGAAGACCGCACCTGCCCCGAGCGGAATTTACCCCACTGAATTCCAACACTCTCTCTGCCTTCTGTATATTCACATAAAAAGTTACCGAATCAGAAAGCATCGAACGAATCATAAATCCCAAATATCATTTCCTGTATACAAAAAAGACCGAAAACTCTTCGATGATCGCCGAACGCTAAAGTCTGCACACAGAAACAAGAAGAATCGGAGCAGAAGTACACATCAACGAATCACGTGACCGTGTAGCTGACATGTAGTGCGGTCTACATGATGGGACATTCATGGCGTGTTTTTCTCTCCACTACATTCTGACAGGCGTGTTTATACGAAACTACGAAACTTCACGATCACGAAGCTGGTTAACATTCAAGCATGCACGCACGCGCACGCACACACACAGCTTTGGTGTTATTTCTGGATCTCGTTTCTACAAAGATGAACGGCCCCTTTTCGTTTGGTGGATCTGCAGTTTATCCTGCGGTATACTGTGCAAAATCTGCTTTAGCTAAACAGATTTCTTATTCAAAACATGTCAGTGCTTATCCCTGCCTGAATATTTTGTTTTCAGCTTAGCATAACATCTTTTTCTTTTGATTTACTATATCAGTCTACATACACGTATTTCAACTTTATGAAGCTATCCAGTATACGATATGTCGTTATACAAATCAGCCGCTGTTTTACGACGTTAACACACAGCTACTGTGCCTGTAAAAAAAAAGGATACAATTTAAACCTGCATTCACAATAATGTGAAATAAGGTATACATTTAAAAATATGGGCAACCAGAAGCATTCGTTTTGACTGAAACACAGAGAAAGAAGGAATGCATAAGAAAGCCCTGTACTTCGACCATGAATGTAGTAAAACCCCTTCAAGAAAGTCATTATGAATGATAAGAGATTAACGAGGGAGCGACAGTAAACAGCTTCAATTCAGACAGCAAATCGGCTCATTGTGCCAAAGAATTATCAATTAATTGTATAACGAAGGATAGCAGTGCGAGAATGTAGACAGGCGAGAACTTAGAACAGTTAATCAGAACATTTAAACTGGATACACAGAGACAAACGCAGATAAATGTCGGTGAATATTAAAACTTTTAAAGTCTCGCCATTTCTTTAAGTGCCACCAGGTTTAACCTTTAAAAATTCTACACGGTGCTCGCATTGCATTTATGTGTTTTGTACGGATCTCACAACAAACGGCGACTTTTGCCTTACACAACATTAGCAGATTAGTTTTTTGTATAACCGAGGTGGAGAGTGTTTATTGCGGGGTACGAACCTTACATAAAACGTACACGTTTAGTCTTTAAAGGGCTAAGCCTAGCTGGGTTGAAAATTAAATGTTCTATGTTAATTTTTGAGCGAAGTTTGCACTGGCAAATGGAAATCTGTAGGTTTGGATGTGCGTCGAGATTTCGTATATGAAATGAACCACTCGATAAGAACCGATGTTAAGCGCCCTATACATTCTCAGTTAAACTGAGCGATTTTACTGTGTGACGTCAAACGTGACGGAAAAACTCAGTAAACTGCGCTGTTTTTAAGGCAATAGCGCAGACATAAGAACTGTCCTTTCTAGTCGTCTTTCAGATAGAGAATTGCGCAGTTCACTCAGGGAATCCCACACTTTTCTCAGTTTACCTGCCGACACCACGATGGCATCATCTCAAGACACTCAATCTTCTAGCAATTCAATCAGCAGATGAGCATCGCATGATATGTTCCTTTTCAAATACCACTTCTTACTCCACATTTTACGATTTTTTTTCCAGCTTTTCGGATAACATTATGGCCGATGTGGCTAGCAAACAGCAAACGACAGCCTTGTTTTTTATCGACCTCAGTCACACGCACAAGAAGACAAACAGAACTGACAAAAAAGCTGACAAACTTGATGGGAAACCTGTGCTGTGCAGAAAAACTTCAGTTCAGGTTTTCGTGCAGTTTTTTCACACAGTTTAACTTAGAGTGTATGGAGCCCTTTAGTTTAGCTACCATTAAATGCTTTTCTCGGGGAATGGAACAAAAATATTCAGCTAACTGAAGAACCGACCTGCAGTTCCCTAGCATATGCGTACCTCTAGACACTGTCAAACGATCATTTTACATGTTCAAAATACGCGTTAATTCTGAAACACTCAGTTCTTAATTTCATGTCTATATCTTGCACATGTAACTGCGTTTCGGTGCGTTCACGTGACCCTCGCAAACTGCTGAAAGTCAAATGAAGATGAATGCACAGGGTGTCATTTTTGAGTGCCTGATATCAAACACTTCCAGTTCCCAAAACGTACCGCTGCACGGGCAACACAATCTGCAACAGAATCAGAATGGTAGTCTATACTTCAGGCGGCGTAGATCTAGGGAAATAGCTGGAAGATGATAACTAACTTGAACACGACAAGATTTTGGGTTCGTGCATTTGGGACAGTATATTGTACAGTTGCAACAGCGTAGTGGCCGGACTATCAAATCTGGCACTGCAGTGCTAATTTAAACTAACTTTCGGTTTGTGTTGAAGCGTACCGTCTCGGGCTTTCGACACCTAGACCTGCCTCCATCTTCACGTGTGACAGGAAAAAAGGATAAACTCCCACCAGAACGAGTGGATTTGCAGCCTCAGGCGACAGGAAATGTCGTAAATTCCATTCACCAGACCGACCGTACATCACCATCAGAACCATCAGACCCTCTGAAGTTTAGTGGTTACCACACGTACCACCAGGTTTAACGTTCAAAACCTTCCACGCTGCCGTCAGAGTGCATTTCTGTGTTTCGTACTGTACGCCTGGTTACAACAAACACACGGCACTGACTTCCACGCGCGCTACATGCCCTGCCCATACCACCCGCTGGCACACGACCACTCTAATGATGTTTCATAAACGGAACATATCACAGGCCTCCTCACTGTGGACTCTTGACCAGCCTCCTGTCACATCATCTTGCACCCAAAACCCCCTCAGCACCCTGCCGTACAACACTCCTTCAATCTATATCATTCTCTTCACAGGAGATACCAATTTATTATCCAGACTAACAAATGCACATTATTATTATTATTATTATTATTATTATTAACTGCAATTGAATTGGACTGTCCAGATTGTATATGCAGCCACCAAACAACAACTTCCATATTTTGTTAACATTTTTATAGATTTTATCACTCAACAACGATCACGTGAACATTTTAATGTACTAATTTTATTCAGTTGTAACTTTAATGATTTTGTAACTTTAGCAAAGCGCATGTTTAAGACTCTCTGAAGATGAAGCAAATGCATTGAAACGTGTAGGGGTGCTGACGATATACAGAATATTATTATTAATATATATTAATATATATATGTATGTTTATATACGTTGTGCATTTGTTGGTGTACAAGAGGCAAGGTACGTACACCAAAATAGAAGATACCAAGTTTTACACCCACGGAATACCCGATCTTTACTCTCAATTTTCGAGTGCACGCCACAGAGCGTCGACCAAAAATCCGTAACTTTCAGCGGTAAATTCAACACAGTCAAATTTTATCGTCAGGTCTCGGGGCATATTTTACAAATATTAGTACGGTAAGCGCTGCGGGTCGCAAAAACAACGCAAACAGGTCAATAAGCACTACCACTTACACAGTGCTGCACTTTTATATTTGGTACTGATGCATCGCCTAAGGTTCTGGCTCCTGAAACACTCTCATAGCATAAGTTCAATATGATACTGCACTTATAGTTCCAGCGAATTCTCAGATATTACTCTATATATGTGGAAATAAAATGCCAATTAGATGCAACAGAGGTTTTTATTGCAGATCTTATTGCTTGCTCAACATGTTTCGGGCACCACTATGCCCATCATCAGGATCTCAAGAGTATTATACAGCGGTTGCTGCCTGTGGTATTTCGTGCTGTGGCTTTCAAATTGCTAGTCTGGTGTGGAGCTGAGGGTTATGTGTCCGGTTAGCAGGATGCTGGTTTACCAGCAACTTGAAAACCACAGCACGAAATACCACAGGCAGCAACCACTGTATAATACTCTTGAGCTCCTGATGATGGGCATAGTGGTGCCCAAACTATGTTGAGCAAGCAATAAGATCTGTAATAAAAACCTCTGTTGCATCTAGTTGGCATTTTATTTCCACATATTAACGACGATGCACGGTCAAAATCACATCAAATTACTCTATATACGGTGTCTGAAAGAGCCTGTCATTCATTCCGAACATAATGATAACGTTAAGACAATCTGGAAATGCTATTATGAGCCACGATACAGCCCACAGGTCTGCGGTCTTTCTAATGGAAGAAACTTTTTAAAGAGGCATTCACACCAGTCGCTAATGGAGCTTTCAGAAACAGCCCCAACGTTTCATGGACTACAACCATCAAAGCTCGCATTAACTTTACTTGGCTGGCGAGCCGGGCGATGAAGACAGATTGCTGCGCCTGCCAGCAGATGTGACGAGGAAAGAAAGTGTTCCTACGAAGAACCGGCGGATGGAACAAAATAAATCCTTGTAACCCTGCATCTGATGGGCCGAAGGTAATGTCTCGGCCTATCTCGTCTTTATTTAATGGCGACAATAAATAGAAAAGGACGTGAACCCATTCCTTCTAACGCTTAACCGCTCGCCTGAATACAGACTGATATTCATACAGTATTACCTGCAATTCATGGCAGTTTTTACTGTTTCAATCCCCATATTTTTCCGAACGCCTGTATACCTTCCGACTTCTCTACAAATATCCTTCGGCTTGCAAACCCTCATAACGTACCGCGTTTTCTCTACAGAGTGTGTTAGTGTGTGTCGTGTTATTCTGAGCACAAAGAGGGATTACTCCTCCAAGAAAATCTGCCTTTGTTATCGATAACGTGTTTATTGTACAGTTCCAACTGTTTCTACACGGTATAAAGATACACATCCACAATCCCTTGCCCGAAGCTCTTGGAGCCAGAACAGTTTCGGAATTCAGAAGTTTTCGGATTTTAGAACGGTAATACGGTGAGTATACCATTATTACGTAAATGCCAAGCAGGGGTCTGAGGCAGGCCTTCGTAACCGCATTACTATTTCTGCAGCTTAACGTATGAATATTCACACTTCGTGGAGTCTAAATAAAGACGGAAACAAAGCTGCTACCTCACGCCTGCAACATGAGTGGCGTGGGTCAAAACTTTTGGATTTTCGGAGCTTTTAGGATATAGAAATTGCGGATAAGGGATTGTGGACCCGTACTGTCTCTCTCGAAAGCCTGTCCATCCTCACAATTCCTCCATTCTGCTGAGATGACATTTTACGACGAATGAATGTACCGAAATCTCGGGCGATCAGCCACATCAAAGTGCAGTTACACCTAGAAACGGACGTTTCGGAGCCCTGATCCACCTTCACCATTACGAATAGCGATGGAGACAGCAGATCCCGAAACGTCGGCTTTTAAGCCAGATTTGATGCAAATAATTACTCGAGACGACCTTAGTCCATTTACATTAACCTCCGGCCACTTTCTACATTCTAATTCGTTGTCAATGTAAGGGTCTACTAATTCTTAGAGGTGTTAAATGTCACTGTCACAAAATGTCCACACGCACGCACTCACAGTGGCACCCTACTGTCACCAAGCTGCGCCTGCTGCCGTGCTTTCCTGTGTCTGATCATTTAAAAGACCACGGCTCACTTAAACGCAAGAGGTGTATTACTTCCTTAACACGTCCCGCTGACACAGTTTCTGCGACCATTTACTCAGTACTTACAGGCGTATACCGGAAACGTAATTCAGAAGTTACATGTTTGATCCGAAGATCCATTTCAAGAAAAAAGAGACAAAACGAAGCAGAATTTTCTGCGATATACGTCTACGGAACCAAGTCCACTTCATAAAGCCACAAACAATTTATATCCCTGTTTTCCTCCATTCTTCCACTCCGCTTATGCAGGTACGTCTTTCACATTTTCATATACAGCCCCACTGCCTTAACAATTAACAAGGCTTTTCCACTCCGACGCTACATTTCAAGCTGAAAGATCTAACAAAACCAGAACACACATGATACTCTGGATATGAAGTATTGCACCAGGTACTTACGATAAAGTGTTGGTGGAGAATGCGCTGTGGCACTACAAAGCACTAAGCGTCTTACAGATTTCCGCAACTGCACCAACATGTATCGACGCCCGGGACGTCGCGATACAAACGACGTCTCAGAGCCAACAGCCGACCAACTGACATCGCTTCCTGCTTTAACCCTCCGTGGTGTGCGCAGAGGACCTGCGCCGGCATGCACCCAGTTCCAGTGGCGTGCGCCCAAGTTAACAGGTGGTGGGTTCTGTTCGAGCCAAATCACCATCACACGTTTTCCCAAAAGAACACTTTAAAAAATATATACCACAAAGGCGGATTGGGTGGCGCGAGCAACCCTTCCCCCGGAAGAAACAACTAGTTTCGAAACGTCAGTACATTTATCTAAGCTGTTACTCTATGCCTTGCTTTACACTAAGCTAACTTTACGTTACGAGAATCTAAATTACTCTCTCTACTTGGAATTAAAATGAATTTATACAGCAGTCGATACGAGACATGAGAATTACATACATACATACATACATACACACACACATACATACATAAATACATACATACATCCATACATACATACATATGTAGGTAGAACTCTTTATTGACTGTATCACCACGTGGAACATTTTGTCGAATCACAGCAAGCACTTTCTCAACACGATCGTCGTCCATTGACGTGGAGGCCGTCCAGAATTGGTGTCCTCTTCGATGGACGTTCTGTCCCACTTCAAACGCTGGTACCACTCGTGACATTGCGTACGGCTCAAACAATCCTCTCCGTAAGCCTGTTGCAACATCTGAAAAGCCTCCGTAACAGGTTTTCCCAATTTGAAACAGAATTTGACGCAAACGCGTTGCTCCTCATAATCCTTCATTTATCAACTTGCAAAAAAATCGCCGACGGTACTAAACACGCACTCATTCAAGCGCGTGTAGCTCGATGACTAATTGATGTGGCGTGACGCTGCTAGTGTCAGAATAAAGCTTGAAGTCCCCGCTACACAACGCCACCATCGCGAGCGTGCTGTGCGCGCTCGCTGGCTCGCTATTTCACAAGTTCGGTTTCTTTATGAACCGCCTACGTATTTGCACATCTCCCCGGAATGAGGTTACGTAGCGTGTTCTTACGAACATGGTAATAAAAAGGCGGTGAATTTCTTGGTCTACTGAGCTTGCCAAAAACATGAGAGATTTTCTCCGGCGATCATCCACGACAACCCGGGGAACAAGAGAATCTCTTCGGAACTGCGTCTGTCTACATCAGTAGTGAAATGCTGGCTGGACGAAGCTACAAGTACAGCCAGTTGTGTTATACAGATCGGCAGTATACAGTCGTCACGAATCTATGGAAGTACTTTTTTTTCGGCGGGACAGCCCCCAGTGGGCCAGGGCCTCCTCATTCACAAGGTTTCTAGATCACACATAACGACGCAACGCTGTCGGTAGGACTCCTCTACCTGACAGCACACAACACTCACAACAGACATCCATACCCCCTGGTGGGATTCGAACTCACAATCTCAGAAGGTCAGCGGCCGCAGAACTACGCCTTAGACCGCGCGGCCACTGGGCCCAGTACGGTAGTATTACACACTTAAAATATTCATCCACAGATGTTTCTGCAACACGTAGACAATTACGTGGCGAATTTGCTGTCACGCCACAAACTGTGTATATTTACCTTGCAGCCTAAATCTACAGATCCCATCATGATGGAGAATGTCTCCGGAAATTTGGAATCTTCTCCAGACTAAGACAGCTGGTCTCTCGAGAAGAAGAATCTTCACTCCCAGCTGCCACGAAAACTCACGGATCACACTCTTTAAAAGGAACCTGAACAAAAGACAAGCCGGCAGCCTATCACGGGTAATAGACCATGCTCCCAGCGCCCACCTTTAAGTGTGTCACCAGAACTGTATTGCAGCCACGAAAAGAAGCACCATGCATCGACCCCCACAAATGCTGACAGCGACCAGAAACTTTACCAGGCATAAGCTCTTTGGGATGGTCGAAATACGAGGGCCAGAGGCGGCCGGTTGGGGACATAAGAGTCGGCAGAACGGAAGCCAACTAAAGCTGCTTTACCACCGGTGACGCAGGTTTTTAAGATAATAATTTCATTTCGATATACCTCCAGAAATCTCGCTGCGGAGCGGGGTCTGGCATCGGGCCATCCGATCAAAACCACAGGCTTATTTTTCTATTCTGAAGTGCATTCCGGCTGTGTTTCCTGTACTACAGTGCCTAAGGACGGAAACCAATCCTCTGGTCGAAACGTTACAGGGGTGTTGATAAATCCTTAGCCCGACCTACTTCCCAATGTATTTTGTTTGATGGTGAGAATATTTCGTTTGATGCTAGTCTTGTTATACAAACAAATAGTATTATATTCCTCCAATTACGAATATAAATAGGATATATGAAACTTAAAATCTTCTGTCGCTGTAGCTTGTTTCCTTCCTGGTTGGGCTAAGGACTTATCAGCACCCCTGCACTTTTAATTTCTATTTGAAACCCGGGTCGCCCAAACAGCAACTGATTCCACAGTAAATGAATTCAGTTATTCTTTTCTTCTCACAAAATATTCCTGTCCGCTTTCTGCTCCGCTTTCCTTTTATCGTCAGTTCGCAAAGAGGTTTATTTGCACGAGTGCTGCCACTCCTTCACATAAGGTGTGATGGAAAACTTCCGACAGCAAACGAAATGTCGTTTGTAACGCGACACTACGGATCGAACGATTTCTTTAATATCATCGGGTACAGCAATAACCTCTCTCTTTGTTGTCACTCCGTGTGCATTCTGTCATCAGCCTCTTAAGATTATAATTTCACGTCTAAACGAAAATCTCTCCCATATTTCTTCCTCGTCCAGATTTAACCCTTCGTTTACTGACTGGGTACGAAATGTACCCAGGCGTGGAATTTTTTGTACAATTCTCGCTGGTATAGAGTAACAATCTTACCAATTTTTCTATTTGTTCACTGAAAGTCTCATTGACACAAAATAATCATCGTTCGGCACATACATTGTTTTATACATATGGTATGTTTTTCTCAAATCCAACTGGACCATTCTGTACCCATAGAAGGTGCTCTATTTGTCCAACAGCTAAGGACAGAAACACAGACTGGAAATGTTGCCAGTGCGCAGAATGGGTGGGCAAGGACCACTCTATCAAAACAATTCAAATAAAATGTGACAATTGCAAGGAACAATCATACTAGAGACAAATTTCATTTAAGTTCTAAATTATATTTTCTTGTTCTCAAATACTTTAAGTAATTCGCTCTAAATAAATTGCATTAAAAATGAGAAATCTGAATAAAAGTAATGTTTTGACTTCAATTGAGCTTATTAATCGAACCTTGAAAAAATGTTGAGAAAATAGTTTTAAAAATATGGGTACAAAATGTACCCAGTACCGTGAAAGTAGGAAGTTTTTCTGCTCAGTAATTCGAGCGTTAAAAAAATAAAAATCTGCTAATCCGCACGCACGCACACACAGCAATTAACCGACAATTTACCACAGATACGCCATACAAGTGGCCGGAACACCTACACCAGCCATCACGCCTGTAAAATTACCCATCTGCATGATGGTTCAGCACGAATTCACTCATTATGAAATCACGACCTGCCAGTGTTGAAAGACACCAGCCTAAAATCGGTGACGTATACAAACAGAGTTAAAGTATCAGCTATTATGAAAATGCGATAGCAATTATTGGCCTATCATTAAATAGATACCAGAGAAAAATTTAAAAGCCCATCACTTATTTTCCACAATGGAAATGTTTAGTAAAATAATAAGAAGCTTATGTTTCAGTTAGGATAAAAAAAGTTTGTATTATGTTGTGACGCATCAGATTAGTTTAACAAAGATAGTCTAAACGAAAGCCACAGGACAGTCCGAATAAGCAAACACTTGTCTGGTCCTTTTACATTGTTTATTCTGTGCTTTATGATTAAATAAATAACAACAAATGCACTATTCTGTATTTTGTGCGTACAATGTTTTACAAGGCTCCTGAAATTGTTAAATCTGTACATTTTCTTGAACCATGTTGCTGCGTTTGTTTCCAATTCTGACTAGGAAACAAAGAACAGATGTTCGCAAACATTCCTTCGTAAATAGGGCCATTAAAACTTGGAATCATTTACCTGCAAGCTTACTAGCGTCTTTCTTCTGAAATCTAAAAACGTTTAGAAAGAGAATTAAGAAAGTAGTTACAAGCAAGGGAATTCAAGTGGGGATTGAGTGAAAATAAGTGACGTGATGTGAAGTGTAGTGATGTGGAATGAACGGACGTGATCTATGTGATGTGATTTTATTCTGAAGTGAAGTGAGTTAGGTTGAAGTTCTTGGGGATAAAAGTGCCACGTACATTAGGGTGACCTTAAACTGAGGGTAACTTGACTGTATTGTGACTATTTCATTTAGGTATGTATTGTACGGTTTCTTTAACTTGTACTGTGGTTGTTGTAACTTGTTTTGTAATGTGTGGGTGTGTAAGTGTAGGTTTTGTAATGTGTGGGCGTGTGTATGTGTGGGTTTTTAATACGTGGGTGATTTGGTAATATATGTACTTGTATTTACTATGTTTTGTAGTGTTTGTACTGTGTTTTTGTATTGTTTCATTTATATTTGTCTGTACTAGTGTAAGGACTACTGCCACAGAGTGACAACTCAATTGCAGTTGTCAATAACAAAAATAATAATAATAATAATAAATTCTCTTTGGTGTCTCCGTAATGACGGGTTATTTTTGCTTGGAGCTCAATAAAGACTGCAGCGCAGCATTGTGCATTTGTTGGTGTTACATGAGTTATGAGTCTGACACTTTTCATAATCAGAAAGGTATGAAACAAGGAGAAGCTTTATCACACAGGTTTTCAACTCTGACTTAACAGCAGCGGTGTGAAACATTTTTTAACTGTGACTCCACTGATTTGGCCAAATGCCACAAAGGGATTTTGAAACATAAGACATATACCGAAGCATCATACCGAACTCATTTCAGTCATATCCGTACTATATAGCTATAGCGCTTGTTTTAAGATCTAATACAGATTAACTAATGTCGTGCGCGAAACTGCAATAAAAATACCTTGCTCACTTTCTTGACAGGTTCACCAAAAACACAAGTCTACCAACCTGTCTTTATTCAAGGAAACTAAGCTACAAATATGATAAACTTACTACATTTAATATCGATACCAAAGATTACATAGGTAAACTGTCTCGGGTATCAGGGTTAATATACTGGACGTGTTCAATTATGAATTCCCAACATCCTCCCCACCCGGATCAATCTCCAAGGGGATGACCAGCTGTGTGGGGCATGTAATTTGGCGGCCATCAGTCCTACGGAGCACCACCGTTCTTACTTGGCCGTCCCGTCCCTTCCACAACTCCTCGATGCGTGCGCGAACCAACAAGTGT
>Ga0209629_10001585_pt1 | contig 14593 bp, 6 predicted proteins | sample TergutCu122P5_FD_187286 | JGI IMG/M metagenome (GOLD analysis project Ga0209629, IMG submission 187286) | Cubitermes ugandensis P5 segment gut microbial communities from Kakamega Forest, Kenya - Cu122 P5 (SPAdes) (version 2) | ecosystem: Host-associated > Arthropoda: Insects > Digestive system >...
CCACACACACACACACACACACACACACAATGTGCCCAACCATCACATTCTTTTTGGTTTCACCACCCAAATAATATCTGGTGAGAAGGACAGATCATAAAATTCCTCATTATGTAGTCTCCTCCACCACTCCATTACATCATCCCTCTTAGGCCAAAATATATTCCTCATCACCATATTTTCAAACACCCTCAGCCTATGTTCTCCCACAATATAAGAGATCAAGTTTCACACCCATACACATCAACAGGCAAAATAATGGTTATGTATGTTTTAATCTCTGTATTTTTTGACAGAAAATTGGAAGACAGAAGATTCAGGACTGAATGACAGCAAGGATTCCCTGACTACATGCTGCTCTTAATTTCTTCAAGAATGTAATTTTGATTTGTTAGGATTGTTCCCAAATATTTTAACTGTTCCACATATTCAAAGAATTTATTACCTATATTTATTACCCACGTTTATGTTGCGAAGATTTGCACTAGACTGAAGAAAATCATAAGAGTTCCAAAAAGCTGAACTAAGATGGGATCTGAAGAAGTTATAAGCTCAGTGACAGTAAGTGCAAGAAACACTAGAAGAAAAACATGGTAAAATCGATTGTGAAAGAGGGAACGTGGAAATGCAGTGGAATAATATCAAGAAATGCGTGCTAGATACTATGAGAGATTTGGTTGGAAGGGTTGAGAGGTAAGCAAGAAAGCCATGGATTACAGAGGAAATGATCAACAAAATGGAAAAATGAAGGCAATGGAAAAATGTAAAGCAGGAAGGAAGAACTATAGAAGACTGCAGAACAAACTGAAAAGAGCCACAGACAAGGCCAAGAAGGAATATCTTGACATCACACGTGATGGGATCATGGAATTTCAAAGAACAGAACATCATGATTTAATGTACATGAAGATGAAGGAAGTAGGTTGGAAAGAAAAGCAAGGAATTCAAAACTCTGGTACAAAAGACTCTAAAGGGAATATAAGAGTAGATAAGAGGAAAATAATGAAAATTTTTGAGAATCATATTACAGAGATATATAATCAACCTAATCAACCAGAAAACCTAGAAGTCGAACTGGAAGAGAAAGAAGATGTAAACAAGAAAGGTCCTTATACTTTACAAAATGCAGTGGTACATGCTATCAAGGAGCTGGGGAAAAGAAAGCTGCAAAGGACAATGATGTAACCTGGGGATATACTGAAACTGGTGGGAGAAGATGATTTCAGAATAATGACACAACTGATCAAAAAAATGTATGAAAATGGAAAGTGGTCCAAGGATTTCACTAAAGTTACAATGACTGCCTGAAAGAAGAAGCCAAAAGCTACAAAATGCAGCGACCATTGTACCAGCAGCCTCATCACACATACTGCTAAGAGAGTAGCAAGTATACTGAGAAGCAGAATTTAAAGAAAATTGAGCAAGTATGTGGAGAATATCAGTTTGAATACAGAACAGGAAAAAGAACTATGAATTCCATTGGGATGCTGAGAATGAAATCAGAAAGAACTCTGGACATAGACGATAAATTGTGTGCGTGCTTCATAGACGGGCAGAAGGCACTTGTCCATGTAAAGTGGACCAAATTAATGTGCATCCTAAAGGAAAATGTTATCTACTGGTGCGGCAGAAGATTGATCAGCAAACTGTATGTGGATGAGAGCGTTAAAATGAGACTGGATGAAGGGGAGATAAGAAGCATGAAGATTGGAAGAGGAGTCAGATAGGGATGCTGTTTGTCACAGATTCTATTCAATTTGTACAGCAAATGCCTTACCAAGGAGGCTGTTAAAGGGTTTGGAAACTTCGAAATAGGAGGACACGTAATTTGAACTTTGAAATATGCAGATGAATTTGTGCAACTGTCTAAGGAAGAAGCGGTGCTACAGGGCACGATTGATAGGCTAACTTGAAATTGAAAGATGCTACAGAATGGAAATGAATGTGAAAAAAACTAAAGTAATGAGAATCTCAATCTTCCTAGTACAGATTATGAGAGATTAAAAACACCTGGAGAATGTGGATTGTTTGAACTACTTTGGTAGCATGATAACAAATGATGCAAAACATACATGGACAATTAAATGCAGTATTGTCGTGGCAAAACCAGCTTTCAACAACAAGAAGACTCTTTTCATCAGCAAATGAGAATGAGACCGAAGGAAGAATTTAGTACAGTGCTACATTTGGAACATAACTTTGTACAGTGTTGAAACTTGGACATTTTGGAAAGTAGATCAGAAATATCTCAGAAGTTCTGAAATGTGGTACTGGAGAAGGATGGAGAAGATCAATTGGACTGACTGTGTGAGAGATTAAATATTACAGAGTCCAGGGAGACAGGAACATCCTACAAATAACAAAGAGAAGGAAGGATAACTGGATTCATCATATCTTGCGTAGGAACTGCCTTCTAAAACACATTACTGGTAGAAAGACAGAGAGGATAGGAAGATAAGGAAGAAGATGTAAGAAGCTACTGGATGACCTTAGGGAAAAGGAAGGATACTCTAAATTGGAAGAGGAAGCACTAGATCACACCCTGTGGAGAACTTGCTTGCAGCAGGCTACAGACCTGTCGTAAGACAGACAACAAAATGAGTGCACAAATTTATGTTGCAATTTTGTCCTGCATTCTGAACTCGAGACATGGCCATATACTTAGTTTTCTCAGCATTTAACTCTATACTATTCTCCTTACTAGCAACTAATAAAGCTTCTGTGGTTTTTTAACAGCATACATGCTCTCACACCACATAATAATATCATCAGAGTAAACGGAAAGCTGATGTGTACCATTTAATTTCAAGCCCTCCTGGTCTGCCTGAACCCTCCTAATGGCACATTCTACAGCAAAGTTGAAAAGCAATGATGATAAAGCATTTCCTTGTTTCAAACCATTCTTAATAGGAAATATGTAAGACAGATTTACAGATCCTTACAGTACCAACACATGCACAGTTCCACTATAATGTATTTCACTCCTGATTGGCTAGTACATATTTCGGCTTAACTATCATCTTCAGGGAGCTGACACCATATTACTAAAACTTACAGCAATAAAATAGTCTTACAATGCTTACATATATCAAACGTACAGATTAAAATTTAAATCAATATCAAATGTACAGATGAAAACTTCAATCTGTACATTTGATATGTATTAACCTTTTAAAGCTTACTGGTCATGTGATGCACCACCAGTTTAACATTCAACAACTGTACGTTCTGCCCACACTGTATTTATTTGTTTTGTATTTATCTGAGAACAAACAGCGACTTGTGCTACTTACAGCATAAACTGATTGGTTTTTATAACCGAGATGAAAAGTGTTTACAGCGCAGTACGTGCTGGGTCTTTAAATAAAGCGGTCTGCGCTTCGTCTTTAAAAGGTTAAGCATTATAGGACTATTTTATTGTTGTAAGTTTTAGTAATATGGAGTCAGCTCCCTACAGAAGGCAGTTAAGCTGAAACATGTATGAGCTAATTAAGAGTGAAATACATAATGGTAGAACTGTGGGTTTGTTGGTACTGTAAGGATCTTTCAATCATTTACAATGCACAGAATGAACAATATAAAACAATATGACCATGTAAGACAAATGTTTGTCTAACCAGACTCTACCAGAAGTTTGTAAAACACCTACTGCACCCACAAAACAAACTAAACATCAAAGACCGTTTAACACGAAACTGGTAAATCATGTATGAATGTGATCATACTTGCACCATGCATGACCAGTGCTAGTGGCAAGAAAGAAACATCAGGTTGGTTATTTCATCCTGCATGGATCATTCTAACCGGTCAGATTAAATAAAGTTATGGTAACTTAGCTTAGCTTATGGGGTTCAGCAGTCAAACAAGAACTGTTGCACATTTTTATTATAAATAAATATCACAACTGTACCTCAGTGGGGTAAATCCACGACCTCGTCCCCTAAATTCCTCAGGCTGAGCTGCAGGACGTTTCACACCGAGCCTGAAAAAACAAATCACGTTCCTGCACAGAAAACGTACCACAGTATTATAAAGAACAACACACATTAGGCCTCTGTAGCATGAAGTTTATGTAAAGAGTAATCAAAAATTCATCTCCTAACTCATCTTCCATTGTCTCCATTACAGTAACTAGTCACTTCTCTTTACGGAAATTATTGTTACTTATTGTGGGAATCATAAGACATAAAAACATGCAGAATTTGATATTACACATTTTATGGATTATTCTTACAATCAGCCATATTCACCAATAGATGAACACAATGAGATATAACAAATATGTCAAGTCCTGCATTTCTGGTAAATATAACTGATTTCAAAATGCTGACTTCTGAATGTTAAAGCAGGTGACACATCCAGTAACAGGTCAAAAAAAAAACCCATATAGGAACTACCACAGTGTGCCACACTAAAATATAGCAATCCCTAGAAGTAGCAGTTTCATAGGCTGATGACATACCGTTACTGCATACAACTGTCTCAGTACACTAACTGTCCAATAAGATTCGTAATCAGATGACGGAAGAAGTAACGTGCGGTCACATAGGCAGAACCAGAAACTAAACAATGTACGTTGTTGTGTTCATGCTCACATGCCTAGTGAAGTTTCACTAATGCATGTTTCAGTAAGTAAATTCATGCAATCATAAGACTGTATGTGATCCCTTTACGACTTCTAAAACGTACCGCTGTTGTCCTTCGTTGGGATCTCTTCCTATGAGTTTTTTTATGTGTTCATCCACTCCTTTAAGGTTATCCTTTGCTTTCTCAAGTTCTGCTTGAAGAGCCCCAAAAGACTTCATGATTTCAGTGGCCATGATGATAACTCTGGTGCACTTACGTGTGTAGTAAACAATGAATAATTAATTAATGATAAATTAAAACACTCCTACTACAAACGAGCCCACTTGAACTGCAAAATATCGATACGAACCAACAATCACACAAAAATAAAACATACATGGACTCGAAAGCAGATCCACATTATGAACCCTTTACTGAAGGAATGTTCAAACTGATTTAAGAAAAAAAGATTCTCAGTACTGGAATATCATCACGCATAAAACTAGACTATAATATGAGCCAACTTTTACACTGCACACGGAATTTCTTGTACAAATCCCCTAAACTTCTATGTTGTCAGCTCTGCTGCTTTTGATACGTTTTTGTCATCCATCAAGCCATTGGCTGATTCGTGCCACAGATAACAGATGTCCGTACACCGCAGAATCGTCTATGTGACTTCCAACTGGATGTAAATTTTAAACTTTCATAACAAAGATACAAAGATGTTATAAAAAAATGATCACAATAGTATCTTTGTTATTATAATCACAACGGTATGAAATGATTTAAGATTACGAGTTTTATGCTTTGCAGCGGGTATCAATCAATCGATCGACGGTCATCTTGTGGGGTTTACAGTGTGTAGCGTGTTTCATTTGTAACGAAGTTTCGGGAGAACGTACTGCCTTCATCTCCAGAAAGACTAATGTTCACCAATTCACTTGCTCCCAAGCAGTTCTATTAATCCTTGGACAGCAGTTATATTGCGAGTTATAGATTAGACCTACGTTTTAAAGAACATTTATATTACACCGTGTAAGACAGACAATAGTAAAGTAATTTCGGGTCTCATAACAGTACATTTTAACAATATATATATATATATATATATATATATATATATATGCCAACTACTGCTGCCTATCTAAGACTTCTCGTGTGCGTGGGGCGTAGAGTCCGCTAAAACAAAATTATTACAGTTTTCGATATATTCGAGCACCTTAATCAAAAGCCTTCATGAAAAGGAAGATAACCTATCTGTCTAAAGATGGATTCCACTGTGTAACTCAAGTCCGATTTAGAAAGGTAATTACAGTAACTCAAGTTTATTCATATTTCTCTTAAATATGCTGACGGTTTTGTATTTAAGTAGGTCCCAACATTTCAATTCCATTTGTTGGTAATGTACTTCACTATACAAGCTATTTGATTGACAGTACAAGACGCGATAACTTGATGTCACCAAAATCTCACAGCTACGTGACATTTCTCCTGAATTTAAACTGGCCATCAATTGTGAACTAGAGTTGAAGAGCTGGCCATATAACAAAAAAGTTTTTTACTCGTTTAATTTGCTGTCGGCTGCACAAGGAAATTGACTTCTTGGTATCTTGGTGTCAAGGTGTCGCTGGTTAATAATCTAAAGGTTTCAAGCACTTGTTACCTGTAAAATTTCCTAACGTGAAGTAGCCTGATTTCCCAGATACTGCAAACTAGCGCGGAAGGATATTACTTTCCGTACATCGGATTTGAAGCATTGAAGTGGATACCGAAACAAAACAGAGCACGAGGAAGACCGAAGAAAAACTGGATGGAAGGAATAAAGAAGGCCATGAACGAAAGAAACCTAAATGAAGGCCAGTGGGAAGTTAGGTAGCAATGGAGTCTAGGTGTCGGACAACGTAGAAAAATGTTTTGAACCTGATATATATATATATATATATATATATATATATATATATATATATATATATATACATCGGCTTTGAAACAACATTCATCAGCAAAAGAAAAATTAAAAGACGGTCTGTAGCAAGAAACCTAAATGAAGGCCAGTGGGAAGATAGGTAGCAATGGAGTCTAGGTGTCGGACAACGTAGAAAAATGTTTTGAACCCGATATATATATATATATATATATATATATACATCGGCTTTGAAACAACATTCATCAGCAAAAGAAAAATTAAAAGACGGTCTATAGCAAGGTCGGATCTAAAGACTGTGATGTAATTGTGTGCCGTCCCCTGTTTGGTTGCCGTCAACCAACAACCGCACATATGCCATCTAGAATGAAACGGACGAACTGCGATCTGCGTCGCATCAAAAGATGTCGCTAAAAATTATCTATTTCCACAACCCCACTGGTATTGTATGTGTGCGTGGTGGTGTGCATTTGTGGGAAGTAATTTTTAAAGTGTCAGTGCTTCTGTATGTGTGTGTGTGTGAATTACGTGTGTTGATTCGACTTTCACAAGATACGTAACGTGCAAGTGTAAAACTGATCACTCATATGCCATTGGTAATCGTGCGCGGATTTTCATCACACCTAGCTATAATGTAGCAAAGTTTAATATTGCTGTATTGTATGAGAGAAAAGCCCATTTGAGAGTACGGTGGGGAGATGGCTGACGAAGTGCTTTTCGAATTCTTGCATTCAGAATTGGTTTCGTACGTTCTGGCTAATTCAGAAAAGGACAAAACGGTAATTACTAAATGCCATATATATATATATATATATATATATATATATTTTGGTTGGAATTCGTCTAAGCGACGAATTGTGCGCAGAAAATTCTAACTCTGATTACTGGTCTTCTGTTCTAGCACGGTGATTTGTCCAATTTAGAATACATAGGATTTTCAACTGGCTACAGGATAATTGAAAGGTAAATAGCACATACAGGCCTGCCATAGTGGTGGACGTGAATAAACACCTAACCATGGCCCAAATGATATTCAATCAAAAATCCTAACTCCTCATACAACAAACTGCAATTGTGAGCGCATTTTAAATTTTTTGTTTTATTATAGCAGTCTCATCTATATTAAAAGTTCAATTTGGCACATTGTGAGCCACTTCTGCATTGTCATTTAGGATGTATAGAAGCCACAAGGCAAACAGTACATCCATGAGCAGTGGTTGAGACAAAACTGACTGTAACCACCTTAAGTTGTTCCCATAACATGTTGATTCAGAAGCCATCCTTGTAATTTATGTGCAGACTTGGCATCTAGCATGGTGTCATAAATCTCTAAGATATGACAGGCAGGTATGATGGGACATCTCTGGGGTGGTGTTATATGAAGTACATGGAACACTTGTCAACAGATAATGGCAGGATCAGTGCCTTTACCAGTTTTATTTTACTAATTGGGAGATTTTAGTGGTAGTTGCATTTACCCATCCTCATCCTTAGAGAAACAGAAGGTGGCTATAATAAGGTCATACAATGACAACACTTGGCTGTTAAAATTGTAGAGGTCATTCACTGACTTGTGAATTCAGAGAGAGTGTGGCCAATCTGTACCACTCACCAGCCACTCCACATCATACATTCCTCCCTCACCCATCAGTCCATGCCCTACTGTATGATATGGACTGACAGGTGCGGGAGTCTAATGTTAGCTATGCTTGCCCAGAGCTCACGTTAGTGAAATACATATACACAGTTCTTCAAAGACAGTTTCTGAACATTTGAAGCACTGTAATAATTTTTGATTGTGATGTTCTGGTTCCTGACCATTCTTGCTTGGTATGTAGTTACCAGTATTTTAGAGCAAACTGCTTGCTGTACCTTCAGGGTTTTCTGGGACATGTGGGGTGAGAAGGCTGTACGAAATTATAGATTGTGGTCTTCTAGTTTATGACATGTGCTGTCTAATGAGTGGTCATTTGCCCATGTAATCTGAAGGCAGCAGGTTTTCTTGAGATATTGGTAATCTTCACTGTTTTGAAACCTGAATCATATATTCTTATGGTAGTTATAGTCATCTGTTTCTTATATTATGTGACATTAAATTGTTTCATTTTAGTTTGTCACTATTATTGTGGCATTCAGATACCAATAAAGTGTTACAAACTACTATGTTTTCCAGAACAAGTAGTTACACTAGGTTAAGTACAGTGGAACTGCACTGTGATGGCTTGGTTCTTTACTTTTGTTGCACAGGACCTGGTTACCCCCCAAATTCGAGGCAGAGTGATTAAAAATAACCTGATGTTTATCGTCCTGAGGCACAAGACAGTGGGATATTTTCCTCTTCGTTTAGGATAATATGTGGCCAATGTGAAAGCAGTGATTATGTATATTATAGTGATTGCAGTTATACTATACAGAAAGATTGTACATACCTGTACAAATGCTAGAGTCAGTACAAATGTACTGACATGATATACAGGTAGTAACAAAGCATGATAATATAGTCAGGTATGTTACATATTAGCACCAGCAGCTACATAATTTCAGTTTAGCTTCGTTCTGTTAAATGACAGGTGTCCTATCAACACTGTCTTTCCAGATGTGGTGTACAAGTGTCTGTTGTCCTGTATGAGCTCCCACATGAGGGAGCAGAGTACAATTAAGTCTTTGAGAGTGAGTGTGCCATGCAATTAAACCACCTGAACCAACCCTTCAACCTGTAAAATTACCACTGAAAATCTGTTGCACATGTGTGTGAAAATGAGGTGTGTCATCTTGCTGAAGAGCTGAGTGTGGTTTTTCAGGTTCATCTGTGAAGTCAGGAAATTCTATATCCAGTGACAGTGGTCTTGCTAATTCTCCAGTAAATGTTGCTACCTTAATTTCTACTACAGTCATGCGCCACATAACGACCTTTCAGTCAACGACAGACTGCATAAGATTATAATATTATAATAATTACCATTTTGTTAAAATTGCCTACAGTATTCAGTACAGTAACATGCTGTACAGGTTTGTAGCCTAGGACCAATAGGCTATACCATATAGCCTAGGTGTATAGTAGGCTATACTGTCTAGGTTTGTGTAAGTGCACTCTATGACGTTCGCACGATGACGAAATCGCCCAACGGCACATTTCTCAGAACGTATCCCCGTCATTAAGTGATGCATGACTGTGCTGTAGCACCACTGGTTTGATCACGTGTTATTGTGACCTGGACGGAATGAAACTTGATCATTGCCACTGGCCAGTGACATAGCAGACATTAAATTGCAACCAAACGAACACATATTTCATACTGCAGTAGTTTCAAGCAACTTTAGGTTCATCCTATGCATTCATTTCACATGGCTCTGAGGTTTTCTTTACCATTTGGGTGACTTTGTTATAGAGATGTGTGAAGTGTATGTTCAACTGTATTTGAAATCTGCTTTCAGGTTGACTAAAGAATGGCCAAGATTTAAGGATGAATTAGACACCATGAAATTTATTTGTACAGACTTTTGGTCATCCATTAATAAAAAACAAATTGACAATTTGAGAACAAACCATCAAGGAGTATATGTACTTCAAGATAATGCCTTTCGTTTCCTGACAAGGCTGTCTGCCGGTCGACAGTATCTTGAAATGGCACCAAAGGTAATAAGACTGGTGAAGTGTTGAGACATTTTCTGTTAACTTCCACATAATAGACAAAATTTGGTTTCATCATCTTTTGTGTGAATAACAAGGAATACATGATCAGTGCAAAATTACAATTTTTTACTATTTTAATGAGGGGTTTGAGTCAAATGTAGTAGGAAGCTTGCAAGAGACCTTTTTTGTTTACCACCCTCAAATTATCACAGTTTTCAGCATGTTTGTTGTTGCAACAAATCAGTTTTTTTTGGGCGGGGTGGGGGGTGCAGAATTCCTAGGGACTGGATCCCACAGTCCCACCTATAGTGGCAAATAATATTATTGAGCATAAAGATGCATGAAGTTAGGAAAGGGGGTATGCCAGCATTGTGCATCCGTTGTTTGTGCTTGGTTTGAAGCTCAGGAATTTGACTTTTTTTTCTCCGAGGGAGAAATGTCTTGAATTTGTGTGGAAGATGTGAGTTGTGTTGAAAAATGAAGTGTAATTATTCCCTGCGTATGAGTATTACATGGCTGTATAACCTACCGAATGATTAGACACTTGGAATATGAAATGTAATTACAGTGAAACTATATACATCATTTATGGATAGACATAAAAAAAGATAAGTGTGGGGAAACAACAGTTGTGGGGAGAACATTAGATATGTACAGAATACAAGAAAATGACAAAAAAAATTAAAATTGTATGTTTACCACTTAGGTCTACAAAAGTAATAAACATAAAATTATCTTTATGGAAGTCACTTTTATTTTTATTTACTTATTTCCCCAAATAAATCTGTAATTGACAACTGTTTAGTTAAAACCTTGCACTTCAGACAGAACTGCCAATTCCAAATTCAAAATATTCTGCTTGTCACACTTGCCAGTGCTGTAGTACAGTAGTAACAGTAAAAGGTAAAGTTGTTCCGTTACAGGCCCGGTGTGGCCCGGAGGGTTCCAGGAGGTTTAGGCTCCCAGATTTCCAAGACATTCAACACATGAAGGTGGTGAGATCGTCAGCCTTTACCCCCAGGAATGTTCCTGGTACTCATTTTTACTAGGGGCTGAGTTGACCCCAGGGCCATGGTACGGTTGGAAGGAAATATGTCAATGAAAAATCCAGTGACACCACCGGGAATCGATCCCGGAACCGTCCGACTAGTAGCGCAGTGCCTTAACCACTATGCCACCCCAGGCCCCAAAGTGGTAGCAGTAATAAAGCATTAATCACTTAACAGATGACAGTTAAGTGTTATGAAGGAACTGTGTTGCTGCTTCTGTTTGTTAGTTCCCATACATTTGTGTATTTCATAATGTTTATTAATAAGTATGTTTAATCTGCAAAGTTCTTGTATTACATTATAAGACAGTTCATTGTTATCTGAATTGCAACCATTATTACTTCACGTTTTATTACATTTACACATACATGTTTGTAGGTAATATGTGATAATTACCTGATTTGAGTGATTTGCTGGCAATGTTGCAATGTGACTAATTCATGTTGTCTGTTCACAGTGTTGCAATGTGACTACTTCATGTTGTCTGTTCACAATGTTGCAATGTGACTACTTCATGTTGTCTGTTCACAGTGTTGCAATGTGACTACATCATGTTGTCTGTTCACAGTGTTGCAATGTGACTACTTCATGTTGTCTGTTCACATTGTTGCAATGTGACTACATCATGTTGTCTGTTCACAATGTTGCAATGTGACTACATCATGTTGTCTGTTCACAGTGTTGCAATGTGACTACATCATGTTGTCTGTTCACAGTATTGCAATGTGACTACATCATGTTGTCTGTTCACAATGTTGCAATGTGACTACATCATGTTGTCTGTTCACAGTATTGCAATGTGACTACATCATGTTGTCTGTTCACAATGTTGCAATGTGACTACTTCATGTTGTCTGTTCACTTTGAAATACATCTGTTGAGAATATCGTTTCTGTCTGTACAGTATGTGGCGTTTACGTGCGGCTTGATCCGTGGGGCCCTGTCCAATTTGGGGATCAACAGTATGGTGACAGCTGAAGTACAGTGTATGCCAGCATGTAAATTTCATATCCAAGTTCAGAGAGTTTAGGATTGCCATATGTTGGGAAAGTTTTTAAGTTCAGGTATTTCATTTAGCTTGTCTGTTATTTTCTAAAGAATGGGAAGTGGGATTTTGATTTTGAGGACACCTGTTTTCCAAATGCATTCTGTGCAGTTTTACGTATAATGCAAAACATATGTCATCATTTGTGATGTTAATTCATGTAGGAAGCAAATCTGATATTGACATATATCAGTAGTAAAGATATCAAGATGCGTAAAGGCATAAAGTATGTGTGCATGTGAAGTATTTTGCTAACTGTATACCACTGTTCCTTATAGAAGTTTCATAAGACATGTGGACCTTAATGATGTCATCATTTCATTTTGTGCAGTGCCCAGTATGCAAGGTACAATGATTGCCTTTTAGACTTCAGAATAACTGTATTTGTAAGGCAGTTTACATTAACACACACGCGCGCGCGCGCCCACACACACACACACACACACACGCACGCACGCACGAGTTAACCCCCCAACATAGCATCAGTGTTCACTGCTGTTTGTGGTGTTACATTGAGGGTAGCACTCAATCAAAATACAGTATGTTTTTACACTCATAAATTTACTAAGTGATCGATGTTAACTACACATTAAGAACGTACAATAAACCTTGATAATTTGAAGTGCTTATAACAGGAAAAAAAGCACTGTCAATTATATGATTTTGAATTATTTGATTTTTTAAGTACACACCTGGTCTGAGGTTAGTGAAATAACAGAGTAGCATGATCAATAATTCTTGTATATAGAAGCATAATTAAACTCAATATTTCTGTTTGTTTTTTACACACTTGTCACATGGGGTAACATAGTTTACACATGGGAAAGAAGTCATCAAAAACTCTTAATTTTTTAGCAAACTTAGATAAGTGTTTGTTGTTTCTTAAAATAGGAGTCATGTGACCAATGTTTCAGAATGTTTTTATATACACAAAATCTTACAGTCCATCCATAGCTTTCACATGGATGTCATCTGCATCACTTGAACTTGACTACTAAATCCAGCACAGAAAGTGCCATTAGAGCATCTTTATATTTGCTGGGTATGTTCTGCTGTGTAGTTATATTTAATATCAGGAAATAAAGGTTATTTGGAGTTCTAATTATTAATTTACTACCTGTGGAAACTGGCTAATATGAGTTTAATAATGAATTTGTACTTTTGTTTTAGATTTTCCTGATTGTGATGTCCAGTTTCCTGGTGGAGTATCCAAACATGATCATCATCATCATATATTCTGACTACTGCAGTTGATGAGAAACAAATGCGGGAAGTTACTAACTTTTGTCTAATCATCCTTGCCTAATCATCTTCATGATAAAGCTACCAATTTGAAGAGCAACTCTTGATAACCTGCTCTTTTGAACTGTATTATTTGCATGTACTTTGGTTCCGGTTCTAATGTATATATTTTCGTTTATGGCTGAAAACAATCCTTCGTGAAATATATTTCAGTAGTGACAAGCACAGGAAATACTCATGCCTTGATAACATCAGAATTTCCTGGTATGAATGTCTATTATAACTGATATTTCATGGAACCTCCAGCCAGCTTTTTTGCACTCTTGAACATCTGATATATATAAGTTTCTTTGTAAAGAAATAAATTTAATATTTCTATTAAATTACTCTTGGTGTATAATTTCAGTCCTGGGAGATTTACTATTCATAGTAATTATTATGTAAATTTCCTAGTGGGATATTGTTTATTATTATTATTATTATTATTATTATTATTAGTAGTAGTAGTAGTATTCGGACCTTGGGTCAGTTTGGGCAGTAACCAGAGCCCAGTCAGGCAACCGGTATGGCTCTGGTATGCTGCACTGTGGGGAAGTTCTTAGGGACAATGTGCCATTGCTTTCCCCCGCATTTAGATATTCCCACTTTCGCCGCCAGGTGCCTCCAAATCCGCATTGACGTGAGAGAGCCTAGCAGCAAAAGGTGGAGCTATGTGCGAGAAAGGTTGTCCGGTAATTTTCCCTAGATGGCGCCTCTAATATTGTTTTTATATATATATATACATATATACTTGAAGTATAAGCCAAAAGTTTCCGCACTGGACAGTGTAACAGTTTTAGGGTTACTTTAATTACGGGTTAGTACTGGGCCCAGTGCCTTTCTCGCTGCTGGAAGAATATCGGGGGAGTTTTTGTTTCATGATACTCTCTAGCAATGCCTACTGTTCATGCAAGGGACAAATTTATTGAATTATTATGTTAATTGGGTTTCCAGTTGATTTACTCTCTTGTTTAACTCTGGTTTTAATAACATTTATTTCTTGTGATAGTTGCTTTATCTCTGGCAACTACGCCTCATCAGTGAACTAGTGTTTCGCCAAAGGTTGGCACTCCTGATTTGTTCTAGAAGGA